>Ga0315284_10001527_pt1 | contig 32943 bp, 46 predicted proteins | sample YL17G09_16_MG_FD_203696 | JGI IMG/M metagenome (GOLD analysis project Ga0315284, IMG submission 203696) | Sediment microbial communities from Yellowstone Lake, YNP, Wyoming, USA - YL17G09_16 | ecosystem: Environmental > Aquatic > Freshwater > Lake > Sediment | place: USA: Wyoming | collected... | reverse complement strand
TCTGGACGTGGCGATGGTTCAGGCGGTGCCCTATTGAGCCCCGCCAACAATTAAACGGAAGCCGCCCGTAGGCCCCCAAGCGGAAGCACACCACGGCGGCGGCGGGCGCGCAAGGGCGTAGTGGAGGGGGGGCTCTTTATACGCGCGCGCAATGTAGAGTGTGGGTGAGTGAATAACGGCGGTGTGTAGGTCAGAATCGCGCGCGTCCGCCGGTACTCCGGCGGCTCTTCGCGCGGGCCGGTTGCAAGCCCAGGCGGTCAAGCGAGGCAGACGGTTGCAAGATCAGGGCTTACAAACGGGCTGATGCCCGCGCGCCCCCCCGGAACGAAGCCAAGTCCTGCGTACTCGCCCTTGCGCGCCCGCCGTATACTCCGCGAGGGTCAGGGTTTTGCATTGGTCAGACCCGCGCGACTGCCAGGCATCACATAATTGACCGCCGTGGTATGCTGTAGCGTAGGGGCCGAAGGGCGGCGGCACGCAGTGAAGGGGGAAATTGGCATTGGCCAGGGAGAGCGGTGGAGGGGACCAGGACGATCGAGTGTAGGTTGGCGGTTCCTCGTCAGGCGCACATCTCCTAAACCAAAAGAAAGATACGCGCCACTAGCACAAATGTTCTTTTTTGCAGCGGGTTTACTCTCCCCGTCGGTCGTCTTTTTTCACAGGATCAATATCGAGCCGGTCGGGATCCACGTACCACAGCGCTCCATAGCGCTGGGACGGGATGAGACTATGCTTGGCGCGATAGAGGATGGTGGAACGGGAGATGCCGGAGAGATCGGCAGCCTGATTGATTGTGATCAGACCTGCCGGGGGCGGATCGGGCACACGCTGGGAGATGCGGTCACGCTCGCGGGCGCCGGAGATGTCGTACAGGCGGACGAGGATGGCGTGGCCGTCGTGCCTGGTGGCGATGCGCTTCTTCTTGATCCAGCCGTAGATGGTCTTGACGCTGTTGCGGGTGATGGCAGCAGCCTCGGTCACCCGGAGGTAGGGATCGTTGGTCATCCTGGCACCTCCAATGGCAGGTTGGTGGCGTGTTGGACCTGCTTGGCGTGGCCGTGGCGTGGGTGGTAGGGCCGGTAGTCGTCGTATGGGATGCCACCGACGAATCTGGTGTGCCACCAGTAACGGACGAGGCGACGGAGTTCTTCGTCGGTCCATGCCGGGTGGACGTAGCTGTTCTTCTGCATGGTGTCGAGTGGCTGAAACCGCATGGGGCGTGGATCTATGCCCCACTTTCGCTTGAGCGTCTCGCAGCGGTAGCGGGCATCTGCGGGCGTGTCGTCGAAGCCGACGAGGACGTACACGCCGATGGCCTTCTTGCCAATTCCGGCGCGCCGCAGGCGCATGATGGCGTCGTAGACGTGTTGCTCGTCTCGGGTGTGGTCCCAGGCCAGGCGGACTTTGAAGATGTCGAGCTCGGCCAGGCGCTGGGCGTGGTGGTCGGTCAGCAGCCTGGCGTCCAGGCCTTGGTTGAAATCCACCCCGGGCACGTGCTTGAGGCGGTCCACGACGTCGTCGAAGTGGGCCTTGGAGCAGGCGGTGACGTTGTTGTCGCACACGATGGGCCTGGGTTCCCAGTCGGCCAGCTCGACCAGCGGTCCCTCGATCTTGGGTACGGCGCAGAACTTGCACTTGTTCGGGCATCCGCGCGAGGTGAACGTGGCGTCGGGGTTGTGGCGGTGGAGGGTGGGCAGGTGGCCGCCAATTTCGTGCGCGGTGCCGGCCAGGAAGTCAGGATTGAGGCTGACCGCGGGTCCTCCCGCTCGCACGTGTAAACCCTGTGAGCGGTAGAACGCGGCCCATCGGAGTGCATCGGGCAGGTGCCAGGTGAAGATCACACTTAGGTAGGCAACCCCGCCTCGTGTCCAGTGCAGGAGGGAGTTTCTCCAGGTGGTGTGCGGGCTGGCGTTGGTCATTGCCCCGGTTTCCTTCCCGGCTTGAGAGTGGCGGCGACTTGCTGAACGTCGTGGAGCTTGACTCGCCACAGTTTGCCGGATCGGTGGCTGGCGATGCGGCCTTGCATGGCCCATCTCTGGATGGTGCGGGCCGCGACACCGGTGGCGCGGGCGGCCTCGCTGACGGTGGTGTAGCCGTCTGGGTTTGCTCTGGCGGCTCGGCGGGCTTGGATTTTGCTCATGGGTCTCCTTGTCTATGGACTGTCGATCGTGGTGCCTTTGCTGTTGATGGTAGTAGTGTCGTTGAGGTCGTAGCTTGGGCCGTTAAAGTTAGGCGTGGGTGTTGGGGAGATTAGTGGGACAATAGTAAGTGCGATGAGGGCGGCGGTGATGATGGCGAGGGCGAGCAGTGCGAGCCTGGTATCTTTGTTCATGGTGTCTCCTTTCTCGTGGCGTATTATACGACAGAAAAGACAAACTGTCAAGGACGTATGGAAATTCTTGGGGCCGCCTCGGCCTCAGTCTGCCCGGGGGAGAGGGGCGGAGCCCCCTGTCTTCGAAAGGTCTGGGGGTGGGGGGTTTGCGGGGGGCGGGGTAGAGGTGCCCATCATTTGGAATGCAGCCTGACGGATACTCCCCGCCCCCCGTCCGCTGTACTCAGCGGCTCTTCGTTGTTTTCGGGTTCGTTAAGGGTTGAGTGGATGTGTGGGACGAGAAAAGAAAATCTTTGGGGCCGACGGGGCCAGCGGCTCCCTCCCGCCTCCGCTGGCCCCGTCGGCCCTCCGCCTGTGCATTCGATCAGCGTTCATCTGCGTTTGTCTGCGTTCATCTGCGTGCGTTCTTCATCATGCCGGCAGCAAAAACCCCCCTCGGCTGGCCAGGCCTCGGGGGGCTGAGGGTGAAGCGTCCACACGTCAAATCTGCTGATAGGTTAGGTTGTGTCTCGTTGCCGTGGCCTCCTGTCTACTGTGGGTCGTCATCCCACCCAGGTCCGTCCCACCTACTGACCGGGCTGTTCTGTCCGATGACGGTGAAGTTTCGTTGGCTTTCGGTCCACCCGCCGATGGTTGGCTCGGGGCGTGGTGGTGGAGGTGCCGGCTGCTGGTAGGGCTGGGGTGCGATCATGAAGACGGGTGGCTGGTACGGGTACGCCGGCGGTTGGTGCACTTGGGGCGCCTCGCGCCGGGCGGGTTCATCTCGCCGCCGGGTGACTGCAACGATGAGGAGACTGGTGGGGATGGCTGCTGCCACTCCACAGGCGGTGCCGGCTAGGACGGAGAGGGCCTGGTCGTTGAGGCGGTTCGTGACCACGATCACGCTGACAGCAGCGGCCACGATCAACGCCAGGCCGGCCGCGATCTGCAGGCGGTTGGCTCGGCGCTTCGAGGGACGTTCTGGCGGTGGCTCGGGTTGGGGTTGATAGTATGGTGATTGCTGGTACATGGTCTCCTCCTCTTGTCACTCGCAGTGGTGTGGGTAGTGCTGGCAGAACTGGAGCACATCCTGGATGGCCTGCTCGTGTTCGACCTGGTCGTCAATGGCACGAGTATCCTGCTCGGCTGCCTCGATGAGATCCAATATCTTCTGGATCAGAGCATAATGCGCTGGCCCATCCCAGTGCCAGTGATTTTCGCGGAGATATTCCCTGGCGATCTGGGCGGCGGTTGGACTGGGGGTTTGGTCGCCTTGGGCCTCGTGCATGGCCTCGCGGCCAGATAAGGCGGTGTGGAGCCAGAGTATGGCATTGCGGTGCAGGAGTATCACTTTTCCTCCTGTTGGAGAATGGCGTTGTATAGTCCGGTCTTGTGTGCCTTTGGGAGGTTTATCCCGGCGAGGTCCAGTCGGCACCAAAGGCATAGGCGGGTGACGAAGTCCACGGGGTTTCTTGGCTCTGTGTGTAAGTGACATCTGATGCATACGAGTACGTTTAGGTAGTGGGTGGCTGGCTGGCCGTCGTTGCGCCGTGGCTGCTTGCCGTGGAGTTCAGGCGGGAGTAGTTTATGAGCATACAGTGTTAGGGTACGCTCGCAGCGGTCTACCTGTTGCGCGATCTGGGCATACGTCAAGCCGGCCTGGCGCATCCTGATCAGCGTCTCGCGGTCGAGTAGGTCAGCTAGTGGCTTGCGGTTGGTTGGCATGGGCGGGTTCCTTGTCTGGTTGCTGCTTGGGTGGCGTGGTGAGGATGTCGATGAGTCGTTGCAGTGTGATGAAGATGATGACAGGTGCTTTTGGTTGGTGGGTCATCATGTACTCGTGGACCTCGCAGCAAGGTATGTCATCCATTGTCGTCTCCTCGTTGTTCTGCAATGGCGAGGATTCTGGCGGCTCGCCGGTACCAGCTGCCTTCGGCCTCCTGGCCCAGCAGGTCCCTGCAAACGTCACCGATGAACCCCCAGCGGTAGCCGTTGCGGCTGGGGTCCTTGCGGTTCGCCCACAGATCAGAAGCGCGTAATTTGGACGCGAGGACCTGGTCCGGATCGGGCGATGCGGCGACCTCGATGGGTGTGGTGTCTGGCTTCTGAAACAGTGGTTCGGCCTGGTCGTGGACGTGAGGCATTCTGCTGATCACCTGGCGGATTTCGCTTCCGGTGATGTGGGCGGCTTGAAAGTGAGTGACCTGGCCCTCTGCCACGGCCAGGAAGTCGCCGTGTCCCTGAAGGCGCTCGGCGCCGGTCCCGCCCCAGCCTGTGGCGGTGCGTGCGTCCTCGATGCTGGTGACGCGCCCGACCAGCCGCACCGGGAAGTTGGCCTTGACGAGCGGTCCCAGTACGGCCGCGGTGGGCTTCTGGGTGGCGGCGACGATGTGGATGCCGGCGCCTCGCCCGCGCTGTGTGAGGCGCGTGAGCGCCCACGTGGCGGCCTGGCCGCCGACCATCAGTAGGTCGGCCAGCTCGTCTACGATGACTACGATGGTAGGAGTGGTGAGGTTGTCGGCGGTGCGCCGGTCGAGCTCGTGGACGAGGCTGGTGAGGATGGCGGGTACTTGCTGGTTGTCGGTGACGACGGGCATAGCCAGGTGTCTGAGGCCTTCGAAGGCGGTGAAGGCGCTGCGGCCGCCGTCTATGTGGACCATGCGCAGATCCGTGGACGGATTGGTCATTGCGAGGCTGAGTGCGATGGTCTGCACCAGTACGGTCTTGCCTGATCCGGTGGTGCCGGCTACGAGGACGTGGGCGACGTCGGGCGACGGGAGGCGAAGTAGGAGCGGTGCGCCGTCTTCGGCCAGGCCGAGAATGGCAGTTGCTGGTGGGATGGGTTGGGGACCTGGGGTGTTCATGGTGGCGGCGAGGCGGTTGGCAGGGTATGAAAGAGATTGAGCCTGCAGCATGAGTTGGTCGTAGAGGGGCAATAGCCTGACGGGTTGGGGATCGTTGCGTGGGATCTCGATGACGACTGCTGCTCCCCGACGCTGGATACGGCAGTTGTCTGCTTGCATCGCCGCGGCCAGCTCCTGGGACAGGCCGGTGATGGTGCTGAGTCGCTGGCCGATGGCAGGGATGACCTGGAAGTGGACCCACCTGGGCGTGACAGTCCCGCCGGTGACGCGGGCCCGGATGTTGTGCTGGCTGAATACGGTCTCGATGCGGTCGGCCTGGAATTCGAGTTGTTGGCGTCGGTCTTGGGTGGTCTGTGGACCTGATGTAAGTTGTTTCATTTTGGCAGCTCCTGTATACTTCTGGCGGGCGGGTGTGGGTAGCTCCACCTGCCCGGGCCCCGGGGGTTTCAGCCCCGGGGCCTGTTCGTTATTACTCGTAGGTTACTCTTATTTCCTTGATGCTCATGGTTACCATTCTCCTTCCAGTAGTTTGTCTATTAGGTTGGTGGTCTCGTCGTCTTCGCCGGCCTGCGGGCCGGCGGTGGTCTGGCTCGTCAAACCCCCGGCAAGCGCGTTCTTGATCATGCGCTCGCGCTGCCAGGGTTCGGCGGCTCTGAGTTCCTGGAGGAAGGCCAGGAGGGCAGGGTCGTCGCCCGGGCGCCAGCGTATTCGTAGCCTGAAGACCTGTCCTTTTTCCTGCGGTCTGCCTCTGGTCACTCTGCCTCCTAATTTCGTGGTCAAACAATTCGGCGCTCGAATTTCGTGGCCACGAAATTCACTTGAAATAGTTGGCCCGGCGGGCGATTTTGGCCAGGGCGCTGGCGTTCGCAGTTACGGGCTCTGGCATGATGGTGGCGTGAGGCCACTGGCGCTTCATGCGGTCACCCAGGGCGAGCATGCCGCCGCCGGTGCATAGGATCGCGAACTTGCGGGCGTCGTCTACGGCTGCCTGGACGAAGCGGACCACCTCACTGCCCAGCCCCTGCACAGCCTGGCGTACCGTGGGTGTGACGTCTACGGGTTTGCCCTCCACGAAGATGCGGGCCTTCTGGTGAGACGGTGGGCGGGTGGGATCTGTGACCATGCGGGTGAGTGCGTCGGCCTGGTGCAGGGAGAGTTCGAGACCGTAGGCGTTATGGATGGTGGTGGCGATGGCCTCTGCTGCCCGGCGCATCCCGAGATTGGCCCCGCCGGTGTGGCGCTTGATGATGCGGGCTCCTTCGATCGCCACGACGTCGAACGTGTTGAACCCCTCGTCCAGGATCAGGGCGGGTGCTTGGGCGGCCTCGTTCCCGCGCATCCACTTGCCGGTGGCTATGTCTAACCCCCACTCGAACCAGGTGGCCACTGGCTGTGCGATGCGGGCGCGGACAGCGGTGATTTCGACGTCGGCGGGTTGCCCGTCCACTGTGAAGTGGTGCGAACCGAGCATCCATGCCTGCATGCCGGCCTCGGTGGCGTGCGCTTGGTCTGCGTTGAGCATTATTTCGACCGGCAGAGCGATCGCGATGGCAGCACGGTGGGAGCCGCCGTCGATGAGGGGCCACAGTGTAGCCCACAGGAGTGCTTTGGTTTCTGGCCCCTGGACGAACCTGTCGAAGTCCATGCGCTCGATGGGTCTGGCGTACAGGTCCACCGCTTCGCCGACCAGGTAGGAGATGCCGTCGAGCGTGACGACGTGCGGGCGGGCGCGGTCGCGTCCGCTGCGGACGATGCCGGCCAGGTTGAGGGCGCCCGTGGATGTGGTGCTGCCCATTCCGACGACGGCCGGGATGGCGTACGTGATCATCTGGAGTTCGTCGGTGCCTTGGGTGGTGGGCCGGAGTTGGACCTCGGCTGCCTTGCTGTCGCCGTGGCCGGGGTCCCATCCGATGAGGCGGGTTTCTTGCTGATTCGTAGCGGTCATTGATCTGGTCTCCTTTCAAGTTAAGCGTTAAGCGTTAAGTGATCTGATGTAGTCGTTTCCGGATTGTCCGTTGCCCATCACGATGATGGGGATAGCGATGGTTGGATAGCGTCTGGTGCAGTAGGGGCAGGGCGGGCCACAGTGGCGGTCTTGTTTCTCGGCGTTGAAGTCTCTGTCGCAGTCTCGGCAATGCCATACGCGGCTGTCCCCGGCACGGTAGTCAACGCCCGGCTGGTATGGGTACTCTGGTGACGTGGCAGAGGTCGAGAGTGGCAGTTGGGCCGGCAGTGGCTGGGCAGGTTTGTGGACGAAGATCTCGTCGTGCGTGTCTGTCAGGTAGCGGCCGTCTGGTTCTCGGTGAACGTGGTTGATGTAGGCGGTAGATGTCAGAGAGGGGTCGGCGTAGGAGAGGGTGAGGGAGATGACGGGATAGGGCCAGATGGTGAGGTAGGCGAACGTCTCTTGAGATTGGTAGGGTCCGGTGATCTGCTTGACGACGTACGGGCCGGATTTGTAGGAGGTGGTGATGACGTCTCCGGTCGTGATGCCAAGTGCTTCTCTGTAGATGGAGTGGGCGGTTTTCTTCATAGGTCTCCTTTCGTTTCGTTGGTGAACCAGGCCAGCTTCTGGCCGAAGTTCAAATGCTCGGTCGGGATCTCGACGTCGGCGCCAATGGTCTTCAGGCGTCGCTCGAGGTAGGGAGCGTAGTCGTGGCTCACGTGCAGGTGGACCACGTCACCGGCGTGGACGTCACCGGTGCTGATGAGCTCACGGACCACCTCGAAAGCCCATTCTGCGCGACGTCGTGCGTTGGCGGGGACGTCACGCCACACGGGGTTTAGCACGTAGTCGGCAACGTGATAGGGTCTGGCTGCACCTGGACCGTTCAGGATTAGGGTGAGGCGGGCGTGATGGTCTGCCCAGCACAGTTGCTTTTCGAAGAGTTGTCTACCAGGTGCACTATCGGAGCTTGGCGCCTGGATGATAGAGATGTGCCGGGTGGGTGGTGGCCACTGGTCGTCTACCTTTTGGAACACGAGCGCGGTTTCGGTCTCGATGAGTGGGTAATCTGGGTTGTGTTGTCTGTTGATGCGGCGGTAGCGGGAGGGGATGGTCTGGCGCTGCTCACGGCCGATGAGTGAAAAGCCGTTGGCGTGGCAGAGGGTCTCGTTGTCGCGCGTTACTGGCACCACGTTTGACTTGTGGACCTTGTCACCCAGAATCAAAACGAGAGTCCCACCCGGGCGGAGGACGCGCTTGTACTCACGGTAGACCTGGACCATGACCTTCAGGTATTGCTCGTAGACGTGCACGTTGGCGATCTGCCTTGGGTCGAACCCGTAGCAGTCGCCGGTTGGACCGACGTTGTAGGAGAGTTGGCTACCAGCGCTGTGGTTCCAGTCTGAGAAAGCATCGAAATACGGTGGGGAGGTGATGATCACGGGGATGGTGTTGTCGGCCAGTGGCAGGTGGCCAGCGTCCCAGCGTGCGACGTGGACCGGCGCGCAGAACAGGCTTTCCGCGCAGATCCGGAAAGCATTGTCTCTTTGGAGTTCGCACCAGATGGTCTCCACGTCTCCACTGATCACGGGGTGGCCGGTGAGTGCGGCCAGCAGGACGGAGCCGCTGCCTCCCATTGGGTCTAACACGGTTTGACCGGCTGCCGTGTGTGTGTGGAGCAGGTGGGCCAGGAAGAGCAGGTTAGTTTTGGCATGGTGCTGGAAGGTGGTCTCGGTGAAGCCCAGGTAGCGGCGGAGGTGGTGATCCCTTCTGTATTTCACGGGTACGCTGGCGCCCGGGTTGATTTGCGTGTTTAGGATCATTGTCGTTCCTTGAGTATCTGGGTGAGGGCGTCGAGTGCCCTCAGCTGCTCGATGAGCGCTCCCTCGATGCTGGCCACCATGCGGTACACCTCGGTGGGCGTGACGGCGTTGGCGTTTTGTAGTTGCCGCATGGCGTCTGCTTCCTCATGGATTGTGTCGTTGGCATTTCGGATGGCGTCCAGCTTTCGCCGGACGGTGCTACCCGTTAGCTTCAGGCGGTCTGTGCGTTTCATGGTCGCGCCTCCTGCTGGTCGATAGGGCGCGGTGGTTCTGGATCATCTCGGCCGTTCTTTGCTGTTGACAGTGTCTCCAGATGCTGCCGATCGTCATCGGCGTGCCACTGACTGCGAAGCAGGCTAGGGTCCACAGGGTGGCCCTCCAGCCGGCCAGGTGGCCGGCCCCGGCGATGGTGACCGCACTGCCGCCGATCACCAGGATGGCGGTGTAACCGCGGTCGTAGTGGTGGTCTTCGAGCCACGTCACGAGGGCGTTGTACAGAATACCGAATAGGAACAGGGTAGATAGGATGAGCACGATGCAGGCGGGCGGGGGGTCCTGGCGGTTTGTTGGCATTTCGATGGTCTCCTTTAGTCTTTTTCTAGATTAGGTAAGTGTTTAAGTCTTTAGTATACTAATGTTGTGTACCCGCCATAAGGGCCTTGTGTACCCGCCATAAGGGCCTTATGTACCCGCCATAAGGGCGGGGATTTGCTTATGTACCCGCCATAAGCAAATCGTTGGCAGGGGCGAGCGTAGGGAGAGTTAACTGCTGCCATTCGTCGTAGTTCACCTTGGCGCGCTCGAGTTGGCGGGCATGTCGTGCCTGGAGGCGGGGCGTGAGGGTGGCGATCTGGGTGGGCGTGAGCAGTGGGAGGGTGTTGAGGACCTTGAAGACGTAGTAGGTCTGGCGATTGGTGCCGTAGCGGCGGGGCCACACGATTCTGTGTTGTTCCAGTGTCTCGAGGGCGCCGACTGTGCGCGCGTGGTTGCTCCATGGGGCACGGCCGAGGATCTTGTGGCGGTCGTGCCTGGCGCAGATGTCGGCCATTGTCTGGATGCTTGGCCAGTCTGGTTTGACGTGTTCTGCCCATGCGGCGGGGAAGGATCTCAGGGTGAGCCAGAGTGCAAAGGCAGTGGGCCCGACCAGGGGTTGCCAGAATTGTAGTGCGTAGTTGGATACCTGGACGAAGCCGGCTTCTTGGGGATTAAACTCGATCAGCTCGATGGCGAACCGAGCGGATGGAGGAAGGCGGAGGTCGTCCGCCGCTACTACTTCTTCTTCCCCGGGGCGGCTGCTGGTGGCCGCCCCGGGTCCAATTGCTGCGGGAGGGCCTGCGAGTTTCCTCTCGTCTCGGAGTGTCGTCGGTTGGTGCTCGACGGTGAACGCGACGTCGAGGGCTTTGCCGTAGACGCGTGCCGCCGTGCGCTTAATGATTGGCACGGCGCGGTTTTCGAGCCAATCCTTGGCGAAGCCGTTCTTGACGGTGATGGTCAATGTGCTTCCGCATAGGACTGCGGAGGAATCGGTATACCAGGTGTCGAACGTTGCCTGGGTCATCTGCAGCTTGAGTTGCTCGAGCATGTTGGGCCAGAGGTCGGGTTGGGTCATTGTAGGCTCCATAGAGTGGCAGTGAATTGGGGTTGACGGGCCTCGATCCAGTGCCTCCACTGTTTGGCGTAGTGGGCTGGGTGTTTGGCCCAGGCGGTGCCGTCCACTGAGTCGGGTGGCTCAATGAGGCGCGAGGCGCGGAAGGTGGAGTTTACCCTTCCTACGTGGGTCCACTTACCTCTTTCCTTGCTTTCGCGGATGAGGTCGGTCGCGGCGGACCCGAGTTTCCAGTCTGTGGATCCGCCGATGAACAGTGCGTCGAAGTGACTCCAGGGGATTGGAAGGTTCTCGAGTCCGTCCTGGGCGGCGAGTGCGACGGGGAAGCCCAGGGCGCGGATGACGTGGCCCCAATATTGGAACTGGCGGAGTGTGGCGGGGGCATCGTAGGGTGTGTCTGGGGCAAGGACGAACAGGCACTTTGTGAGCGAATGGGCTTCGCGGATGCGGAGGATGGCGCGGAAAAAGACGTCAGGTTTCCACTGGTCGCCCATGCTGTAGCGGTCGTTGTCCACGGCATAGTGGAGGCCGTGGGTGGATTGCTTTGTAAAAGTTCTGCGTGGTGTTAGGAGCCAACCGTAGTGTGTGGGATTGGCTGGGTTCAGTTCTTGTATCAGTTGGGTGGCGTTGCCGGGGAGGAGCAGCATGGTCACTTGAGCACCGCCTTGACTGCCGGGACGAGCACGATGGTGCCGGCGGTGATGAGTGCCAGGGTTGAGAGAAAGACGGATGTGAATGAGAGAAGCCAGGGTAGATGTGCGCCCAGCCCGAGAGGGAAGGTGGCCACTCCGGCGGCGATGATCAGAGATTGGGTGAGGACAGCGAGCCATGGACGGGTGCGGAGGCGATAGGCGGTGTATGCGCCGGCCAGGTCGAACAGGGGCATGATGCCCCAGTCGTAGATGCCGAAGGGACTGGCCTGGTTGGCGATGAGGTTGCCTATGGCGAATCCTGCGGCGAACTCGGGTCGGAGGATGGCGAGGGACTTGATCAGGGTGGCGGCGCGTAGCTGGAAGATGCCGTAGGAGATGGGGGCGAAGGCGAGGACGGCGCTGGCGTATGCTGCGGCTATGAGCGCTGCGCGTGTGATCTGGTTGGTGTTGATCGTGACTTTCATTGCGGCTCCTGATGTTGGTCGAGGCGCTGGTTGGCCTCGGCCAGGAGAACGCGGACGAGCCAGCCGATGACAGCGCCGATGGACAGGCCGGTGAAGCAGAAAAGTGCGCGTATCACGTTTTCGCTCATCTGTTCTATTGTCCTTTTCTGGTCTGGTTGTATAATTGCTGGGAAGGGCTGTCACTTGGGCAGCGTCAGCCCTCCCCGCATCATCGAAGCACATCGAGGACCACAATGTCACAGCGGCCGTCAACGTGCACTCGGTCGGATCTTACTCCTGCCTGAGGCAGGGGTGGGTTCTTACTCAGTGCGTGTCGAGTGGCCGTTTTTTGTTGCGTCATGGGCTTGGGGGTTGGAAGTGCTCACGTCGTGGGTGGACCGCTATCTTTCGGACTGTTACGCCCTGGCTGCCGGTACGCGCGCGCTCTATGCGTACCATCTGGGTGCCTTCACAACGAGCGTGGGGGTGGTGCGGGTGGAGTCGGTGGGCGGTGACGTGGTGCGCGCTTACCTGGCCGGCCTGCATCGGCGGGACGGGAAGCCGTACTCGCCTTACTACCTGGACCAGGTCTACAGGTCACTTGGCACGTTTTTCACGTGGGTTGTACGAGAGGGCGGGCTGGAGGTCAGCCCGATGGTGCGGGTTCGTCGCCCGCGTGTGCCCCAGCGCAAGTCTCCTCGTCTGAGCCTGGAGGAGGTGGAACGCCTCCTGGAGGCGATCAAGCGCGGGGGGAACGCGGCCCGGGACCTGGCTATGATCTGCCTGGCGGTGGACAGTGGCTTGCGCCGGGGAGAGATCATGGGTCTACGGCTGGATGGTGTGGATCTGGACCGGGCCACGGTGCGCGTGCTGGGGAAGGGCAGTAAGGAAAGGGATGTGCCGATTGGCGGGGTGACCGTCACTGCGCTGGCGGCGTGGTTGGTGCTGCGGCCGGCGGTGTCTGTTGAGCAGGTGTTCATCACCTCGGGTGGAGGACCGTTCACGGTGAACGGTATCCAGACGATGATGCACCGCCTCAAAAAGCGCGCCGGTCTTCCTCACCTGCGCTGGCACCTTCTGCGGCATACCTTTGCGAACCACTTCATCAACGGGGGCGGTCCGCTGCGGATGCTGCAGAAGATTCTCGGGCACGCGTCGGTCACCACCACGGCGAGGATTTACACGGACCCTGAACTGCCGGAGTTGGTCGAGGCGCATCGCCGGGCATCGCCCCTGGCGCAGATCGACCACAAGCGCCCTGGGGGTGAACGTTAGCTATCTAAGCTAACATTCTCCCTGAACGCTATCTTCCCAAGCTGAATGTCATGGGTTCGAATCCCATCGCCCGCTCTCCCGGTCGTGGCCGGGAGCCCTCTCGTGTGAAAGTTTGTAAATGTGCGGAGAGCCCGAGGGGGCAGTGAGCCGCCAGGTCTGTACGGGCCTGGCGGCTTTTTCTATTTGTCCTGTTCGGCTAGAAGGATGTCGGCGGGGTTGGAGTTGTCTTCGGTGAGTAGGCGCTGGATGGATTTGAGGTGACGTTCAGTTAGTAGAAGTTGGATGGATTCGACGTAGATCCGGAGCGGGCTGTTTCTCTTGCCCGGGGTGAGTTTGTATCCCTGCAGGTATCCCTCGCGCCACAGGCGCGATACGGTCATTGGGGTGACGCCGAGTCTGTCGGCGGCTTCGGTGGTGTTGAGGGTGGCGGCGTGGTCGGGCGGTAGTTTGTAGCTTTGCGGTTCTGGGCGGGGCTCATAAATATCTGGTTGGGTGAGGATGGAGGCATGGTCGGCCGGTAGTTTATAGCGCGGTCGATCTTCGTCTGTGAAGATCAGTGCGTCATCTTGCGGAGTTGGTTTGTTGTCCATCAGTTGCCCTTTCTGGTGGTGTTGAATGTAGAACAAGTATAGCATGAAACGTAGGGCTTGTCAATAGAACAGGTGTTCGGAGTTGGGGGAAACCGAAGGCCCCGACCTTGGGCGGGGTGGTCGGGGCCTTGGCAAATGTGGCGCGGGGGTGAGCCACGCCGTAGGTGGGCGTATTGTAGCACGGCCGGCCTGGTTGTCAAGTGGTGGCGCTGTCTTTGTCTCGTAGCATCTGGCCTACGATGAACGGGGCTACGTGCGCCTCCAGAATCTTGCGTGGGTCGGTCCATTGGACGTTGGGATCCCGGTAGGCGTTCCAGTTGAAAGGTGATAGGGCGGCGTCCAGGTGCAGGTGGTCACCTCCGTTAGGAAACGCCCCGATCAGACCGGCGGTCTGGGCCGGGGTGACGTACTGGCCGGCCTCGACGTTGATCGTGGCCGGATCGAGGTGGGCGTACCTGAACCAGATCGGGTTGCCGTCGTGCTGGTGCTGGACGACGACGACGCCCAGCCACCCGGCGGACTGGCCGACCTGGCAGACGTTGCCGCTGGCGACGAAGTAAATCGGCTCGTGGAAGTCCACGTCGCCCTTGCCTCCGAGCTGGACGTTGATGTCCAGCCCGGTGTGGCCGGTGGGCCTGGCCTTGGTCCAGGTGTGCGCCTGAGCGCAGTACCACGCCCAGTGCGGGTATTTTTCGCTTCCCACTGGTAGCACCCACAGGGGTGGGTCGGGCTCGGTGAGGAGAGGCCACAGGTGAACCCCGGAGATTTCCAAGAGGTAGCGATTTGGCCCGGCGTGAATCTCGAGCCGGGCAGGTGTTTGCGATAGATCGAGTACGGGGTCGGGCATAGTGCTCCTTATGAGGCAGTGGTCGAATCGGTGATCAGGCCGAGAGTGGCCAGGACGGTGAGCAGTGCCTTGAGTGCGCCCTCGGTCTCGTCACGTGCCCCGGCGACGACTACGGGTGCATCGATGGCGATGACCTGCAGCTTCTGCTTCTCGTCGGCGGTGGGGAGTTGTTCGTCGATCACGAAGTGGGTAGTTCGTCCGCAATCGGGCAGATCGGCGTGGGAGAGTGGCGGGTCCATCATGGGTTCTCCTTTTTACGGGCGACTGCCCAGACCACGAGGGGCCAGGCGGGCCAGTTGGCGGTGGCGATGCGGTGGAGGGGGTGCCAGGGGTTGGCAGGGACCTGGTGGCGGCGTAGTGCCACCCACAGGCAAACGAGTGGGTTGCCCCAGCCGGCCGCTTCGAGGACCTGGCCGTGTGGGTTTGCCAGAAGTCGTAGGCCTTGGGGCGTGAAGCGCCAATAGTCGCCGGGATCCTCCTGGTGGATCGGGTTGAGGCAGCAGGAAGTAATGACGACTAGACCGCCTGGCTTGGTGACGCGGAACATCTCACCCACGGCCGTGGCGGGGTTGCCGGCGACGTGCTCCAGGACCTGGTCGGCGGCCGTGCAGTCGAACTTGTCAGGAGGCAGGTCGAGTTGAGTGACGTCGTAGGCGGGGTAGTCGGCGGTCGATGTACTGCCTGTGGGGTAGCCGAGTACGTTGCAGAGGCGAGTGGATCTACTGATGGCCAGGGCCTGGCCGTGGGCGAATACGGTGTATTTGGTCAGGTTGGTGTACATTTGGTAGCGGCTGACGTGGGTCATTTGGGTCTACTCCGCAATCGAGTATCGGACGCTCATGGTGTCGATCCTGATGTCTTGCTTGCTGGCAGTGGTGTTGTTGTCGTCTATGATCACGCGTACCTGCAGTGTGAAGAATGACGTTTTGAGGTTCTCGGCGTTGGCCCGGGTGACGTTGGCGGTGGTGGTGGCGGTGGTCCAGTCGGTGGCCCCGTTGACGCGGTAATAAACTTCGGGTTCCACGTTGGCGTTGGCGGCGGTCAAGAGGACGGTGATCGAGTTCAGGTACTTCTCTTTGCCCGGGAATCCCATATCCATCCAGGCAGTGACCAGGGTGCCGTCCGCCAGGTCGGTGTTGCCCATCTCGTGTGTGCCGCCGATGTGGTAGACACCCTCGCCGCTGGAGGCGTCGTTTCCCGACATTACGATCTCGGACGTTCCCATGACCCCGAGCCAGGGGACGTAGCTGGCGGTTACGGCCGGGCTGATGGTGGGTAGGTCGGCGAAGCCGTCTCCGACCATGATTTTTAGGACCTGGTCGCCCCCGGTGTCCAGGGCGTAGAAGAGCAGTTGGTCTTGCCAGGAAGTGAGACCAACCGCCTCTGAGGCGCTCACGGCCGTTGCGGTGATGACGGCGGCACGTGTTATTTGACTGCCGTTAAAGCTGTAGATGGGTATGTCGCGGTTCGAGTCGAACCTTGGCTGCCGGCCGGGGGAAAAGTAGATCTTGTCTTGATGGTTGGTGAAGAGCAGACCATAGTCTGGCAGGTCGCCCGAGCCGGGTACGTGGGCTAGCTCCTGCATGGCCTTGGGTGTTTCGGTGGCGGCGTCTGGCAACCTGTAGATGCTCATGGTGCCATCGTCACCCCGGGCGAAGAGGAGTAGATATCCTCGGAAGGCGGTTGCATATTGAATGTCCAGGGCGGCGATGGGATCGTAGTGCAGAGCAAAGGCGTTGTCGGCGGCGTTGAGGGTGTAGACCAGGCCGCTGGTGGTAACCATGTACATCCTGTCACCGGCGGGGAACAGGATCCAGGCGTCGGCGGTGGCGTAAAACGCCGCCAGGCCTGCGGTGTAGTCGCTGCCTCGGTAGACTTTGGAGTCGGCCCCGATCACGTACAGGTCGCCGCCCCAGTAGGATACGTTGAGTTGGTCTTTTCCGCCCAGGCCTGTGGTTGCTGCGCTCAGGTCGTACACGGTCCCTTTGAGGACCCAGGCGCTGGAGAAGTAGGTGCAGACGAGTTTGTCTGCGGGTGTGGCTTTGTCCTGCCCGATGACCACGTAGCGGTTGTTTGCGTCGTCCCAGAATCCGCCGCGGACTTTGACGATGCCGGTCCCGAGGTCCACTGGGCTGGACCAGGCGTCCATGCGCTTTAGCAGGCCGTGCTCGTCCGGGAGGAGAGCGGTGAGTGAGTATAGGTCACCTGGGTTGCGGTAGACGTTCATGCCCGGTCTGAGCCAATCTCGTTGTATGAACTCCTTGTTCGCGATCATACCTTGAGCTCCTGAAAAGACGAGCGGTAGAAAGACGAGTACGATGGCGGTGATATGGCGAACGCTTTGCATGTGGGTCTCCTTTCGTTGGGTTTAGCGTTCATTGTATCACCGTTGGGTGAATGTGGGTATTGGAGCTTCGGCAAATGTCCATCATGCCCATCCGCTGCCGTCCTCGTATCTGTCGAGTGTTGGCCCGGGTGCAATTCCTGAATGACGAGTGGCCAGGCGACGGCTCAACCGTTCTAGTCCGCGCTCGAACTCCTTGAGGCGGATGTCTGCCCACTCTCTGAGCTTGGTCGGCACGCCTCGGCCCGGCTGCTCCTGCTCGCGTTCCTGGGCCACGTAACCGCAGGCGCCGGTGAAGATCAACGTCTCTGCGTCGTCTGGGATGGTGGTGGTGGAGGCAGAGTCCAGGCCATCGATGGAATGCAGGCGGGTGTAGAAGACGCGGACCACCTCACCGGTAGCGGGCTCGCTGCCGCTGCGGATGAACAGGATGTTCCCGGGCCACTGCTCGAAATTCCTCCAGTCGGGCGGGTACGCGGGGTCGGCTGCGTCGTAGTCCCACCAGACTTTCTCGATCTGGATGTAGTCGGTGATCGAGGAGATGTCCACCTCTCGCCCGGCGGCGGCCAGGGTGAGGCTGGTCTCGGTGCGGTCAGGACTAACCTCGCTGTAGCGATGGAGTGCCCAGTGGATCGCCTCGTCTATGTCGTCCTGGTCGTAGCCGTAGGCGTAGCGCTGCCAGGCGGGTGGGGACTGGGCCATGCCGTACCTGAAGTTCTTCCCGGCGTTGTCGGCCCACTCGCTCAAGCGTTTGACCACGTCGTGGTCTACGGTCATGCTCTCGGTCAGCTCGACCGCGCGGGAGAGCGCAGCGAAGTGGGCGGCTCCGATGACGACGTAGGACATATCCTCGTCTGGGATGGTCGTAGCCGTGGCAGATGCGAGGAGGTTGAGCGTGTGGCGTTTGTTGTACCATACGCGGACGACGTCGCCCGACTGCGGCTCTAAGGGGTCGTCCACGTACAGGAGTGCGCCGGGTAGGACCTTGAACTGCCGGTAGTTGGGTGGGTAGCCGGGGGTGGTGGAGTCGTAGTCCCACCACACCTGTTCTACGCGCAAAATGCCGGTCAGGCTGGAGAGGCTGATCTCGCGGCCGTTCGCGGAAAGCGTGATGGTGCCGAGCGCGGAGCACGGGTTCTGACGGCTGTACTGATCTACGGCCTGCGCGATGGCCTCGTCCAGGTCGCCGGTGGTCCAGCGCGTGTTGCCGGAGTCCTGCAGGTATGCCTCCACTCGGTCACGTAGAGTCGTGAGGGTAGCGCTCGATGCGGTGACGACGAGTGGGTCTGTGAATCCAGATGCGTTTTCCAGGGCGGTGCGGACACGTAGGCGTAGGGAGGTGAGTGTAGCAGACCCTCCCCCGGTTACTGGTGTCCCTGTTCCTGATCCGGTGGCCAACTACGGTGCTCCTCTGATGACGATGCTGGCGATGGCGGCGGCCAGGCTGCTGCAGGATAGGCAGATGATGAGTGCAATCATGATGGCCATGACGATGCCTATGGGGTCGGGAGGTGAGTAGTCGTGGCGCATTCCGATGACGTGCGGTCGTTTGGGTCGTCCGTTGTTGCCGCTCATTTGGGCACTCCCAGGAGTCTGAGGATGAATAGGCTGGCGATGACCAGTAGAAGTATGATGGTGAGGAGCGCGGTGGTGGTGGGAGTGGGGAGACGCGGATCGGTGGGTGGGTTGGGGCGTCGCTCCGAGTGGCGGCTGTCTGATTTACTCATGGTTCTCCCTTACGGTGGGCACGTCGCGTAGAGTGCAACGTAGGGGACGATGAGCGCGATGTACAGGGCTACGGCCAGGACGTGGTGTATCAGTGAGGGGCGTTCGTTCATGCGACCACCTCCGTGTCCGGATTGACGAAAGCGTACCCGGACTTTTGTCGCCAGATGTAGTAGGTGCCGGCGTCCAGGTAGAAGGTGACCTGGCCCAGGGCGTCGGTGCGCGCACTGGTCACCCTGCTGGTGCCGGCAGTGTCGGTAGTGACCCATATCAGGCAGTCGGCGATTGGGTTGGCAGTGACGGAGTCGGTGAGGGTGTAGACGAACTTGATCCCCCCAGGCCCTGCCAGGATTGCGTCTATGTCGGTCCATAGTTGGGTGCCGGCCTTGCCTGCGGTGACGTGGCCGGTGGATAGCTCGTCCCAGACCGCATCGGCAACGACGGCAGCGGTGATACCGGGTGTGACTGCATCGAGGAGCAGGTCCAGCCGTCCTCCGTTCACCCAGTCCGTCTGGAGTTCAGCGGTATCGGCTAGAATGAGGTCTAAGATGGCGTCGAGTCTCCCGGCGTTGACCCAATCGGTCTGCAGTTCGTTCGTGTCGGCCAGGATGGCGTCCACGTCGGTGTGGACGGTGCCTACGTCGGTGTGTACGTCCACGACGTCAGCGGCCAGGGTTGCGCCAGCGGGGGCGCCTCCCAGGTACTTGCCGAAGGTGACGTTAGTTGTGTATGAGGCTACGAGTGAGTTCCACACGGCGGCGGCTACGGTGGCAGCAGTTGGAGCGGTAGCGCCGTCCAAGAGCAGGTCCAGCCGTCCGCCATTTACCCAATCAGTCTGCAGTTCAGCGGTATCGGCCAGGATTAAATCCAGGATAGCGTCTAGCCGTCCTGCGTTCACCCAATCAGTCTGCAGTTCAGCGGTATCGGCCAGGATTAAATCCAGGATGGCATCTAATCTCCCGGCGTTCACCCAATCGGTTTGGAGCTCGTTCGTGTCGGCAAGGATGGCATCCACATCAGTGTGGACCGTGCCCACGTCCGTATGCAGGTCTCCGATGTTGGTGATGGCGGTGACGAGGTCGGTGTGTAAGTCGGCGACATCGGTATGGATATCTGGCAGGTCGGTAGCGTGGACGTCGCCAATTGCGGTGATGGCGGTACCCACGTCGGTGTGCAGGTCCACGACGTCAGCCGCCAAGGTTGCGCCGGCAGGCGCGCCTCCCAGGTACTTGCCGAAGGTGACGTTAGTTGTGTATGAGGCTACGAGTGAGTTCCACACGGCGGCGGCGATTTCGGTAGCGGCGTCAGCGGCCAGTTCGGATGCGCCGATGGCGTCGGCGGCGATGGCAGCAGCGTTGATGGCACCGGCGGCGAAGGTGGCCGCGTCTATGGCGGCGTCGGCGATGGCGGCAGCCGTGATGAGGCCGTTGGTGATTTCGATGGCGTGTACCTGAAGGACGTCGGTGCTGAATAGTGAGTCCCACACCTGGGTGGGCATCACCATGAACTCGTGCCAGACCGGCAGGGCACCGGCTTCGTTGACTGCCAGGATCAGGACGCCGGCCGTGTTCGTGTCCGTGGCATCTAACGGGCACGTGTACCACCCGTTATGCTCGGCGTCGTGCGTGCACGCGGTCGCCTCGTTCTTGTTGCCGAAAGCCCCGCCGTTTTTGCTGAGGTGGACGTCACCCTGGTCGATCGTGAGCGCGATCTCGGCGGTTGCGCCGTCGGTGGCGTCCACGAATGGCCCGATCTGTACGGTTACGACGGTGTCCTCGCGTAGGATCAGCATCAGGTGGTTCTCCTGCGGTGGTAGTAGGCGGCGTGGCGGGGAACCCCGGCGGCCGGGGCGGTGTATTCGATGTCGAGTTTGGGACAGTTGCTCGTGTTGCCGTCCCAGGTGGTCCAACGAGCGCTGTCTGAGGTAGCGTCGTAGACGATGATAGCGATGGCGGTGATGGTGTAGGAGGTGGCAAGTTCCTGGAGGATGGAGGCAACGTCGAGTGTTCTCCAGTCGGTGCCGGCATCTGTCTCGTTGATAGCGGCGGTGGCGGTGGTTGGCGTGCGGCCGGAGATGTTGTTGTCGTCGGTGGTAAATTGCAGTGGTCCGGCGGCATCCTGGGCCCACACGGTGGCGGTGAGCGTGTCGTAATCCGTGTGAGTATACTTGTAGGAAAAGACAGCGCTGATGTTGGTGGAGCCGATGGGGATACTGGCGCCCGGGACGAAACGGAACCCCCCGTAACAGGTGCTGCCTTGATACCAGCGGATGTATGTGCCGGTGAGGAGGGAAGTAGCGTCGCCTTGCTCGCCGTCGTCGGCGCTTGCGGCGACCTGGAGATTTAGAGTAGTCATCGTCTTGGTGTGAGCGTTGAGAGATCGGGTGGCTTTGGCGTGATGAAGCCCGGTGTCGGGTGGAGATAGGGGTGGCGGTGGTCGGAAGTGCGGACGATGGGCAGGTAGATGATGAATCCCACGATCAGGGGCAGCAGCGCCAGGATAGAGATGGCCACCCGTTGTTTTAGCTTTCGAACCACACCGTCACCTCCACGTAATCGGCGGCGTTGGCCCCGTCTATCTTGGCGGCCAGCCGGCCGCACACGACGAATGGCTCGTGAACGTTGATGTTGGCGGCATAGACGACGGCGGCGTTCAGGCTGGTGACCACTGCGCGGCGCGGGTACATTGTGAGGTCAGTAGCGGCGTTCTGGAGGTTGACGATGTACTCGGTGGCGTTGGGGTCCTCCGCCTCGTACAGGTACAGGTCGGTCGTGCCGACCGGGGGGCTGTCCTTGTAGGCCACGTGGACCTTGAGGATCTTGCCCATGATGTGTGGGCTGTAGCCGGTGGCGGTGGCAGATCCGTTGGCCCCGACGGCGGCGCCGGTAGATATGGTAGTGCGGTCGATCATACGTCCTCCTGTGCGATGGTGCCGTTCTGGCGGGTGAAATAGCGAAAGGCTAGAGTGTCGGTGGCCACCGGGTCGTTAGTGAGTGCGAAGCGGGCGCGGGCGGCGCGGAAGGCGAAATCCGGCGTGATTCTGGGGAAGGTGACGAGGATGCGGAAGTAGAAGCCCAGGAGGTCTGCGCCGACCAGCCGAATCTTGGCGGCATAGTTCTGCCCGGGGCCTCCCACGACACACCTGGCACCGGCGTCGAGTAGGGCGGTTAGCATGGGGCTGGGTATGATGTCGCCGTTGATCTTCTCGCACAGGTGGCAGTTGGCGACGAAGATGATGGTGTTCTCGAGGTTAGCCCGGGCGATCTGGTGAGCGCTGATCGCTGTCAGGTAGCCGTCGCCGTACCAGTACGGTTGTGACGTGAAACCGTGCAACTTGAAGTAGATGAAGTCATACCCCTCTAGCCAGACCGGCTCGAAGGTCTCTTTGATGATGGGCGGCGAGGTGAGCGGTTTCACTCCCGCCGCCCGTCTCACGCTTGCTTCGAAGGATAGAGCGCAGAACCCTAGTACCTTCAACTGTACCTCTTATGCGTTGACGTACAGGGCCAGACAGACCCACTCGGTGCCGTCCCACAGGAGGGTGACGACGTCGAGTGCGGTCAGGGCGATGTTGGCGGTACACTTGACGTTGCCGCCGGTACCGTCGATGTTGATGACGTAGGCCCCATTCGTGTTCTCCATGATGAGGAGCTGGCCGGTGGTGGTGCCTGCGCTGATGGGTGTGGTGGTGTCGGTCATCGTCACGGTGTCGCCGGATAGGAGTTTGACGAAGGTGGCGCTGGGTACGATGATGCCGGCGTCGGTGATCCACACGGTGGCGCTGGCCAGGGTGAGCGTGGTCGTGACGATGGCGGCGTTGGCGTACAGGTTGCCTGCGAAGGCGGCCCCTCCGTCAACCTCGAACATGCCCTCCACGTAGGCGTCTTCTCCGTCCTGCGTGGTCGAGGGCGTGCCGTTGCCGACTGCGAGGTTCCCGGTGAGTACGTTGAGCGTGCCGGTGGATTGAACCGTGACGCCGATGGTGCCGTCCGTGCTGTTGACGATCGTCTCGTCGTTTTGCAGGGTCACCGTGCTGTTGAGTTCGGTGGCTCCGCCAACCGTTAGGGTGGTGGTGACTACGCCGACGTTGAGGTAGACGTTGCCCTCGAACCCGGCGTTCCCGTCCACGTCGAGCATGCCCTCGATGTAGGCGTCCTCGCCGTTTTGGGTGGTCGAGGGTGTACCGTTCCCTACAGCCAGGTTTCCGGTCAGGACGTTGACGGTGCCGGTGGACTGGACTGTCATGGCGATCGTTCCGTTTGTGCTGTTGGCTATGGTCTCAGCGTTCTGGAGGTTCAGGGTGCTGCTGAGAGTGGTGGCCCCGCCAACTTCCAGGGTACCTTCGATGAGGGCGTCCTCGCCGTTGAGTGCGACGCTTGGCTCTGCGTTGCCAACTCGGAAGTTGCCGGTTAGGACGTTGAGGCTTCCTGCGGCGTCCACGGTGATGCCGACGGTGCCATTGGTGCTGTTCGAGACGGTCTCGTCGTTCTGGAGGGTTATGTCTCCGCCAGCGACGTCGAGGGTGGTGGTAATGATGGCGGCATTGGCGTACAGGTTGCCCTCGAAGCCAGCGTTCCCGTCCACGTCGAGCATGCCCTCGATGTACGCGTCCTCGCCGTCCTGGGTGGTTGACGGCGTACCGTTGCCAACTCGGAGGTTGCCGGTGAGAACGTTGAGACTTCCTGCGGCGTCTACAGTGACACCCACAGTGCCATTGGTGCCGTTGGATATGGTCTCGTCGTTCTGGAGGGTTACGTCGCCCCCAATGTCGGCGGTACCGGTGATGATCAGGCTGCTGACCCGGGCGGCGGAGGCGACGTCTACGGTGCCGTCCACTTCGAGCATGCCTTCCACGTAGCCGTCCTCCCCGTTTTGCGTGGTGGACGGTGTGCCGTTACCCACAGCCAGGTTTCCGGTCAGGACGTTCAGGGTTCCGGTTGACTGCACGGTCACGCCGATTGTGCCGTTCGTAGAGTTCACCAGGGTTTCATCGTTCTCCAGGGTGACGGTGCCGTTGAGCTCGGTCGTTCCGTTCACGACGAAGTTGCCGGTCATGGTTTGGTTGCCGGCGTAGGTGATCGCACCGCCGTCGGCCAGGCGCCACACGGACGTGCCGTTGTCGCGGAACTCGACTATGTCGCCGGTGGACGTCTGGTCCACTATGAGCTCGTCCGTCTCGGTGCCCTCGATGGCCATGCCGCTGAAGTGCGTGACACCCAACGCGACGATCTGGTCGGGCGGCACGTCTTCGATGGTGACGGGCTGTTGCCTCTGGCAGCCGATGAGAGTACTGGAGATGAGGAGAGATATGATGCTGATCAGCGCCAGCATTTTGAGTGTAGGTCTACCGAATTGGTTCATCTTCGAGAACCTCCTTCTTAGTGCGGCGCTTCGGGGCGGGAGGGGTGGCTTGCGTAGGTGGCTCAGCTGAGGGCTGAGCAATGGCGCGGGTTGGCTCTGATCGAAGCGCGGGTTTGGGTTTGGGTGGCGACCAGGTGGGTCGCTGGCCTCCGTAGAGGTAAAAGGTGATCACGCCGTCGTCTGCGACGTCGGCGCGGTAGATGGGCAGCGTGATGCACAGGGCGGCGATGGCGTGCTGTGCTCGCGGATCGTTCAAGTTTAGCTCCATGGTATGCTCCTTGCCTCCCTGGGGGAGCGGGCTTCCTCGGCCCGCTCCCCCACTCGAGGAGGATCGACCAAAACCTCGCGTGGCCTCAGCCCTCCGCGAAGGTCAAAACGAGTGTGACGTCGGCGGACGCGTTGGCCGCCCCGCCGCCGTTGTAGTTGAAGTCCAGTGCGATGGCGATGATGGTGTCGTGTGTAATGTGCGGGTACTGCGTCCCTACGAAGTTCGTCCTGGTCTTCTCGACGGGTGCGCCACTCACCCCGATGTTGCACTTGGTGAGATAGGCGGTGGCGTCGGTGGAGGTGCCCAACGACAGGCCCGCGGCGTAGGCGGTAGAGTTGTCGGCTGACACGTGGATGAGTTGGCAGTCTACCGGCATGATCCACTTGATGTCGAGGTCGGCCGTGAGTGTGCCGGCGACGTGGAAGGAAACTTGCCAGATTCTGTCCATGTCATCCCTCCGTGAAGGTTAGGACGATGGTGACGTTCTGGGCAGCGGTGCCCGAGGAGCCGTCGTAGTCCAGTGCCACGGCCATGATGGTGTCGTGCGTGACGTGTGGGTATTGGGAGCCGACGAAGTCGGTCCTGGTCTTCTCGACCGGGGTACCGGAGTCGCCGATCACACAGGCGGTCAGGTAGGCCGCGGCAGAGGTGGACGTGCCGATGGTCATGGTAGCGTCGGAGTCGTTGGAGGCGACGGCCGAGACGTGGATCAGCTGGACGTCGCATGGGGCGTACCACTTCATGGACAGGTTGGCCCCGAGGCTGCCGGGTACGTGGAAGGTTACTTGAAATATGCGGTCCATGTCATCGTCTCCTTAGACTTCGTGCTTGTACCAGGGCCGCCAGTCGGTTGGACCGATGGCGGTGACGTACCTGACCTTGATGGGTAGGGTGTCGTTGGTGAACATCAGGCCGCCCAGGGGGTCCGCGACGCTGAAGACCTGTGGCGTCTCGCCGTAGCGGTAGCCTACGCCGAGGCCGGGGTACAGCCGTGGGTCGGCCTGCGCGGCCCAGTCGCTGGCGTCGGTCGGGAACGGGCTGACGATGACGCGCCGGCGTGCTTCAGCGAGGCGGGCGGTGCGGGTCTCTCCCTCGGCGTCGGGGTTCACGTTGTAGTCACCACTTAGCCGATCGTGCTCGGTGGCGAGGATCTGGATTGCGGTGGTCTCCAGGTCGATGGGTACCCAGATGTAGTACGGGCGGGTGAGTGCAGCCAGGCGCTCACCGCTATTGATCTCGGTCTGTTTCATCATGAGGAGTGTGGTTGCTCTCCAGGATGTGAGGGACAGGGCGGTCGCGCCGAGGTTGGCGTGACCGCCGGTCGAGGTGACGGCGGTGGAGTTGAACAGCCGGCCGGTGTCCACGCACGTGTGGCCGCTGGAGGCGGTGGTGAAGACGACGTCGCTGATGGCCTTGCCCAGGGTGAGCCAGGCTGCCTGTGCGAGGGCGCGCGGGGCGGCTTCTACGCGGCCGGTGTCGTCCTTGTCGATCGCTTCCATCGTGATGCCGAGATAGCCGCCGCTCTTGGTGAAGGCCACTGTTTCGTACGCATCGTCCCAGGTGAGCTCGGTGTAGGCGGCCCCTTCGGCGACTGTCGGTAGCTGGCCAATTCCGCCGAGTGTGATCCAGCGGGCGGCCTGCATGTTGTTGAAGTTGACGACGGTGATGACGGGTTCCCACCATTTCGGGTACGCCGCGAACTCGTTCACGACCTGCTTATTCAACGCGTTGGCGCAGATGGAGGCCATGGTGGAAGACGTGACGTTGGCCAGGTAGACGCGGTCCGGGTTGAATATGCCAGTCAGCTCGAAATCGCCTGAAAGCAGGTGGTACATCTCCCTGATGCCACTGAGTGGCCGGATGCCCTGGGGCGGGCGTACGCCTCTGAGGAGCGCTTCGAAGGCGGTGGCGATGTCATCGGTGCCGGTACGGCCGCCGGTGAGGCGCGGTGGCTGGCCAGCCGCCTGGATGGTGTTGGCCGCTTCTTGCTGCACGGTTAGGGCAGCGAGCTGCTGCACCGCGTCCTGCAGGGTGTTGAGGCGGGCCTCTATGGCCGGTGTGACGGGATCCGAGGGCGCCGCAGGCGTTTGCGCTGTAGGAATGGCTTGTAGCGCGTCTACGCGGGTGGATAGGGTCTGCAGGTTATTGAGGACGGCCTGCAGGAGCAGGAGCTGCGCATCCGGGACGGGCTCGGGTGCGGGCGGGGTGATAGGTGCCGGCGGCGCGATGGTTTCAGCGGCGGGTGCCGGCTGGGAGTGAGTGAGTTCGGGTGGCATTGTACCTCCTAATGGATATACGCGGCGGGGCTCCTGGCCCCAGCCGCTGGCTGATAGAGCGGCGCGGACGTAGCCGCCGGCGCCGGCGTCGTACACGAAGTCAACGGATTCGACGTAGCGGATGGCGTCGGTGATCTGGACGCCTTCGGTCTCGTCGAGGTGGTAGGTTTGAAAAAAGGCAGCGCTGAGGCCAATCTTGGGAACTTCCAGGCCCTGGGCCTGGTCGGATAGAAGCTGATCGAGCAGTGCGCCGATGAAGGCGCCTGGGCTGCCGGGGTCCTGGTCGTACAGCCTGATTCCGCCGACGGCCGCCTGCAGTTCGTCGGACCAGCGTGCGTCGAACGTGACACCGGCCAGATGGCGTATCTTGGGGTCGTCGTGCCAGCCGAAACCGAACAGGTCAGGGTGATCTACGTAGGAAGCGACTGAGTTGAAGAGGTGTCCAGCCTCCTGGATGGCCCTGGCGGGAATGAGCCACGGGGCCAGGTTCTGGTCAGCCTGTTTCACACGGCCGGCCTTCATGTAGACGCAGTCGTACTCACGACGTCCGGAGGGGGTACGGCGGTCGGCGGGTTGAAGGAGCAAATGGCCGGTGGCCACGTGGGCGGGCGCGGTATCTTCCTTGTCGAGGCCAAGTGCCGCTCGGTGGGTGGTCAGGTGGCCTTTGATCTCGGTGCTGGCTTCCTCGCCCGACCTGCCGCCCTGGGCGGCGGACCAGGCGGCGTTCAGGCCGCCTCGGTGCAGGTACATGGTGCCGGAGGTGTAGCGGCCGTCGTCGTCTGGATCACCGCCGTTCTGCACCCAGTGGTGTGGGTAGCGCCGGCCGCCCGAGTCCGCGAAGGCGTTGTTGGGTAGGTTGGTCTTGTCCACCTCTGACCAGGTGGGCTCGCTGTCGGCTACGTTGGAGTTATGTGTCAGTGCCATGGTGGCCTCCGGATGGGAACGCAGATGAACGCGGACAAATGCAGATGAACGCGGATGGATTCATAGGGTGTCGCCTCTCAGTATTTTCTCGATCTGGCCGGGGGTGAGCGTTTCCCCGGCAAATTTGAACGCAAGTTGCACGGCCGTCTCAGAGTCCACCCAGCCCTGATCGTATGCGATCTGCAGCGCCTGGACGATAGAGAGTGTAGCCTGGGCGAGTTGGAGGTTGTCGGCCCGCGCGACCTCGAACGTGGCGGCGCTCAACTGTAGGTTGCCGTCTGAGGGCATCGTGGCGTGGCCGAGAGCGGCGGCGCGGTGGTAGGCGCTGGCCACCAGGTCCACGAGGCAGTCGCAGAGCTCGCCCTGGCGCTGGGTGTAGAACAGCGCCGTTGGCTCCCCCATCTCCTTGGCGGTGGCATAATTCACGCTGGCGCCCTCGCCCAGGTAGTGGAGGCCCACGTTTGCCCCGGCTGCTATGGCCAGCCTGAGCGCCATGCCGTCGTCGGAGGCATCCGCCGCTTTGATCTCGAGGGGCTTGAGGTCTACCGTCTCGCCCTTCCCATGCACGTAGATGCCGTGCTCGAGGGGGTTGGAGGTGGTCAGCTGAGCGCGTTTTTCCTGGACCAGGGCGTCGTCTGAGACCGTGACGTCCATGATGCCCTGGCGGGTGCGATACCTGTTCAAGCGCACGCGGTCCCTGAGCCATTCTGCGTAGCGTTTGGCCCACGGCAGGACAGGTCCGAGATCTCCCTCGCCACGAATGGCTCCTAGAGGCTTGTTGACGGACCAGTGCAGCATGAGCGGGTCGAGGTGGCCGCCGGGCGCGCCTCGCAGCCGCCCAAAAGCCTTCTTGTGCCCGGGTCCCATCCACCATTTGAGTTCGATCGTTGCGCCTTGTGTCTGCCCGTACTCGAGTTCTGTCTCGTAGTCGTCCGGGTCGGTGTGGATCTCGCGGACCTGGATCGCGACGGCCGGGAAGCGGACGTATGACATTCCATCGGCGTGATTGGTGAACAGAACGGGGAATATCTCGCCGGCGCGGGTGAGCTCGTCACACAGGGGCCCCAGCCGGCTGGAGATGTGGTTTTTGGGATGATTCCAGAATGCTTGGGCGAACTCGTCCACCTCGCCCACACCGGACGATATGGAGATGCCACGGCCGACGACGTAAGAGCGGGTGAGGGTGACCAGCCGCCGGATGAGGAAGTTCTTCTGCCAGGCCTCCAGGACGTCCGTGAGGTCTTCGTAGCGCTCGGACCAGGGGCGGTCGGTAGTGCCTGTGTCGCCGCCGAGCTGCTGCCAGCCGCGCGAGTCGTCCACACGTGCGGTGACGGCAGCGGTGACGGCGGCTTCAATGACGTCGCCAAAAAGCCTCTTGGCCAGGCGAGTTCTAAGGCTTGGCTTCTGGGGTGACATAGTCTCTAACGCATTGGCGTGCCAGGTCGGCAGTTTCGGGCATGATCTCGAAGCCGAGCCACTGGCGGCCGGTGTCGCGGGCAGCGATGGCGGTGGTGCCGGTGCCGATGGATGGGTCGAGCACGAGGTCGCCCGGGGCGGTCATTTCGGCGATGATGTACGCCACTGTTTCCAGGGGGCGGGCGGCGTTTCTCTTGTTGGGCTGGCGGCGCGGGTCGGGGGCGTGGGTGAGGTGAGTTTTCGCGATGTGCCAGTCCCGCACCATTCCGCGGAGAGGGAACTTGGCGCCGGGCTTTTGCCAGAATACCACAGGGTCGAACGCGAACTCGACGGGTAGGCCCTTGATCTGCACGAAGTCTTTACAGGCGGCGAAGAGGCGACTGTTCGGTGGGAAATAGCGCCAGGTGTCGCGTAGGCGCTTGATGGCCTGGTAGGCGAAGGTGAAGTAGCCGGGCTTGAGCACGCGGTTGATCTGGGCGATGATGGCGGCAAGAAAGGGAATGTAGCTTTTGGGGTCGTCTTGGTACCCAGAGGTGTAGGAGTAGTCGATGCCCCATGGCAGGTCGACGAGCACCAGGTGGACGCTGTTGTCTGGGATGTCCTTGATGAGCGCGAGGGCGTCGCCGGTGTAGATGCCGTTCTCTGGCGTGTCGTTGGGTCCTGTTGGGTACGGTCCGATGTTCATTTACTTGTCCTGCTCAGTTGCTTCCTGTTGACGTTTGGCCTGCAGGTCGGCTGCCGCTTTCTGGAGCTGAGCTTCCTGCTTCTGCTTCTGCTCCAGGCGGATGGCGACGGCCTGTTTGATGGCGAGGATCTGGCCGCGGAGGTCTCGGATCTCGCTGATGGCGGTCTCGATGATTGCGAGGGCAGCGGGTTCAGAGACGTTGGCGCGGAGGAGCTGGAGGCCGGTGATGACGTCCAGGTGGTGGCCGCTGGCAAATTCTGTTTCGAGGGTGGGTGCTTGTTTTCTCACGTAAACCTCTCAAATAATGTCAAATCTGGTGTGTGTTGTCATAATATATCTAGTCGGAAGTAGAAACTTCACCAAGCACACACTGTTTCTTTACCAAAGTCTCACTGTTCGGTCACGTGTGGCGCCTTGGCAGGGGTGCGAGGCGGCGGCGGGCGGTGTGTACTGCGGCTAAGAAGGAGAGTTCCTGGGCAAGCGGGTGGTCTGGATCGTGGTAGACGGCGACCATGTCAAGGTCGAGTTCTCGGTAGAAGGTGACGGTGGCCTGGTGCTCGTGGCACCATTCAATTGCTTGCTCGTAGGTAAGTTGTCGGTCTACCATTGTCCTTCCTCGTCTATTTTCTTAAGTACGTCTTCTGTTTGTACGACTGCACTCTGTCCTGTGCCTGGCCAGGCTTGCTTGTCGAGCATCGCGGTGAGTGCGGCGCTGATCAGCAGGTCGTCGTGCCCGTAGGCGATCAGGCCGTCGTAGGCGGGCGATTCCCACACTCCCCACTTGATGGCCTGGGTTTGGCCCTGGCGAACCTCGTACTGGCAGTTTGCCACTTCGTACCAGAATTGTCGCGTGTCGGCCTGCTCGTCGTCTACGTAGTCTCTGTAGCGCCCAGTTTCTACGACTGAGACGAAATCCCAGCCCAACTGGCTCTTGAGGCTCTCAGAGAACGTCACTTTGACTAGCTTCTCGCCCAGCGCCTGCTCCAGGAAGCTCGCCAGGCCTGCGCCCACGCCGGTGTTGTCGGCCAGGACCCACACGGCGCGCCAGTGGCGGGCCAGGGCCAGGATTTGCTCGAAGAGGGACGTGTGCTTGACGCCCAGCCATAGCTTTCTGTCTACACACCTGTACGTCGGCAGCCGTCCGAATTCGGTTTGAACCTCGACCACGGTCAGGGCGGTGGCGTCTCTCTTCGGGTTGTCCATCATCATGCGCGTCATCGCATCACCGGCCGTTTCGTCCTCCCCGGCCACGTCGATCAGGAGCGCATAGCGCGCACCAGGTAACGGTTCGTGCTTTCGCTCGTGGTCGCCCCGCATCAGTGCCCGGCGCATTTCTGGGAACAAGCCGCCCTGGGCGTCGATTTCCTCGAGGTAGTATTGCGTCTTGACGAGGGGGTGGTTGCGCCCAAGTCTGGCTACTTCCGATTTCACGTAGAGGTCGTAAGGTGGGACTTCCGCGCCAACGACGTCGGCGTCATAAGTGAAAACCCTGCGGCGGCCGTCGCGTGTCTCGAGGCGGTGCAGTTGCGCGATGGTCTGGGCGAGGAGTGTTTCGGAGGTCCAGGCGGTGCCCCACGCGACTGTGGTGGCGTTGGTGCTGGCCGCCATGGGGCGAAAGTCTTTCTGCCACTTGTCGGCCCTGACGTCTTGTGCTTCGTCGCACTCCAGGAGGATATCGGCGGTGGCCCCAACGACGTTTGAGTGTGGATCTGCGCTGAAAAAGAGCGCACGCGCTTTCTGGACCTGGACGATGTAGCCTTCCCGGCTCTTGACACATCCTCTACCCCAGTTGTTGTCGAGGCGGTCTTTCAGCCGCATGATGGAGTTGGTAGTCTGCGGCTTGAACGTGGGGCTGGCCTTGACGATCTGGCCGCCGAACCTGCGGTGCAGGTGGAGCAGGTAAGCCTCGATCTGGGCACTCACTTCGTTTTTCCCGGCCTGGCGGCTCATCATCACGGCGAAGGTGAGGCCGCGGTGGTGGAGGACTGAGTCGAGGATAGCCTGAGCGGGCTCGAGCTGGTAGGATCTGAGCGGGCGTTTGGTGACGAGTTGCGAGAAGTGGCTCAAGTCTGTCAACCACGTGGCGATGGTGGTAGCGTCAGGCCGGCAGGCGTGCAGGAGCTCGATGTTGAGGTCTTCTAGCCTCTTGGTGGTCTTGCGCTTCTGCTTGACGAGCTGGAGTGGCACGTCAACGTCCATCACGTATTCGGCCATTCGCTCATCGATCAGGGCCAGGTTTTCGCGCAGTTCGTGCAGGGTTTTTCTGAGTGTGTTAAGGTGCTGGTGGTCCAGCCGGTCGGGCTGGTCCGGAGTCATTCCTGATGTTCTCCCAGGTCTATGCCGAGGATGGTTTCGGCGATCAGGTACGCCTCCCTGAGTGTGTCCTCCATGCTCTCGCTGCCGGTTTCGTTCTCCATGCGCTTGATGTCGCGCTCGATGCGGGAGATGCGGGAGACAGTCTCCGCCTGGAGGTGGGTGACCCGCACCAGGTCGGCGGGTTCCAGGTCGTTCCAGTGGTCCTCAAGGTAGCGTTCCAGTTTCTCCAGGCGTCTCTTCAGCCGGTCCAGGATGGCTCTGAGGCTGTCCGGGTTCTCGTCCTCCTGGTCCTTGGAGTACAGGCCGTGGGTCTGGGCGTTCTTGTTTGCCCTCGGTGCCCCCACCGGCCTGCGTCCTCCTCCGTGCGCTGCGCAGAGCGGTGGGCTCGTCCCGCGGACCGCCCAGGCCGAACAAGGCTGGCCTCGTTCTGAGGTATGCTGGCAGTGTGCGCTTTTGGGCGCGGGTGGGCTGGCGCTCGACGACGACGTGGCGGGCGAAGGAGAAGAGGATGCGGTAGAGGGCGGCGCGGATGGGGACGACGGTGGCGCCGTAGAGTTTGCGGCGGAAGCGGTCGTAGGCGCTTTCATCCACGGCTTACGACTTTACCCACCCGGCAGTGCGCTTGGCAAGTTTGTAGTAGCCGGGGATGGCCAGGATGGCGGCCAGGGCGACGACGACGGACTTGATGATAAAGTCCCATGGGGCCGGGTAGAAGCCGGCGTTGAAGGTCTGGGCCAGGATGACGAACCCGGCTCCCAGCAGGATCGTGGCGAGCTCTGCCCCTCGTCCGGAGAGTTTGAACCACGTCTTCCACAGCTCTATGATGCCGGGGACGAGCAGCAGAAGTTGGATGTTGCCGATGACGAAAAGGTTTGGGTCCACGTGTGCCTCCTTGGGCTGGAAATGAAAGGGGGCGGCTCCTTCGAGTGGGCCGCCCCTCCCTTCCGAGTGGCGTGGGTGGCCTCCCTGCCTACTCAAAAGAGAGGGGCGGCTCACCAGAGAGGTGGCCACCCCCTTATCGGTTGCGCTGCCTGCGGGCGTGTCCCAGGGCGGGATAAAGATCGCGGGCGGGTAGCACTATTGAATTAGGTGTGATTGTAGTACAGATGTTCGTAAGTGGCAAATGTGGGGAAAACAAAACCACGGATGGGGAAATACACGATTGCCCTGTTGGTGCTTCGCCGTGTGTAGTCCCTGAGGGGACTTTTCAGGTTTAGACGGTGAATTCTATTCGGCGGTCTCTGTCTTCGAAAGGTGTGGGGGTGGGGGGT
>Ga0315284_10001524_pt1 | contig 32978 bp, 39 predicted proteins | sample YL17G09_16_MG_FD_203696 | JGI IMG/M metagenome (GOLD analysis project Ga0315284, IMG submission 203696) | Sediment microbial communities from Yellowstone Lake, YNP, Wyoming, USA - YL17G09_16 | ecosystem: Environmental > Aquatic > Freshwater > Lake > Sediment | place: USA: Wyoming | collected... | reverse complement strand
TCCGCCGTCGATCAGCATTTTCTTGAGGCCGGGAAACTCGATGAGAATAGAATCTCCCTGCCCGACATCGATAAAGGTGACCGTGAAATTTTTGACCGCCGAGGAGAATGGATACAGAATGAGAAGCGAGAAGCAGGCGGCGAACCCGAGGCCGGAAAACCATTTAATTTTCCGGGCTCGAGCCGGAAGAAGGAACAGGAGAAGAAAAAGAAAGTAGCCGGTCACGACGAGGAGAGGGGGCGTCGGGATACGGTAGGAAAGAAAATGCACCCCGTCCAGAAGGTGCGTCGAGAGCATGAAGACCTTGATGAGAAAGGCGATGGCGATGGCCAAGAGCTTGGCCAGCCCTCCGGACAAAAAGGATACCGGCAGAAAGATATAGCCGACGGCCATGATCAGCCCCACCAGCGGAATGCCGATCATGTTCAGGGCCAGGCCGGAAAAGATAATTCGATGAAAAGCGCCGGCGATCAGGGGAAAGACGCCTGCTTGGGCGGTCAGCGACATGGCAAAAGTCTCGCTGATCTTGAGCGGCAGCCGAGGCAGGAACTTCATGACTTTTGGCATAAAGAGGATGATCCCCAGCGTGGCCGCGAAGGTCAGCTGGAAGCCGAGATCGAACAACTGAAAAGGATTGAACAGCAGGAGGAAAAAAAGGCTCAGGGAGATCGTGTTCAAGAGATGGACGTCCTTCCAGAAGAGTTTTCCGAGGAGAAAGGCGACGGACATGATGGTCGCCCGGAGAAAGGAGGCCCGGCCTTCGACCAAAAGCGAATAAAAGATAAGAAGGACGATCAGCAGGACATAAGAAACTCGCGTCTGGACGCGCAGGAATTTCAGAAGGGTAAACATCAGAAAAAAGATGATGGCGATGTGGCCGCCGGAGAGGGCAAAAAGGTGGAAGAGGCCGGTTTTTTGGAGGGACTGGGTGGCCGCGGGGTCCATCCGGCCTCGCTCTCCGAGGACCAGGGCCTCGAAGACGGCTCCTTCCAGAGACATTTGTCCCGGCGTTTCCGCGGAGGCGAAATTCTGTTCGATTCTCCTTTGGAATTTTTGGCGCAGGATGGACATCCAGCGGAGAAGAACGTAGGCCCGGTTGGTCTTGATTTTTTCGACGAGGAGCGGACTTTTTGTCGCAGCCAAGTTGTGGAGAAGCTGGTTCTTGAGAAACTGCTTGGAGAAGGGCTCGTTGAAATTCCTGTATTCCCTCAGGGGCATGAGCTGGGCCGAGACCTTGAGGACGTCTCCGGTCGTGAGATCGAGGCGTGAAGGAAACTCGGTCGAGTGGGGGACGGAGACGCGCAAGTTGCCCCGGGCCCGCTCTTCTTTGTTTTGATAGACGATTTTTTCGACTCGCAAATAGAGATAGTCCCGGTCGAGGCCGGGCGAGGGAGACCGGTAGAGCGTGCCGTAAAAATCGGCGTAGGCGCTTTGTTGAAAAAGGTGAACGGGATTCCGCTCGTAACGAGCGTCATAGGACGAGTAGACGCCGGCTCCCAGCCCGGCCGTCGCCAGCAACAGGAAAATGAAGCTGGCCGCGTTTTTTCTCAGGGCGAAGAAAAGCCAGGCGCAGGCGAGCCCGGCGGCGAGAAGAAGGGCAGGAGGTCCGGGGGGCAGCGAAAACGTCGAGGAGAGCCAGATCCCGATCGTGAGAGCTACGGCCAGGAAGAGAAAGGGGAAGGGCATGAGCCCTCAATGATAAGCTTACGGCCGGTTCTTTTCAAGGCGGGTTTGCTGGTCCAAAGCGTCGAGGAGCAGGTGGCACATGATCTTGATGCCGATGCCGATGCTTCTTTCGTCCGGGTTGAAATACGGGCTGTGGAGAGGGGCCATGGACGGGAGGCGAGGATTTTTTACGCCCAGGAAGAAGTAAAAGCCCGGAATCTTTTGGGCGTAGAGGGCAAAGTCGTCGGCCATCAATTGAGGCTTGATCTGGCTGGCCTTTTTGTCGGCCAGGGCCTCGTTGAGAGAGGGGAGCATGAGTTCGAAAAACTCCGGATGGTTGTAGACCGCGGGAATGTTCTGCTCAAAAGTGAAGGAATAGTCGCCCCCGAATGAATGGACGGTGTCCTTGATCACGCTCTCCATCAGCCGGGAAACTTTCTTCCTGTTCGCATCGCTCAGGGTTCGGACGATGCCTTCCAGGTGGACCCTTTCGGCGATGATGTCCGATTTCGTCCCGCCTTCGATTTTTCCGATCGTCAGGAGCGCCGGGTCGGTCGGGTCCACGGAACGGCTGATGATGGATTGGAGGGCCAGCACCGTCTGCGAGGCCAGCACGACCGCGTCCACGCCCTCCTGAGGTTGTGCCCCGTGAGCGCTCTTGCCTTTAATGGTGATCCGGAAAGAATCCGAGTTGGCCAGAAACGTCCCGGGGGCGATAAAGGCTTGGCCCAGGTTTTCCGGCCAGACATGGAAGCCGAAGATCGCGCCGACGGGCGGATTTTCCAGGACCCCTTCCTTGATCATCAGGGCGGCTCCTCCTTCTTCCCCGGCCGGGGGGCCTTCTTCGGCGGGCTGAAAAATGAACTTGATGTTTCCTTTGATCCGGTCTTTGAGGGTGTTCAGGACGAAGGCCGTGCCCAGAACGACCGCCGTATGAATGTCGTGGCCGCAGGCATGCATGATGCCGGGGTTCAGCGATTTATAGGGGACATCGGCCAATTCCTGGATCATCACGGCGTCGATATCGGCCCGGACGGCCACGGTCGCTCCCTGCTGGCTGCCCCGGAGAATCCCGACGACTCCCGTTCTGGCGATTCCGTTTTTGACCTCCATCCCCAGGGACGTCAGCTTCGAGCTGATGAGTTTGACCGTGTCCTGCTCGCGGTTGGCCAGCTGGGGATTCATATGCATGAAGCGCCGGATCTTGATCATGTCCGGCTTGATTTTTTCGATTTCCCGGTCGATATCGGCGGCCGTTCTTCGGTCTATGGCGGCCGTGCTCAAGGCCAGGAAGAGCAAGACCGAGGCCGACGCGAAAAATTTGATGGATTTGTTCACACCCACGCGCTTATCTTAGACCGAGAGGTGTTTAAAGTCAATTTTGCGCCCGTTCAATTCGATTTCGGGAAGGATTTGCCATTGCTCCCCGCCCCCTTGGGAACCAGTCCCGTCGGTTCCCCCCAAAGGGTCCCCCCCTCCGCTATGGGGGCTTGGGAGCAATGGCAAATCCTTCCCAAAATCGTCTATTCAGATGTCTCCATTCCTTGTTTAAAACGGGAAAATTTGGTACGTTACGGCTGAGGTGCGGCCACCATGGAAAAAATCTGCAAGGCTTATTATCGATCGAAGATCGGCCTTTTGGAGATCACGGGCACGGCCAAGGAAATTCTTTCCGTGAATTTTGTCGAAAGGAAAAGACCGGCACGGGCTACGCTGCCGCCTGCCCTTAAAACATGTCTGTGTCAGCTGGATGAGTATTTTCGGGGAAAACGCCGGAAATTCTCGGTCAGGCTCCGCCTGGGCGGGACGGCCTTTCAGAATAGGGTCTGGAGGGAGTTGTTGAAGGTCGGCTTCGGGAAGACCGCCTCTTATCGGGATATCGCCAAAGCCGCGGGACGCCCCAGGGCCGTGCGTGCGGTGGGGAATACGAACAGGCTGAATCCGGTCGGCATTATCGTGCCCTGCCACCGGATCATCGGCAGCGATGGAAAGCTGGTCGGGTATGGCGGCGGCCTGTGGAGAAAAAAGTGGCTGCTCGAGCACGAACAGGCAAAAGCTAAATAGAGATATTTTCTCTGTACTCCCCGAAAGCCTCTTTCAGGATCCGGGTGATCTCGCCCAGTGTGGCCCGGGATTTGACGGCTTCGATGATCGGGGGCAAGAGGTTTTGGCCCGACTGGATGGCCCTTTCGAGCTCTTTGAGCCGCGATTTGACCGATGACGCAGCCCGTTTTTTCTTGAGGCGGCGCAGCCGTTCGGCCTGGGCTTTTTCCAGCGTTTTGGGCGGATAGTAAATCTTGAAGTTCAGATGCTCTTTCTCTTTTACGTAATCATTGAGCCCGACGACGATCCTTTCTTTGAGCTCGATCTGTTTCTGGTACCGATAAGAGCTTTCCTGGATCTCCTTCTGGATGAACCCCGATTCGATGGCTTTGAGCATCCCGCCCATCTCCTCGATTTTGTTCAAGGTGGCCATCACGTCCGCTTCGATCCGGTTTGTCAACGTCTCGACGAAATAGGCGCCGCCCAGAGGGTCGACCGTCTCCGCCACTCCGCTTTCGTGGGCGATGATCTGCTGGGTGCGGAGGGCGATCTGTGCCGATTCCTGGCTGGGCAGGGCCAAGGCCTCGTCGCGCGAATTTGTATGCAGCGATTGCGTCCCGCCGAGGACGGCCGCCAGGGCTTGCAGGGTGACTCGAGTCACGTTGTTTTCCGGCTGTTGGGCGAGCAAGGTGGCGCCGCTGGTCTGGGTATGGAACCTGAATTTCCAGGAGTTGGGGTTTCCGGCCTTGAATTTTTCCCGCATCAGCTTGGCCCAGATGCGCCGGGCGGCCCTGAACTTGGCCACCTCTTCCAGGAGGTTGTTATGGGCGGCCAGGAAAAAGGAGAGGCGGGGGGCAAAGGAATCCACATCGAGACCGGATTGGATGATGGCCTCGACATACGTCACGGCGTCGGCCAAGGTGAACGCCAGCTCCTGCACCGCCGTGGCGCCGGCTTCGCGGATGTGATAACCGCTGATGCTCATCGTATTCCACTTCGGGACGTTGGCCTGGCAGAAGGCGATGATGTCGGTCGTGATTTTCAAAGACGGCCCGAGCGGGAAAATGTATGTCCCCCGGGCGATGTATTCTTTGAGAATATCGTTTTGGATGGTCCCGGAGAGCGCTTCCCTCGGAATTCCTCTTTTTTGGGCCGTGGCGAGATACATCGCCAGGATCACGGCCGCGGTCGCGTTGATCGTCATAGAGACGCTGACCTGATCGAGCGGGATGCGGTCGAAAAGCGCATCCATGTCTTCGATGGAATCGATGGCCACTCCCACTTTGCCGACTTCGCCCCTGGCCAACGGATCATCGGAGTCAAGCCCTAACTGTGTGGGAAGATCAAAGGCCACGCTCAGCCCGGTCTGGCCCTGAGAAAGCAGGAATCGGTACCGCTTGTTCGATTCTTTGGCCGTCCCGAAGCCCGCATACTGACGCATCGTCCAGAGCTTTCCGCGGTACATCGTGGGATAGATCCCCCTGGTGAAGGGAAATTCCCCGGGCCGGCCCAGCTTTTCGGCCGGCCGGAAACCGGGCAGGTCGGCGTCCGAGTAGACGACGTTGGTTTTTTCGGCTTTGGCGAGGCTCTTCCGCGTGTCTTTCAAACGCGTTTCAAGCTCATAAAATTAAGAAACCAAAGAAGTTACGATCAGCGTTTTGTCTCTTCCTCAGGAAAGGTCTCGGGGGTTTTTTTCTGGAATTCGTCTCTTTTTTTATCGATGAATTCCCGGATCGCGTCGATGCCTTCCTGGGTTTTTTCTTTGACGATCTTGATGCCTTTTTCGGCTTCCTTGGCGATTTTATCGAAGCTTTCCTTAGCTTTTTCGCCGGTTTTGCTGACTTCTTCCTGGATCTTTTTTCGCGTTTCTTTTCCGCTGGCTGGGGCGAAGAGAACGCCGAGGACAAAGCCTGTGGCGGCCCCGATCAAGAAGGAAACGGCGACTTCCAAGGCTGAGCTTTTGTCATTCCCCATTTTTACTCTCCTTTCTTTTTTTCAGATGCCGCCAGATAAAATGGGCGACGGGGAGAACAAGCGGGAGATACTTGGAGGAAGGCCGGATGATCTTGGAGGTGATGAGAAATGAAGCTTCGGAGAGGTTGACGGCGGCCTTCTTTGCGGCTTCGAGCGTGTCGCCCAGGTCTTCGACCCTGGCTTTGACCAGCAGGTCCAGCTCGTTGAGGCTCTTGGCCAGTTCCCGGAACTCGGCCAGGGCTTTCTCGCCCGCGACGGCCGTTTTCCGGAGCTGGGCGAACAACCTGATAAGATAGACGACGGCGATGACAAAGGCAACGGTGATGATCAGGAACAGGGCTTGGTTGAGGGTCAGCGGCATGGTAGAGTAACAATAATGAAAAACCCCCGCTTTGTCAATTCAGGGGTCTGTCGTCAAGACAGGCGGTCATGGCGCGACTTCGATCGCCGGCTCGACGATGATCTCGGATTTAACCGAATTGGCAACCAAACTGTATTTCTGGGCCGACTTTAGGGCGCGCCGGGCGCGGGCTTCGACGACGGCCGGGTCTTCCTTACCCGCCGAGATACGAAGGATGGGCCGGAAGCGCAGCTGCGTGAAAATTTCCGTCCGGTCCAGCTCGATGAGCTTCGTGCCTTCCGCCCGGCACTGATATGAGAGCAGCTTAAGTTTGAAACGCTCAGCGGCCCAAATGAACATGAGCATAATACAGGTATTGGCCGCCGCGACAAAGGCATCTTCGGGCGTGAAGACTCCGGGGTGGCCTTGTGAGTCGGGCGGCGCAGAGAAATCCATCTCCGGGCCGTTGCCCATGACGAGACGGCCCCAGTGTTCCCCTTTCCAGATCACGGTTGTGTGGTAGGTCGCGGTCCGGCTCATCGTTTCTCCATTTGACTCCGGGCTGCGATTTCGAGGCGAAGGGCCTCCTTCCAGGCGCCTTCCTCCCCGACCGGAATCTCGTTATAAACGGCGACGCGGTCGAAGAGTTCTCGAATTCCGGTCTCATCCTCCCGACCTCCGGCGCTGAGAAAATCGTCGAGGATCGACGGCAACGCCACAACCTCGACGCGGCGGCCGGCGATGTTCAGGGAGGAGACGGGCAATCCGGAGCCGCACGAGCATTTGATCGGCGGCGGGACAGCGGAGGGCTTTGGTGCGGTCCGTTGGCCGCGGCGTCGGGAAGATCCCAAAACCCTGTCCACTTCTTCCTCCAGAATTTCGATGACGGCCTCGACGGCCTTTCTCCCGGCCTCGTTCAATCGCCGGCGACCCTCGATTCCGGTGATGCCTTTGGCCGCCGCGATTTCGGTCACGACAAGGCTTGCCGCGGGTTTGGCCGAATACCGCTCTGTGGCCCGGGCCGCGCATTTCAATCCGCACCCGTCCACCGTGATGGTGGGATAAAAGCGGGCGAAGGTTCGCTCCCCTTGGCCTCCCGCCAGAAACAGAGGGAGACAAAGAGTGACGCTGTCTCCTCTCCGGGATTCATGCAAGACCCGAAGGGCGGCCAATCGGGTCACGGTTCCTTCAGCCATCTCTTCGCCCGAACAGGCGATGATGCCCGCTTTTTTTTCGGGAAGTTCAGGCATGGCGATCCTCCGTGAAATCCGCAGACGTCAAAGCGTCCACGAGCGGCGTCAACTCCTCCGCCAGGACCCGGGCGAGGGTTTGTCCCGCGGGATTGAGTTCGGCGATTCCCTCGGGCTTCAACGCTTTGTGCCGGCGGAAAACCTCTTGTACCGCGACTTCTTGGGCGATCCGGCCGCCGCTCTCGCGGACCATTTTCGCCGCGCAATTCAGCTTGCAGCCGTCGATAGTAATGGCGGGATGAGCCGCGATGATGTCTTTGGCTTCTTTGTCGCCCAGGACCAGCTTGGAGAGGGCGACCAGGCGAGTCTGTTCGGGGCGGAGATCCTCGACGAGGTCATATCCGGCCTCCCGGGCCACCGTCCCGAAGGATTTGCCGATCCCGCTGCAGGGCACGATCACCACCTTTTTATTTGAGCCGTTCATCGAGACCGGACCTCCGCCGCGACTTGGCCTTTCATGTGTTCGAAATAAACGACGGGCGTCATGAGCCGGGCGGCGAGATCGTCGTTTGCGGCGACCTCGATCACCGCCAGCCATCCTTTTCCGTAAGGATCCTGGTTGATGACTTCGGGCGTCATTTCGAGATCCGGGTTGATCTCGACGATGGTTCCGGCGACCGGGGACGTCAGGCTCACGTTGACCTTGATCGTCTCGATCATCCCGATCTCGTCGCCGATGGAAAGGCGGGTTCCCTCGGGACGCAACAGGGCGAAGGTCATGTCCCCGCTATGCTGTTGAAGAAAATCCGTGAGCCCGATGCGCCAACGGCCCGAATTTTCCCCAGCCTCCGGTTTAAGCCAGATTCCCTCCGGGCTGAAGATACGGTCCGTCGGCACCCGGAACGTGAATTTGTCGACCGTCGTTTCCAAGAATTCCATCCGATTCTCCTTTCATCTACGTACGGAAACCATCCGTTCGATTATGGACACTGGATGACGCCCTGGGCCCAGAGGCAGCCTCCGCAAACCGGGAATGTGTTCCCATAGCAGTCTTCTTTGTTCTCTTCGAGAAGGTTGCATCCGCCGCATACGTAGCAGGGTGAAAATTCGAAGGCGCGCAGTTTTTTGCGGAATTTCCTGTACTGATTTGAATTCCAAATTTTCCAGAGCGTATCATCGTCGATATCGCCGAACGAGTAACTATGAACGGCGCGCTCGTTGCCGTAAAGATACGTCTTGTAGGTATGCAGCAGCCCCATACAGGGGCTAACCCGGCCGTCCCAGCGGATGAACGTCGTCCGATCCTGGATGAAGCGACACTGCTCCGAGGGCGCATAGATCCTGTTCCCCATGAGCGTCAGGTTCTGGTAGCCCTGGAGCAGGCGAAAGATGGCCTCGCGGGTGACGGGACTGACATCGAGGCGCGGGAGGCTCATCTCGATCTTGCCCGGGGCGAAGGTAAACGTATCCGTCGAGAGAGTCAGGAGGCATAGCATTTCCTTTTCCATCTCGGCGCTGTAGGGCAAGACGTTGCTCACCAGGATCCGGTCCGCGCCGACCTTGCGCGCCAGCTCGTCCATGGCCTTGAGGTCGTTTATGTTTCTTCTCAGGACGACAAACGAGATCCCGACCCGGATCGTGTGTCGGCTCCGGGCGTTCATTTTTTGAATCGCCCGGAGGCTCGAGACGACGCGTTCGAAACTCGCCCCATCGCGGATGCTCTGATAACTTTCACTTTCCGTTCCGTCGAAAGAGGCCCAGATGGCGTCCAGCCTGTTTTTGAAAAGACCCTCGAGCATGGCTTCATTGAGCAGGGTTCCGTTGGTCGTCATTTCGACGCGGATGCCGAGGGTATGGGCTTTTCCGATCATCTCGAGGATGCCGCTATGGGCCGTTGGTTCGCCGAAACCGCCGAACATCACGGACTCGAGATGGTCGAAACGGCGGAGATGGGAGATGATCTTGTCGAAGGTTTCTATGCTCATGTCGCCCAGCGGCTCCGTCCAGGTGTTCCGAATGCACGTCTTGCAGCTTAAATTGCAGCGCGAGGTCGGCTCGATATAGACACGGGCCAGGCTGTGGATGTTGGGGCGGATCTCAACGCGGCCGCGGTCTTCGCTGATCTCCAGCTTCCCGCCGGGCCGGACCCCAAGTTTTTTGATGATGTCGGCCGGGAGCTTCACGGCCCCGTTCTTTTGGACCGGCACCCGGCGGCGCGGACGTACGCCGGAGAGCTTCTTTCGCGTCGGACTTTTCACCTCGATCGGTTCTCTCATATCATTGTCCGGGCCAAACCCGCGCCGTCCTCCGTCCCCAAATTTTCTCAAAAGTGTGCAATCTCAGATCCGTTTCCGGTCGCGCCATCCGGATGATGTTCTTCCAGCCACGACCGGCGGACATAGCCCCCGAAGATACTATGAATAGTTTCGGGATTGATCACGAGTCCAAGGTAAATATGAATAATCAACAGGGGGAGGAACAACACGGCAGCGAGATCATGGGTCGTATAAATCATCGAAAGATTCGCCGTTCCGCTTTTCCTTAAGAAAAACAATGCCAACCCCGTTCCTGATAAGACTAGCCCCAACGCCGAGATCATCCAAAAAAATATTTTTTGCCCGGCGTTGAATTTCGCCGCCGGCAGCCTATCCATCTTCTTGAAGTAGCCGCCAAAAGAACATAACCAGACCTTATCTCCTTTCCGAAAGACCATAGACCTGGCCCAGATCGCAAAAGCGGATGTTGCGCTCAGCATGAAAATCCAGGCTGTCCAAGCATGAAATTCCCGCGCCCAGGGTGCCGAAGGATCATTCCGGCCTAGCAGAAAGAAAAAGCCCGTGACGCCGAGAATGACAAATGAAGCCATTAACAAACAGTGGGTGAATCGTTCATACCATGTGAAGCGACAGACCAACGGCTGTCCCGATTTGATATCCGTCTCTTTCATTCGGTTTGGACCGCATATGGCGAGATGAACCAGCAAAAGAAACAGCGTGGTTCCGATGAGCCAGGGAGCTATCGGCTTCAAAACGGACTCCCGAAAGACGCCAGATCGAACGGCTGATTTATTCATGCCTATCAGTTCGAATTGCCGTTTATAGAGGGGTTGGGCGTCTTTATCAAACGGATAGCGGACGGCGGCGGCGAAGAATAAATCGGACTTACGGCTGTGGCAGTCTTGGCATCCCTTTGACCCAAGCGCCGCCTTTGCCGGATAAACGTCGTGATTATATTTATGGACATTGGCATAGGGCGAAGCCTCCCATTCCTCTTTGGGAATCGTCCGGAATTCCGCTCCCGATGAATACACCCGGTCGTCCATCGCCCAGACCACGCGTTTCCCATCCATTGGATAGCCCGTGGCTTTGAGCATGTGGGTCACGGCTGCGATTAACGCCTCGATCTCTTCAGGGCGGTTTATTTCAATCACCCCGTCGCCGTTGTCATCCGTGATTCTCGCCAGTTCCGGATACTTCGCCGGGTCTTTGAAATGAGCACTCCACATCCCGTAGATATCGCTCATCAAAGGCTGCATCAGGCCTGGCTTGCCATCGACCTCGATCGCCGGCCAGGCACTGTGAACACGGTTGACAGGATAAATTTTCCCCTTGTATTTTGCCTGTCCGGGTTTGAAGGGATCGGTAGGCTTGTCGTCAAATCCCATCATTTCCATGTGGCCGTAGTGATTGTAATATTTCATGTCCGGGCCGTAAAACACCCACAGGTATTTCCCTTTGCTCGGGATCTTTACCCCCGGATTGAAAACATCACCGGCTTGAAACTGGGCCGGTTTTACCGCCCGCTCTGGGATATGACAGGTCTGGCAGGCGATTTTATTCAGATGGAGAGACGGAAGCCCGTTGTGTTTGGCGATGGGAGCGCCCAAATAGCCGTTGGTATGGCAATAATCACACCCCAGGACCGAATCGTCCAGGTCGTCCCGCACATGGCCGCCGGGATCGTTGCCCTTGCCGAATTGATGGTTTTCTTTTCCCCTGATGCGATCGTCGACGGCTCTCGATCCCGCCGGATGGCAATCGACACACTTCATCCCAGCTCGAATGTGGACATCGGTGCGGATGGCGAAATTGGCGCCCCGCTTTTTCCAGCCGGGTTGGGCATGGCAGAAGAGGCAGGCATCGTTTCGGGGCTCCCTGACGATATGCGGCGAAACCTTGCCCTCGGCGTCGAACAGCGATTTTTCGTAAACGACTTTCACCGGGCTTTTCTCCTGAATCGAGCCCGTCACAGTTCCCCATCCTGCCCCAGCCGTCGGCGCCCAGCGAAAATTGAGCGCTTTTAGCTGTCTTATTCGTGCCGCATTGTTGTATTCAGGCTGGTGACAGATCAAGCAGTCAGCTTCCAGAACGCCCGTTTCGCTCCAGCGGGCTTGATAATAATCTCCGTCGAAATTGTTTTGGCCGCCGGAAGTCAGGCCGTTTATTTCATCCCGCATGAATTCATCGTATCGGTTTCCGCTTCGGTCGTACTCCAGGGGGCCGCCTCCGGGGTGGCATTCGCCGCATCCGGCGGTGATAAAACTGAATGACGTCATGTCCATGGTTCGAGGGGATGTGTTGCGCTTGGGGGATAGATATCTATAGAGCGGCGCGGGCGAGCACCAATTGCCGCCGTAATTTCCCGGAGTGGACACCCATTGGTAGCGCTCTCGTTGCGTCGGAGTCGGATTCTCTCCCTGACCCTGGGTGAAATGGAATCCCTCCGTAATCCGGCGGTAATCATGACATCCTGCGGCGCCGCATGTTTGCTTCGGAGAATACGGCTTGTCGGCGTTGAGATTGTGCACGGGATCGATGACGCTCCCCGCCTCGTCCTTCAGATAAAAGGGAGGGCAGACGCCGGCCACAGAAGATTTCGTTTCCGGGTCATTTTGATTGACGGCCAGGAGCCCTATTGTCCCAAGGACGATTATGATGCCTGTTGCGAACAGGGTCCTTCGTTTCATGTGCACCTCCCAGACTTTCGGCATTTTATTTCCAAAGCCTCAGAGCGAGGTTCAAAAATAAAACGTTGTCTCCAGAAAACACCATTTCGCGACCGGGCTTTGCCCCGTCTTCTTCACGTATTCACCCGGCAGAAAAAAGCAGACCCCACTCAGGAGCTCCAGCCAGCCGGAGATTTTTTTCCTGAGCGTAAGGTCGACTTCATGGCCCAATCGACGGCCGGAAGAACCTGTCGGGTCTTTTCGGACGGCTTTGCCCGGAAAGTACCAGGCATCTTTTTTCTCATCAAGCCCGAACAAGTGATACTCCGCCCGAAAAGTGAGCGTCTCTGCAGGCGTAAGAACTAGGTCAACCCGGAATTCCCGCAGATTCTGCCAGAAGAAAAGGTTCATCCAGCCGTAGAGCACGGTATCGGCACCGCTGAACACGCCGTCGAAGGTGCCGTGGATTCCGTCTTCCGGATTTTTGTCTCCGGAGCCGAGGACGTATTGAATCGTCAGATGAGGCTTCCAGCTTGAGTCGAAGGTGTATCCGAGGGAAAAGGCAAGCCCATGAGCCTTGAGATCGTCCGGCCCCCACTTCCCAAACTGGCCAACAAACATGGTGCCATAATCCCATCGTCCGCTTCGTCCGTCTATCCTGAAACCGGCGCTGTGGGACGAAAGATCTCCCGCGCCCTTTTCACCTTTAATTGAGCCGCGGCCGTCATGCTTGTAAACGTAAAAAATGACGAGCTGAAACGGCAGACTCTTGATCGTATTATAGGATGCATAAGCGGTGGGGCCAGGGGCGCTTGCATTCGGCCAGCGGTCGGGGTCGTGAAGCACGAACCGGCCGATAAGCCAATGGCTGGTGAAGGACTTCTCGTTGATCTCGAGCCTGAGGGCGTCCCAGGCATAGCGGCCGGTGTTGCCCCAGTCGCCCGGGCCGAACACCCGGCGGTCTCCGTATGAGATCGCCTGCCGGCCGATTTTCAGGCCTACCTTTTTAATGGGCCACCACTCAAAATAGAGCTGGTTGATGTCAAACGAATCATGAAAAGGGTTGTTCCCTCCGGAGAAATCTTTATCAGAAAAAGAGAGCCCGAGGGCTTCCGCATCCTGGATCTGGGCATGTATGCGGGAATTGGCGGTCAATCTCAGGTCAAAATCCAGCCGCAATCTCGAAAGAAGATAATCTTCGCGCGTTCCGGTTCCGTATGTCTTGATGTCGAAACCGTCCTGGACTTCGCCCCTGAGGCGGTACGTGCCAATCATACTCAATATTCTTGTTTTTTCGGGCTGCGTGCTGTTCGAATCTTCAGGAACGCCAGCCCAGAGAAAGGCCGTTGAGCAGGCCATCGCCAGCGCCTTTGATAGAATTTTTCTCACTTTCCTGGAATATTCCCGGAGGCGAAATCGCTCTGTTTCATTTTCCCGTCTTCTTTTTAAACTCCGCTTTTCATCGCAAAATATTTGGCCCTGAATTTCAAGGCCACGTTGACTAGGCCGATCATGACCGGTACCTCGATAAGCGGCCCGATGACCGCGGCGAAAGCCTCTCCGGAGTTGATGCCGAACACGGACACGGCCACGGCAATCGCCAGCTCAAAGTTGTTGCTGGCCGCCGTGAAAGACAGCGTCGCCGTTTTGGAATAATCCGCGCCTGCCTTTCGGCCCATGTAGAACGACACGAGGAACATGATAACAAAGTAGAGCAAGAGAGGAACCGCGATGCGGAGGACGTCGAGCGGAATCTTGACGATGAATTCGCCCTTGAGCGAGAACATGACGATGATCGTAAAGAGAAGGGCGATGAGGGTGATCGGGCTGATGCGGGGAATGAATTTCTGCTCATACCAGATTTTTCCCTTGAGCTTAAGCATGGTGAAGCGGGTGACGACGCCGGCGATGAAGGGGATCCCCAGGTAGATAAACACGCTTTTTGCGATTTGGCCGATGGTCACGTTGACGGCCGTTCCTTTGAGGCCGATCCAAGAGGGGAGGACCGTAATAAAAACGTAAGCGTAAACCGAGAAGAACAGGACCTGGAAGATCGAGTTGAAGGCAACCAGGCCGGCCGCGTATTCGGTATCACCCTTGGCCAGCTCGTTCCAGACAATGACCATGGCGATACATCGGGCCAGGCCGATCATGATCAGGCCGTACATGTAATGGGGATAGCCGCGGAGGAAGATCACGGCCAGAGCGAACATCAGGATCGGGCCGATGATCCAGTTCTGGACGAGAGAAAGCGTTAGGATCTTGACGTTGCGAAAAACGTCCCCCAGCTCCTCGTATTTCACCTTGGCCAGGGGCGGATACATCATCAGGATGAGACCGATGGCGATCGGGATATTGGTCGTGCCGGACTGGAATTTGTTGATGAACCCGACGACTGCCGGGACGAAATATCCCAGTCCGACCCCGACGGCCATGGCCGAAAAAATCCAGAACGTCAGAAAACGGTCGAGGAATGAGAGTCTTTTGCCGGAGTGTTCGGTCAAGTCGGGTCTCCTCTCCACTGATGTTTTACGCGTTATCTTTAAACGATAAAATAGATTCCGATCAAGATAATGATGATGCCAGCGGTTTTTTGGAGAATCCGGTTGGCCTTGTTAAGACCTTTGGATTCGATCAATCGTTTGGCGGCGCCCATGGACGTCCCGGCGATCAATATGAGCAGCGAATGTCCCAAAGCGTAGATGAACAGCAAGAAACCCCCGTAAACGACATTCCCTTTGTTGGCGACTAAGGCTATCAGGACCGCAAGGATAGGGACCGCGCAAGGCGTGGAAACGACGCCGAACAATAAGCCTAGAAGAAAGGCCCCGAGCCCTCCTTCCCGGATTTTGCCGAAAGATTTTGGCACGGCGAAATTAAACTTGAAAGCCCCCAGCAAATGGGCGCCCATGACCAGGCAGACGATGGCTACGGCGTATTTCCAAAATCGCCCGATATCGCCGAACATGCGGCCCATGAGCGCCGATATCAAGCCAAGCCCCGTGAATGTCACGGCCAGTCCGAGGACGAAAAACAGGGAGAAGAAAAACATCTTTTTCAGGGACGCCGTTCCTTGCCTGCCGGCGACGAGACCGATGATCAGCGGTATCATGGCTAAAACGCACGGATTGGACGCGGTCATGACTCCGCCGAGAAAGACGGCGACGATCGCCAGCCAAGGGTTGTGCTGGATAAGCTGGGCGACGTCTCCGAACAAGCTTTCCATAGCCCCCCTTTTCTATATTAGTCGACGCCCTGTTTTTTCAGGAACGCGACAAGCTCATCTTTGGGAAACAGTCCGACGTGGCGAAAGACTTCTTTGCCGTTTTTATCGATGAAAACCTGTGTCGGGATGAGCTGGATGCCGTACTTCCGCGCGGGTTCCGGGTCTTTCCAGACGTCGTAGAACACAACCTGGACTTTTCCTTTATATTCGGCGGCGATCTCCTTCATGATCGGCTGCATGGCCTTGCAGGGAATGCATTTGTCCGCGCCGAGCTCGATGAAGGTGATCAGGTGCCTGGAAAAATCCAGGTTGAGATTGTTCGTGACGAGAACGGTCCCTGCGGCCGCCGCCTCCTTCGGGGCCGGAGCCTTTTGGCCGGATCCCGGTTCGCAAAAAATATTCATAAACAAGACTGACGCTAGGAGGAAAAGGGCTGCTTTTCTTGCAAGGTTGCTTTCTTTCATGTTTTGATCTTTCTCTTCTTCTTAGATTTTGCCGTGGGCTTCGCGGATCCATTCCTTGATCTCATCGAGGGACGGGATGCGGCCGGCGCACTTCACTTTGCCGTCGATGACAAGCCCCGGTGTGGCCATGATCCGGTAGGCGATGATTTTTTGAATATCCGAGATCTTTTCCACGTCGGCGGCGATGTTCATTTGGGCCAACGCGTTAATCGTCCGCCGCTCGACCTCGAAGCAGCGCGAGCAACCGGGACCTAAGATTTTGATCTCCATGTCGCCTCTCCTTTCTCTTGGCTTCGCCTGAACCGTGCGGTTCCGATAAGAACGCCGATGACGTCAGCGACTTGCCGATCGGCGTTTTCCTTTTTGACGCGTCCTCCGCAGATCTTTCCTCAAGCAGGCCCGCAGATTCCCGAGGTCCTCGCGGATCTCCTCTGATTCCGTTCCGACGTCCTTCAGGAAAAGGCCCATCAGAGGGTTCAATTTGTCCTTCACGTCCTGCGGGATTCCATAGATGATCCATTTGCCGTCCCGCCTGTCCTCGACGAGGCCGGCGTCGCGAAGGATCCTGAGCTGGTGGGATAGCCTGGATTGCGACATCTTCAGGACAAACATCAGCTCACAAACGCAGAGGTCTCTGCCCAGAAGAAGCAAAATGGTCCGAAGCCGGGTCGGGTCCGAAAGCGCCTTGAAGACCTTGATGATTTCTTTCATTTCAGTTTATAATATGAACATATTGTCATATATAATTAATGTGAATGTCAAGACCCAATTCGCTAACTTGACAATCGTAACATATAAAGATATGATAATATATTCATGTGTTGAGGACGCAGTTATAGAAAGAAAGCCTTATGTCGAAAAAGTGGCGCCTACTAGGATTGATGCCCATTTGGGCGGTTGTCTATTTGAATTTGAAGACGGCGTCGGATTTCGTCGTTTTCTCTCTTTTGAGAATGCCCCCCGGCCTGCATCTGACCGAAACGGTCCGGTTCTTCCTCTTCGAAGTCCCCAAGGTGCTGTTGTTGCTGACGTTGATCGTTTTCGTCGTGGGGATCATCCGGACGTATTTTTCCCCGGAGAGAACGCGCAAGATCCTGGAGGGCAAGTCCCTGTTCCTCGGCAACATCATGGCGAGCGCATTGGGGATCGTGACGCCGTTCTGCTCGTGCTCGGCCATTCCCCTGTTTTTGGGCTTCGTCGAGGCCGGCATTCCCCTCGGGGTGACGTTTTCTTTCCTGATCGCCGCGCCCATGATCAACGAGGTGGCGCTCGTGTTGTTGTTGAGCCTGTTCGGATGGAAAACGGCGTTGCTCTACGTGTCCACCGGCCTCGTCATCGCCATTACGGCGGGCTGGACTCTCGGCAAGCTCAACCTCGGGCGGTTCGTCGAGGACTGGGTCTACGAGGTCAAAGCCGAAGGCGAAATAGCGGAAGGCGAAAGGCTTCCCTTCGGTCGACGCGTAGGGTCCGGCTTGACGGCCGTCAAGGAGATCGTGGCCAAAGTCTGGATTTATATCGTGATCGGGATCGGCATCGGGGCTGCGGTCCACGGCTACGTGCCGGAGAACTTTATGGCGTCCATCATGGGCAAATCGGCCTGGTGGTCCGTGCCGCTGTCCGTTATGATCGGCGTCCCCCTGTACTCGAACGCGGCGGGCATCATCCCCATCGTCCAGTCTTTGCTCGAAAAAGGGGCTTCGCTCGGGACCGCGCTCGCCTTCATGATGTCCGTCATCGGCCTGTCGCTTCCGGAAACGATCATCCTCAAGAAGGTCCTCAAACTGCCTTTGATCTTCATTTTCGTCGGAATCGTGGCGTTGGGCATCATGATCGTCGGGTTCCTGTTCAACCTGGTTTTTTAAGATGATGAAAAAAAGAATCCTTTTTCTATGCACGGCTAACAGCGACAGGGACCAGATCCGCGAGACCGTAGAGATTTACTTGCGTAATGTGGAGCGTGATTTCACAACCGATCTTAAAGACGAAGGAAAAATCAAATGACCATGAGACAGGTCCCTCGGGAAAATATTCCATGGTATCCCACGATCGACGACGAAAAGTGTAACGGTTGTCAGGTATGCTTTCAATTCTGTCAAAATGGCGTTTATACATGGGACGAGAAGAACAATATCGCCAAGGTTGATCGGCCGTTTAATTGCGTCGTCGGCTGCAACGGGTGCGAGAATTTATGCGCGATGAGGGCCATTTCTTTTCCCGAGATCGACGCGATCCAGGAAATCATAAGGAAGCTTCGGGAAGGGTGACGGGCTCTTCTCAGGTCTACCGGATGGATGCGGCCTGCGCTCGGCGTTCCAGCTTGATTTAACAGCCGTTGATGAAACGCTTGGCGGTTTTCTAACGTTTGTTTCTTGACAACTTGGCCATTTTGCCATATGCTTTCTCCCGACATTTCGGAGGTTATGATGAAAGAGATCGACACCTTCCGCAAGCAGGCCCAGTTGCTGAAAGTCCTGGCCAACGAGGCGCGGCTGAAGATCGTGGACCGCTTGGCTAAAGGAGAATGTTCCGTGGGCGAACTCACCGGGTTCATCGGCTTGGACCAGTCGACCGTCTCCAAGCACCTGGCGTTGCTCAGGGCCCATGGTATCGTCCGCGACCGGCGGGACGGAAATGTCGTGTACTACGAGCTGCTCACTCCCTGCGTTCTTAACTTCTTCGCCTGCGCGAACCAGGTGTTGAAGGAAAGGTGGGGACGATGAGATCTCCGGTCGAAGCCGCTCCAATGCTCGGGGAGGATCATCTTGGATAACGCGGCCGCGGCGAGACGCCTGGTTGAGATCCTGGGTATCGACACCGAGCCCGTCGCCGTTTTCCTACTGGGCCCCGAAAGCCCGCCTCCGACCGAAGCGTTCAAGAACGTCAAAGGCCATCGCTACTGCCAACTTCTCATGCGTGCCCGGCACGGGGAATCGGTCGCGCTCGCCCCAGAGGAGCTCGCCTGTCCGGCGGCCGCGGCGGCCTTCGGTTTTCGGCCACTCCCGGAGGGGCTCGCCACCGGCAAGGGGCTTGTCGGGTTCGGCATCGTCGAGGACCCGAGCACCGGTCGGACGATGTTCGAAGGCATGCCGCGTCTTGGGCCCGGGCGCGTGACGCTGATCGCGGCCGCGCCCCTCAGCGCGGCGCGAGCCATCCCCGATGTGGTCGTGGTTGAAGGGCCGCCGGAGGCTCTCATGTGGCTCGCGCTCGCTGACCTCAACGTGGCGGGCGGCGAGCGCCGCCGCGGCGATACCGCCGTTCTCCAAGCGACTTGCGTGGATGCGACCCTAATCCCCTACCTTGAACAACGCCTCAATTTTTCTCTGGGATGCTATGGCTGCCGCGAGGCGACCGACCTCGGGCCGACCGAATCCGTTCTAGGCTTCCCGGGGGCGCGGCTCGAACCGCTGCTCGCTGCGCTAGAATCCCTCGCGGACAAGGCCGTCGGGCGCTCACGGGCGAAATCGATCTTCGAGAACCTTAATAAAAAGGAGGGCTATCATGAGTAACGACACGAAACCGACACCCATCGAGTTGCTGCGGGCGATATCGCCCGACGGGGCCAAGACCTATATGGAACATCGGGCGGCGATCATGGATGACCCGCGGTTCCAGGCGTTGCCGCTCAAGAACAAGCTTCTCGTCGGTATCGGGGTGGCGGCTGCGCTTCAATCCAGCACATGCACCTTGATGTGGACGAAGCTGGCCAAAGAAGAGGGCGCAAGCGAAGCCGAGATCGCCGAAGCGATCCTCGTGTCGCGCTTGATGAAAATGGCCACGGTCAACGACACGGCGGCCGAAGCGTTCGCTTGGCTGAAAGAGACGGGAAAGCGGCCTTAATATGGCAAAAGGAGACGTCTTATGAGCAAAGGATCGACGTCGATGTGGCACGGCATCCCGCGACGCGAAATTCCGTGGTTTCCGACGGTAGACGCCGATGCATGCATCGGCTGCACACTATGCTATGTGACGTGCGGACGCGGCGTATTCGATATGCAGGACAAAATCGCGATCGCGGCGCGCCCCTATGAATGCATGGTGGGCTGCAGCACGTGCGCCACCGTGTGTCCGGTAGAGGCGATCACGTTTCCGGGACGCGACGTCATTTGGAAACTGGAACGCGAGCATAAGATTTTCAAAATCGTTCGTCAGGAATCGAAGGAGAAAAGAGCCAAGCAGCAGGCGCTTGAGGCGAGGGCTGCCGCCGAAGACGCGGTCGCGAAGCTGACCACTCGCGCACGACTGGAGGTGGCCGGGGAGTTCGGCGAGAAGCGTTTCCTAGTCAAGCTTGAAGAGTTGGTCAAAGGCCGTCCCTACGACATCGTCAACATACAGCTTCACGTGCCCACCGTCCAAGGGGCGATGGAGAAAGCTCCATCGTTCATGTTGTTCGAGGTAACGTCTACCGAACAGGAAGACATCCAGGGTTTCCTGCCGGAACTACGCTCGCTCATTCGCGATAACAGTCTTGTCCTGGTGAACGAGACAAATGTCTCGTGAGTGGAAATCGACGGATACCTCACGATAAAAAACGGCAGGCAGAAGGATTAAGCGGATGAAGATCATCGATCCCGAACCTCTCGGCCAGCTTTTTTGAGCCAACCCATGAATCCGGCGGTATTCTTTGATCTTGCCCCTTAGATATTCGGATTTATCCTCAAATGGATCGTGTCCTAGGAACTCAAGAAACCTCGGCATCTGGGCTAGCGAGGGTTGGACTTTGTTCTTTTTACCAGAGATATATCGTAATATCCGAAACATTAAGGGTTAGGGAAAGTTAGCGCTTGGTGAGGTTCAAATCGATCCTCCGGGCTTCTATCCAATCGCCCCAGGTTTGGCAGATATCATGGAATTTTCCCTGTGAACCGGATTTTTCCCCTTAAGGTTATTTGGAAGCAAGGCAACGCAAGCCAGCGCCGATGTCTTCAGGGGGGATGAGCGGAGGGGTGAGCGGGGGAGGTGAAGGATTGCCCAGAGAGCTAGAGAGCGGGACGAGGGGAGCGGCGGACGTTGAACGCCTCTTTAAGGCGAAAAAAAAGGAGGCGGTTTCAACAACCGCCTCCCTTTGTTGGAGTTACAGGTCCGTCCCGCCGGTCACACCTTCTTCTTGGCGACGTGCTTGGCGCAGCCGCCGTTACAATTGCTCTTCTTGGCGTCGTGTTTACCGCAGGTTCCACCGCAGTTTCCGCCACAGTTTCCCCCGCAATTCCCTCCGCAGATACACGCGCCCGGGTCGTGCCCCGTGCACTTGCCGCTCTTGTGGGCTTCGAGGCAGGCCGCCGATCCAGCTTGATGGGCGGGAGCCTTGGCCGTTACCTGGGCTTTCTCCTTGGCCGGGGCCTTCTGGTCCTGGGCGAAAATGTCGCTAAGGGCGACGAGGGTGACGATCGCGACGATGGCAATCAGAACCCGACTCCACGTCGATCTCTTCATCGTTTTCACCTCCTTCGGTATAAAAACTATCCATCAATGAAACCCGGGAAACGGGAAAATCCTTCGCCCGAAGGATTTATTTTTCTTTCGTGTTTATATAGAGTAAAGGAGAGTCTGTTTAAAAATCGGGAGCTGTGTGGAGAAACGAGCCGCCGACCTTGACGATAGCCTGATCCGGAAATTCAAGTCCGGGGAGGAAGAGGCGTTTTCCGAAATCCTGGGTCGTTATAAGAATCTCGTCTTGAATATAGCTTATCGATTTCTCCGGGACAGGACCGAGGCCGAGGACGTCGCCCAGGACGTTTTTTTGAAAATCTACCGTTCGGCCCGAACGTACAAACCCAAGGCGAAGTTATCGACTTGGGTTTATAAAATTACGGCCAATGTCTGTTTGAACCGGCTGAGGAGCGAAAAAAACGCGGCGAAATCCGTATCATACGACCGTCAGGACCCGGCCGATACGGGCTCGCCGCTCTTCGTCGGCTCGTCGCCGGGGCGTTTTTCCCCTTCCGAAGAACTCGAAAGAAATGAGCGGTTGACCGTTATCCACGATGCCCTTCAATGCCTTCCGGTCAAGCAGCGTCTTGCCCTCGTACTTAAGAGATACGAAGGTCTCTCCTACCGGGAGATCGCCGAAATTCTCGGGTGTTCCCCGGCCGCCGTCGACTCGCTGCTCCAGAGGGCGAACGGCAAGCTAAGGAAATTTCTGGAGCCTTATTTCGCGGACCGGGATGCTTCCCGGAAAGGACGAAAGTCATGATAGGAAAGTGTCGACGAATCCAAAAACGAATACCGGCTTTATTGGATGCAGAATTGCCTCCAAAGATGACGTCGGCGATTAAACGGCACCTCGACATCTGCCCGGATTGCCGCCGTTATTTGGCGGCGACGTCTCAGGCCTGGGCACTTCTGGCCGAAAGCGAAAAGATTGCCCCGCGGAATGATTTCGACGCTCTATTTTGGGGTAAAGCCCGAGAATTCTCGATCCCATTGAAATCCCGGCCGGGCGGTATTTGGGCACGTATTCCGATCCCGGCGATAGCCGCAACGGGATTTTTACTGGGGATCGCAGGCGGTTTTTTCCTGGGCAAAGTCGCCTTTATCGACAAACAAGCGCCCGCGACTCAGGTCATTAGTCCGCCGATAAACGGAATTTTCCCCTACTTAGACACATTTGCCGATTTTCCCAAGGATTCTGTAGGAGGGGCGTATATCGCCGTCGCGACTCAATCCGGTGGCAGCGCCCGGAGAGGAGGGGATAAATGAGGAACAAATGGCTTGCCTTAGCCCTTGTTCTTTCGGTAGCGATCAACATCGGAGTTTTCGGCAGCGTCGGCTATCGCCTCGTTCGAGGAAACCCTTCCGCCGCTTGCATCGAGGAGTCTTCCGGCTCGGCCCTCGATCGTCTTGCGGCCGAGATTGGATTCTCCTCTGAACAAACGCGAGCCTTCGCCGACCTGAGGAATTCATTTGAGCCGCGAATCCAGAGCCTCAGAGACGGCCTGATGGAAAAGCGCACCCGCCTCGTCGAGGCAATAAAACCGCCGGAGGCTTCGCTCGAAGGGCTTCTCCCTTATGTTGAAGAAATCGAGACTTTACAGGCGGAGCTCCAGAAACTCGTCGTCGACCAGATGCTCAAAGAAAAAGCGCTTTTAACCGGCGAGCAGCAGAAAAAATTCTTATCCATGATTTCGACGAGGCTTTGTCCCGCGGGCCGCCATCCCTTAGAGAGGAATATCATAAATGTCCGGTAATCCCATCTTCCGGATCTAAAACCTAACCGACGGAATACGCCGCGAGGGCCTCGCAAGATCATAGGCTCTTCGGGTTGTCTGGTATTCGAATTAGGGAACACGTAAGGGCTCTCGCCATTTGCCCATTTCAGTCGAGGAAACTCTTGCTTAAGTTCGCTAAATCAGACACAGATGCTATCGAAGACGAGATAGCGCTCGAGGCGAAGGACGCACTTGGCTACCAAGCTTCCTGAGCTGCTGCACACAAGGCGTTTCAGGATGTGGCCGTTTCAGCCGGACTCGTGTAGAATCGCCAGCGTTCACCGTGATGATCGGAAAGGGTTCTGAAGAAATGAAAGTCGGCGGAATAGCTCAAGATGCCCCAAAAAACGCCGCTGCCTATTTGGAAGCCTTTCAGAATATCTTCGAAGAAAACAAAGCTCTGATCTACTCCCTTAGTTTCCGGCTGCTCGGCAACCGTCAAGAGGCGGAAAACCTCACCCAGGAGGTCTTTTTAAACGCTTTCAAAGCGTATCCGCGCTTCCGAGGGGAATCAAAGGTTTCCACATGGCTTTACCGCATCGCGGTAAACCTGATCAATAAAGAATTAAAGGGAAAGAAACTCAAAAAGTTCGTATCGCTGAATTTCCTGTCCGAGGAATCGGGTAGAACGCCGACGATCGAACCCGCCCACCCCCGTCACGGCCCTCCTGCCGAGCTCGAGAGAAAAGAAATGGAGCGCATCGTCCAGCGCTTGATAAGATCCTTACCCGAGAGGCAAAGGACCGCGATTGCCCTGCAATACTATGAAGGCCTCGCCTACGAAGAGATCGCTTCGACGATGGAGATTTCTCGTTCCTCGGTCGAATCCCTGCTTTTCCGGGCCAAACAGAACCTGGAGAAGCGTTTAGCGCCCTACCTGATAGACTCTTGAAATGAACCGCAAGTTTTTATGTCAAGCTGCCTCTAATGGAGTGAAGATGAAAAAAGACGCTCATGCGGAAATCCGGAAGGACCTCCTGAGTTTCCTGGCCGACGAACTCCCGGAAAAGCGGCGCGAGGCGGTTCGTCTTCATCTGAGCCAATGTCCGGAATGCAGCAGCTACGCGGAAATTCTCGCCAAGGCCTGGAACCCTGAATCCGTCGAACGACCGCCCGTTCCCCTCTCATTATCATGGGAAAGCCTCATTCAGAGGATCCAAGAGCATGAAAGGAAGAGCTGGATAGAGCACGCCCGCGGGTTTCGCTTCCGCGCGCTCGCAGCCCGGCGCCTGGTCGCCTTCCCGATCGCGCTTTTTCTGGCCATCGCGATTGGAATCTATATAGGCACTCCCACAGTAACCGGAACGGCCTCGACCACAGAAACCTTGCAGGCTTTATCGAGAGGAAAGATCGAGGCGTTCGGGCTTGAACTATTCACCGTTCTGCCACCCGGCTCGCTGGTGGAATCTCTGGCGAATCTCGAATGAGCCTTGATATAAATCGCGAGCTGACATGAAGAAAAAGTTCATCATCTACGCCCTGCTCATCCTGACGGCCATCAATCTGGCGGCTTTGGGAACCTTTCTCTTCCATCGATTCAGAAGCTGCGCCCGATCCCGGGTAGACTACCGGCAGGCCGAGGGCTTCGAGCAGGTCAAACAGGAGCTTTCCCTCTCCGCGGAGCAGATTGTGAAGTTTCAGGAATTCAGGAAAGCGTTTCATGCGGAGCTCGATTCTCTCTCCGCCCAGCAGAACGAACTGCGGCGGCAGCTGATCCAGGAGCTCGCCTCTCCGACACCCGACCGAAAGCGGTTGTCGGAGATCAACGAGCGCATCAACCGGCTGCAAATCGAGGCGCAGGAAAGGGTCATCAACCACCTTCTGGACGTCAAGGCCATACTCGGTCCCGAACAGCAGGAGAAGTTCCTCTCCATTATCCTCCAAAGGCTCACTTCCCCGATTGGGCCGGGAAAGTACCTGAGAGGAAACTGAGCCATCTTCTTCCGACCCATGCCATTAATTTATCGGAGAGGAGAAAATCGCGAGATGTGCTTTTCAGATAGAACCAGGTCCATCCTGATATTGTTTCTGGCTATATTCTTCCTGGGAATGCAGTCCCCGGCACCCGTTCGTCTGACCCTTGACCAATGTCTATCGCTCGCCCTCCGGAATAACCCTCAGATCCTCTCCTCTCGCTACGATGTCATGGAAAGCAAGGAACGGATCACCGAGGCGCAAGCAGCCTCCTTCCCGGCTATGAGCCTTTCGGCGGGCGCGGACAGACTCTTTCGCCCGAGTGAACAGTTTGGAGGCTCCGCTGACCCTTATTCCAGCTTCAGCGCCGGGCTTTCGGCCCAGTATTACCTGTTCAAGGGTTTCCGGACGGTTTCTGCGATTTCGGCCGCCCGGTCTAACCTTGAAGCAGCATCTCATCAACACGAAGGCAACGTCCAAGATTTGATCCTCCAGGTGAACCAGGGCTATTATCGCCTGCTCCAGGCAGGCCATACGGTAAAAGTCGCCGAAAAATCGTTGGAGAACGCACGATACCATCTGGAGTTTGCCAAGGCCCGTTTCGAGGCCGGATTGGCCACCCGTTCTGATATCCTGAAAGCCGAGGTGGAGGTTTCAAACTCCAACCTGACCCTGATCCGCTCCCGGAACAGTCGACTATCGTTCCAAGGATCACTCAGCGTTCTCCTCGGCCAGTCCGCCGATGCGCCCCTGGAAGTCGTCGATGACCTTCAAGACCTTCAGCAAAAAGAGCCGACCGACTTCCGCACCCTTTTGGCGCTGGCCTATGAACACCGTCCGGAACTGTTGGGAATGAATTCCCAGCTCCAGGCCCAGAGATCCAACATCCGGCTGGCCCAAAGCAACCTGCTCCCCTGGGTTTCTGCAGATGCGAATTACAGCTTCAGCGGCTCGGCCCTTTCTTCGCTGAACAAGGGCTGGTCGTTTGGTTTGAGCTTGAGCTATCCCGTTTTTTCCGGCTTTTCTCTCTCCTCCCGTGTTACCCAGGAAAAGATCGCCTTCCAGGCTATGGATAAAAAGAAAGCCTCCCTCGAGCAAGGGATAAGTCTCGACGTCTGGAACGCTTTTTTGGCGTTGAACGAGGCGAAAGAACGGATCGAAAATACACAAATATTTCTGAAGAATGCCCGCGAAAACCTCGGCCTTGCAGAAGAAGAATACCGGGAGGGGGCGGGTTCCATGATCGAAGTGATCGACGCCCAGACCAACATGGTGGCGGCCGAAGTGAGCCTCATTGAGGCTCTTGCCGATTTCAAGATCTCCCTTGCCGCCTTGGATAGGGCTCTGGGCATCGACCTCTGGTCGAAGGACGCGGGAGGGGTGAGATGAGGAAGAAATATCTTTTCATAATCATTATCATCGCGCTCGCCGTTCTAGCCGTGCTTGCGGCCCGCCGTTATTTCGGCGGGAAGGAACGGAAAGGCCCCGCGTATACGACGGCCGTGGTAACCCGCCGCGATATCGGCTCCACGGTCCGGGCCACCGGGATCATCAAGCCCATGGTCGGGGCCGAGGTCAGAGTCGGATCCCGTGTTTCGGGCGTGGTCAAACGGCTGCGCTCCCATATCGGCGATCTCGTGAAAGAGGGCCAGGTCATCGCCGAACTGGACGATGCCGAGTTGCAGGCGAAGCTCAACCAGAACATCGCTGCTCTCGAAAAGGCAAAGGCCGACCTCGAGTATACGAAGTTGAATCTGGAGCGACAGCGTTCTCTTCTGAAAAAGAATTTCGCCTCTAAGCAGCAGGTCGATCTGGCCGAGAATGCCTACAAGGTCGCCCAAGCCCAGCTTGAGCAGGCGGAGGCCAATGTGGAATTCGCCAGGGTCCAGCTCGGCTACGCGAAAATATTTGCCCCCATTTCGGGCGTCATTGCTTCCATTGCGACACAAGAAGGCGAAACGGTAGCGGCGAGTTTCTCTGCGCCGACTTTCGTTAACATCATCGATTTGAACCGGCTCGAGGTCCAGACCTACGTTGATGAAACAGACATCGGCAAGGTCCATGAGGGGCTCGAGGCGGGCTTTACCGTCGACACTTACGCCGATACGGATTTCAAAGGAAAGGTCACGGCCATCTACCCCAAGGCCGTGATACAGGATAACGTTGTCAATTACATCGTCACCTTCGCGATCACCGACTTCCAGGGAAGGACCTTGAGACCCGAGATGACGGCCAACGTCACGATCTTCCTGGCCGCAAGGAAGAACGCCCTGGCGGTGCCCACGGCCGCCATCGTTCGGGAACAGGGAGAGAGATTCGTCACGGTTCTCGATGGCGACAGGACGGAACGGCGCATGATTAAAGCCGGCTGGAAGGATAACGTCTACACCGAGATCATCAGCGGAGTCAGCGAGGGGGAAAAGGTCATCATTTATGAGTAACAAGGAGGAGGCCATGAACGATTTCATCGTCCAAGCCCAAAGCATTCAAAAGATCTACAACTCGGGGAAAACTTCCGAGGTGGCCGCGGTCCGGGATGTCTCTCTGGACATACGGAAAGGCGAATTCGTTGGCATCATGGGGGCATCCGGCTCGGGGAAATCCACCGTCATGAATATCCTCGGGTGCCTCGACAGGCCGACAAGCGGAACCGTGCTCTTGGACGGGATGGAAGTGAGCAGCCTGCCCGACGATGATCTGGCCAAGGTTCGCAACAAGTTGATCGGTTTCGTTTTCCAGTCATTCAATCTTCTCCCGAGGACGACGGCCCTGGAGAACGTGGAACTTCCGCTTGTCTATTCCGAGAGGGCGAACATCGGTCGCTTGGCCCGGTTGGCTCTCGAAGCCGTGGGACTTAATCATAGGGACCATCATTATCCCGGCGAGCTTTCGGGGGGAGAACAGCAGCGGGTGGCCATCGCTAGAGCCCTGGTCAACGATCCCGAGATCATCTTCGCCGACGAGCCGACGGGGAATCTGGACAGTCGTTCAAGCTACGAGGTCATCTCGCTCTTCCAGAAGCTCAATGGGCAGGGAAAAACCATCGTTCTCGTCACCCATGAGCCGGACATAGCCGAACACGCCCGGCGCATCATCCGAATCTCGGACGGACGAGTCGTCGAGGACAGGGTCAACGAAAATCCGAAGAACGCCGAGGAGGAATTGCGTAAGCTCCCCGGAAAAGAGGCCAAAGAATGAAAACCCTCCGCATCACCAAATCCGCTTTTAAGAGCCTTGGCAGAAACAAGCTCCGCACGTTCCTGATGATGATCGGCGTCATCATCGGCATAATTGCCCTGACGATGGTTGTGTCGGCCGGCCTGGGGGCCAGGCAAAGGGTCATGGAGCGGGTGAGGAAATTCGGCCTGGATAGTCTGATGATTAGGGCCGGCGGCGGCCAGACAATGGGAGTCCAGAGCAGCGGGCAACCGACGGTCACTCTAAAGCTCGAGGATGCTGAGGCGATCAAGCGGGAGATAAAGCAGATCGCCGATATCTCCCCTCAGCTCCATCGGCCTCAGATGGAAGTGAAATACTCCGACAAGTCGACGACCACCATGGTCCTTGGCGCTATGCCGTCATTTGCTACGGTTTGGGACTGGGGTGCGGCCAAAGGGGATTTTATCAGCGATGAGGACGTTGCAAATGTCGCCCGGGTCTGCGTGATCGGCCCCACAATTCAAAAGGACCTATTCAGCGGGGTGAATCCCATCGGTGAGATGATCCGCGTTGGAAACGTTCAATTCGAGATCAAAGGTATCCTCGTGGCCAAAGGCACGAGCGTCACCGGAGGCGACATGGATAACCGGGTCATGATCCCAATGACGACCATGATGCGGCGGGTAGCCAATATCGATTACATCACAAATATCAAGATTCGCCTCAAAACGGCCAAGGACATGGACAAAGCGGTGGCTAGTATCCAAGCCCTCCTCCGCGAACGCCACCAGATATCACCGGGTGTCCCTGCCGATTTCTCCATTTCCACGCCGACGGAGGTAACCAAAACGGCCGAGAAGGTGGCTGGGACGTTCAATCTCTTTCTCATCCTGGTCGCGGGCATATCGCTGATCGCCGGCGGCGTTGTCGTCTCGAACCTCATGCTGATCTCGGTCGGCGAACGACGGAAGGAGATCGGACTCAGGAAGGCCGTCGGCGCCCGGAAGAATAACATTACGTTCCAATTTCTTATCGAGGCCACGGCCGTTACACTTACGGGAGGAATCATCGGCATCGCGCTCGGCGTTGCGGGTTCGAAGATTTTGGAAGCCGTTACGAAGACGCCGATGGCCGTGTCCTGGGAGATAGTAGTCCTCGGGGCGATTTTTTCTAGCCTGGTCGGGCTGATCGCCGGCATACAGCCGGCCAGACGGGCTGCTTCCATCCAGCCTATAGAGGCTTTGAAGGCCTGAGCCGAAAGCTGAGAAGAAAGTGGGGGCGACAAATCGCCTCTTGGCCAGATCAGTGGGCCGAAGATGAAAATCGCTCGTAGTCTCAAGATCTCCCGCAAACAGCTCGCCGCCCATAAGATGAGGACGGCCTTAGCGCTGCTCGGTATCGTCATCGGGGTTTCGTCGGTCATTATCATGGTCTCCATCGGCAAAGGCGCGGAAAAACAGGTCTTAAGCCGGATTGAGGCTATGGGTACGAACCTCATCATCGTTAACGCCGGACAGGTCCAACGCACGGCCGGGAGACAGCAAGTGAGGGGGACAGTGACGACCTTGACACTCGAAGATGCCGAGGCGTTGATCGAGGAATGCCCGGCGGTTCGAGCCGCGGCCCCCGTTCAAGGCGGGAAACTCCAGGTCAAATACGAGAACCTTGCCACGAATACGACCACAACGGGGACGACTGCGGACATCCTGTCGATTAGGAAACTCAAGGTCGAACGGGGCTCGTTTTTCGGCGAAGAGGATAATATCGGTTCCCGCCGTGTGGCCGTGCTCGGCCGGACCGTGGTCAAGAATCTTTTCGAGAAGTCTGAACCGGTCGGAGAGACCATCCGCATCGGGAAGGTCATGTTCGAGGTCATCGGCGTCCTGGAAGCTAAGGGTTCGGACCTCAACGGGGTAGATCAGGATGACCAGATCTTGATCCCCATCAACACCGCCTTGAGGCGGCTTTTCAACATCGCCTACATCAACACGATCAATATCGAGGCCACGAGCAAGGACAAAATGGCCCTCGCTCAACAGCAGGTCCGCGAGATTCTGAGGGAGCGGCATCGTCTGAACAAACAAGACAAGGCCGACGATTTCACTATACAGAACCAGACGGACCTCATCGAAGCCCAGAGCGAAACGAGCGAAGCTTTCACCATGCTTATCGCCAGCATAGCAGGTGTATCTCTGCTTGTCGGCGGAATCGGTATCCTGGCCATCATGCTCATGGCCATCAAGGAGCGTACGAACGAGATCGGGCTGCGCATGGCCGTGGGAGCAAGCCGGAAAGACATACTGGTACAGTTCCTGCTCGAGGCCTCAGCTCTGAGCGTCGGAGGTGGTATCGTCGGTATCGGCACAGGTCTGGCAGGTTCTCTGGTAACCGGCGCGGTGACCAGGTTGGAGACGAGCGTTTCCCCAACGTCCATCGTTCTTTCCTTCACCTTCTCTATCGCCGTTGGGCTTTTCTTCGGAGTTTATCCGGCCCGCAAGGCCTCTCGTCTCGATCCGATCACTGCCCTGAGGACCGAATAAAAAGCGTCACGGACCTACAGGGAAAGATCTCATAGATCTTGAAAGTCTATTTGGCAGGGGGGAATCAACCTATTACCAACTTATGATCAGTGACGCTGATCACCTGCGAGAATATCTTCCAGGGGGCGAGGGGATGAATGGGCGGCTGATCATCTATTTCATAGACGCGATTTCAGAACATCTTTAGCAGGGAGGAGAGGGATAAGAGGAAAAGAGAGCGGGCGCCATAGGGGGCTTGACAGGCAGATGGCATATCAGTATATTAATATATGCAAATAAACTATTTTACCTCCCCTCGTATGAAAGGAGATCAGATGTACGACAAGGTCAAAGTGTTCAAGGCGCTTTCCTCCGAGTCCCGGCTCAAGATCGTCGGGCTGCTTAAGGAACATCCCCAATGCGTCAACGCCATCGTTGAGAGGCTGGGCATGACCCAATCGGCTGTCTCCCAACACCTCCGTATCCTTAGGGAAGCCGGATTGGTCCGAGGTCTGAAACGCGGGAACTGGATGCATTATGAGATGCCTGTCGAGAGCTTGGAAAACTGCGGCCGGGCTCTCGCCGAGGTTTTCGGCGTTGGGATCAAGTTCAACAAGATCACCGACGGGAGTCTCAATTGCCCGCCCTCCTTGTTGAGAGATTGCCGCCCGAAGAAAAAAAAATAGGCAAAAAGATTGGTTAGATGAAGATTATCGATTTCTCGAAAATTCACTCATGTGGGGACGGCCGTTTTGAGGCCTCCGTTCTTTTCGAGCAAGGCGTGACGAAGGTCCGCAGGATCGAGCTCGCGGCCGGAGCCCGTATCCCGCCTTGCCGGATGACGGAGGACGTGGTGTTCGTTGTCATCGAGGGAAGGGTCGCTTTCCTGACGGACGGCGAGAAAGCCATCGTGAGCGCTCCCAACGCGGTCTTCATCCCGGGCGGGTCGACGACGCGCAGCATGGAAGCCGACGAGCCTTCGCTCGTACTGGCCGTGCTCTGCAAGCGTGCAGCGGACGGCCTGGAGGGAGGGCGGTCGGCAAACGAACCATGATCAGCCTCTGGATCATCACCGGGGTCGCGTTGCTCGTTTCCCTGGCCGCCGACCGCCGCAAGACTCAAGCTGCCGTGTTCAAGGGTCTGAAAATGTTCGTTGGCGTCATCCCGATTCTCCTTGGTGTCCTCGCCGCGGTGAGCCTCGTTCTTACGGCCGTCACGCCTCGAATGCTCGAGGGGATCCTTTCGGGAACGGGCCTTCTTCCGTTCTTTACGGCCCTCGGTGTCGGCAGCATCGCCCTGATCCCCGGCTTCATCGCCTATCCGCTTGCCGCCGTTCTGCGGCAGAATGGCGCTTCGGTGCCGGTGCTGGCCGCGTTCATCACCTCGCTCATGATGGTCGGGGTTCTTACTCTTCCGCTCGAAGCGCGCTACTTCGGCTGGAGGGCGGCCCTTCTGCGAAACGGGCTTGCGTTCTGCGGGGCTGTGATCGTTGCCGCCGGCATGGCGTGGGTGCTCCCATGAACGGCCGCCCTGTCCGGAAGATGAGAAAGGCCGTTGGAAAAATCTGGCCCTGGTTTCTTTTCGCCGGAGCCGTGGTCCTTTGGGCCTACAGCCTGCTGCACGCGGATTTCGTCTTCGGGAGAAAAGCCGGAGAAAATCTGGGCTCGTTCCTCGTTGAGATGGCGTCCGTGCTGCCCCCCATGTTCCTGCTCGTGGGATTGTTCGAAATCTGGGTTCCCAAAAAAGTCATCGAGCGCTACGCCGGTCTCCGATCTGGGATGCGGGCGGTCCCGTGGATGATCCTCCTGGCGACCGTCCAGGCCGGTCCGCTTTATGTCGCGTTTCCGGTCGCCATCGGCCTTTGGCGAAAAGGCTGTGCGCCGCGAAACGTCTTTATATACCTTGGCGCTTTTTCCGCGATGAAGATCCCGATGTTGACTTTCGAAGTCGCCTTTCTCGGCTGGCGATTTTCTCTTGCACGGACATTGATCAGCATTCCAGTATTCGTCGCTCTCGCGGTCGCGATGGAGAGACTGCTGCCCGGCGATTTCCGCCCTCCCGCGCTGGAGGAACCGAGCCGTGGGGGGGATAGTCGAGGTCCGTCATCCCTGGAGGAAGGAAACTTTTGAATTCCGTCCGATTCGTCTCTTTCGATCCGTTTTCCGGCGCGGAGAGAACCCGTAACGCAAGTTTTATGCGGTCTTGGTGTATAATAATACATTAGCGGGGTCTTTTTGCGCCTGATTTAGAGGAGTACCGAAATCCAAGTTCCGGAATCGATGGGCGACGGAGAACTGTTGCGGAGAACCGCGGCGAAAGACCTCGGCGCTTTTA
>Ga0315284_10001523_pt1 | contig 32982 bp, 17 predicted proteins | sample YL17G09_16_MG_FD_203696 | JGI IMG/M metagenome (GOLD analysis project Ga0315284, IMG submission 203696) | Sediment microbial communities from Yellowstone Lake, YNP, Wyoming, USA - YL17G09_16 | ecosystem: Environmental > Aquatic > Freshwater > Lake > Sediment | place: USA: Wyoming | collected... | reverse complement strand
TACAACTCCCTTCTCAAGGGTATTGAGGGGCAGTTGGGTGGGGTGGGCAGCGACCCTGAACTCAAAGCTGAGCGTGCCACAAAGGCAGCCGGGTACAGTGGTCTCGCGGCGGACAAGACCGAGAAGTTGGCGGAAGCCTTGGAGGCTGGAAAGAGTCTCCAAGATTCTATGACCTCCGCTGGGCTGTCGGACGAAGAACAGGGGAAGCTGCTGGAGAAACTTCGGTTGACGTTGAGCCCACAGCAACTCGGGGCTGCGATGACGCAAGCCTCCACGGATCCTGCCTGGAAGCCGATGACGGCAGAGGATACAACCAAATCTGTGGATACCGGTGTGTCCGACGCGCTCCCGGATGCCAATGCGACACTGAAAGCTGGAGCCCCCGGCAAGCACTCCATGTCGGTTCATGACACGCACCTGGATGCGGGCCTTGATGTCTGGGTGCAGAACTGGCCGACGTCGATCGCTGACGCTCAATCTGACCCCGCAGCTCCCCTCGGGCTAGGGGCAGATCCCTTGGCTCCGGGCGCAGATGTGTCCGAGGAGCAGGTAGAGCAGGCGGAAGCGACCGTAGGCACCTTGGCTGAGATCGAGAACGTTCTCAAGAACAAGGGCATCAAGCTCAACAAGTCCTGGATGGACAACCACATGAAGAAGATGATCGAGGAGGCCACTCTCGATGCACTTCGGACGGCGATGCCCGAGTTCATCATGCTTCAGGGGGCGGGGCCTGAAGAGGTTGCGAAAGCGATCGGTCGTGGGGTGGACCCGAAGGAGATCGGCACGAAACTGGTGCAGGCTGCCAAGGACGCCAAGGGCGGCGACGAGGGGAACCCGTTGGAGGTCATCAAGGGCCTCGGTGGTAAGAACGCCGCGGGTGGGTTCGTTTCGGGCATCAACAAGGAGGGCATCGCCCTCGTCGCCAAGGGCGAGCAGATCGTCCCTGCCGGTGGTGGGGCTGGAGGAGCCGTGAAGGTCGAGCTATCCCTCAAGGGGGACCTCGCGGCTCTCATCGAGGCCAAGGCCCAAGAGACCATCGTCAAGCACGAAGCCGCGTCGAAGTTCAGGTGATCGATGGCCAAGGGCACCCAAGTCGTCGGTTCGCCGAACCCGGATTCCGCCCCGATTGACGGGCCGAAGGTCGGTCCGCCCTACAAGCACGGGCTAGAGCATCGGCGTGGGCCAATTCCGATGGCCTTTCAGGTAACGAGTCCTTTCGACCCGACCCGGGCTCTCCTTCCACACGCCCTCGTCTTGCACGTCAACCCCTCAACCCTTTCAGAAACTCATACCAAGAAGGTCGAGCGCATCCAGACGCGGGGGGGCTTCGTCGAGCAGCACTGGCCCGATGAGCTGTCTGAGCTGTCTGCGGACGGCTCCACCGGTGCCTTCATGAACATCTACACGGGGACGTCCTCGGTGCTCCGGCAGCGGACCATCGCCTGGGATCGCTTCCGTGACCTCTACGACCTCTACCACAACAACGGGAGCGTCTACGACCCCTTCGGGAACATCGTCCTCCAGGGGAACATCATGATCCTCTGGGACCGAGGCACATACATCGGGTATTTCCGGACGTTCGACTACGAGGAGACGGAGGAGAGCCCGTTTGCGTTCAAGATGAGCTGGACCTTCAAGGTTCAGCAGACGCTCGTGCAGCTCCCTGGATTTGGCTATGTCCCGCCTGATGACTCGGTGGCTGGAGTCCGCCGGGCTGCTGTCAAGGGGAACTACCAAGTCCCGGACTTTCAATCCCAGAACCGTCTCAAGGTCTAGGGGCAAGCGATGGCCGACAAAACCCCTCCGACACCCGCACCCGCCAACCGGATCTACCAGCAGATCGAGGCCACGGCAGACCTCTACGATCCGAGCGTCTACGACCTCCTCACGTTCCAGCGGCGGAGTTGGCAGACTTCTGGGGATCCTTCCAGCAAGGACTTCATCCCGCTCTCTGCGGTCAAGGCTCGGAGCCCCCAGGACTACAAGATGTTCGTCGTGGGGCTCATCCCCCCGTCGGCCAATGTCACCGGACGGCTTCTTGATCGTTCTGCCACTGTGGCAGCCATCCAGGGCTTCTCCGAAGACGTGGATGTCGCTGGGAGTTCCGGTGGTGGGGTAGGTACGACCAACGGGTTGGTCGTCACTGCCGCGGGGTATGCCTTCGGTCCAACCTCTGGGGCCAACACGGTCGGCACACCCATTCAACCGGGCGCCCTCAACGCCGGGCACAGTGTCGATCCTGCCTACACGACACATTCCAGAGCGGAGATGTACCACATCTTCCATGACGCCTACGTCAAGGTCTTCGGAAGGGAGCCCACCCCCAACGAGGTGTTGTTTTTGGTGGTTCAGTCATGCCGCGAAACCGGCGGAAAGTGGCCAAACAACAATCCCGGCTTCTTGGGGAATGCTTCCAATCCGGATGATCCTCGGATCGGTGGGCCGGGCGCCAACACCTTCAAGCACGCTGGAGCCTACTGGATCAGCTACAACGACCCGGTGTCGGGCGCTGCCAGCATGGTCAAGACCGTCTATGGCAATGCGGCGGCAAGGGCTGCGGCTGAGAGCGGAGACCCTCTTGGGTACTGCGCGGCACTGGCAGCGTCCAGCTACTACGGTGACGACAGTGTGAACATGTACTACCACGGGAGCGACAAGTCTCCGAAGCAAGGGCTTTTCCCGACTCTCTTGAAGGAGTCTGCTTCCGAAATCAAGGCAGCGGGTGGGCCAGCGTTCAACATAGGGGAACTTCCGGCCAACGCCCCAGACAACTGCGCGTTCAACGAAACCGGTGAGGACTATCGGAAGCGTGTGGGTTGGGCGGGGCCAGGGGGGAAGGGGTTCGCGACGAAGCCTCCTGCTTGGGTCGCGGAAAAGGGGATCGACACCAAGAACGCTGGGGCTGTGTTCGCAAGCGCGTCCAGGTTCAACAAAAACTCGCTCTACGACGAGTCCTGTCCCTTGACCGGAGACACGCCCAACGACCCCAACGGAAAGGCCACGAGCTTCGCAGGGGGAGGGTCAGAGGCCAAGGCTAAGGCGGAGAAGGACGCGGACAAGAAGGCCAACAAGGACTTGAACCAGTCCGAGCTTGGCCAGGCTCTCTTGAAAGCTCAGAAGGCGTACATCGAGGCGCTCCAGATCTCACTTGAGCAGATGAGGAGGACGCCTCCGCTCCGGATGCTGGTCAACCCCACGAGCTTCAAGCCCTCGGAGGAGAAGATCATCGCGGACGGCAGCTTCAGCCGGAACGGCACCATCGTCGAGCACTGGGGCGAGCAGCAGATCAAGATCTCGGCCAGCGGCCGTTTGGCCGGCTTCTACTCGCTCGATGTGGGTGGGTCGAGCGTGACCGAGGGTGCGGCCGGTTCGTCTCCGGGCCTGGGCCGCATGGCTCGCAACTTCTCGGAGTCGTACCAGAACTTCCTCTCGCTGTACCTGATCTACCGGAACAACGGGACGATCTGGCTGGAGAACACCTTCGCCGGGGAGAAGAGTCCGAAGGCGAACAACCTCGCGCTCGTGGGTTCCGTCTACATCTACTACGACAACGTGCTCTACATCGGCTCGTTCGATTCGTTCAACGTCACCGAATCCGACGACAAGCCCTTCACGTTGGAGTACGACTACTCCTTCACGGTCCGGGCACGGTTCGAGCTGGACCGAATCCCCGACCCCCAGGAAAACTACGGTGCCTCGACGCTGTTCGCAACGGCGTTCCCGGCAGTGGCGACCAAGACCATCCCTACAACTACTGCCGTCACAGAGGCACCCATCAAGGGCACCCTCTCTCCAGGAGAGCAAGCCATCGTGGATTCAGCCGCAAAGTTCCTCGCGGAAGAAAAGGCGGACGCAGAAGCGGCAGCGGTGGTGGGACCACTGGATGCCCTTTTTGCACCACCCCCTCCTCTTAAATCAGGACCAAAAGGGAACAACCCTGTTCTCGGTAAGAAGTGAGCCCCGATGCCTCGTGGACCCTTTCAAGGAACGTTTCAACCGAACCTCCGGCCTACGGTCGTTACGGGTCCGGACGCGATCGTCTACATCAACGGCGAATCCGATGTGATCGGCTGCCCGAGCTGCCGTAAGAAGTTCGACCTCAACTCCTTCGTCACGAGCATCACGGTAGACCTGAACGTCGATAGTCCGCCGGGTTCGGCGAGCATCGCTCTGTCCATCCCCCGACACGCGGTGGACGACTTCTACTTCGAGGGGAACGCGCTCATCACCCCGATGATGGAGGTCGAGATCTTCGCGAAGGGGTACTACCTCGTCGAAGGCGTGCCCCAGTACTACCCCATCTTCTGGGGCCTGGTCACCGAGGTCGGCAATTCGTACTCGGGCGGCGAGCATACCGTCAGCATCTCGTGCAACGACATCCTGAAGTGGTGGGAGCTGTGCAAGATGAACATCAACCCCGCTTTCACAGCATCGGCGGGGCAACAAGGACGTAGCATCTTCGGCAACGTCTTCTTCGGGATGAACCCCTTCGATGTGATTTGGTCGTGTGCCCAGCAAGCGTTCGGGGACGTGGTTGTTGGCTCGGGCTCTCTCGTCTCCTTGGTGAAGGAGAATGGCGGGCAGAAGCAGGTCTTCACCGAGGCCCTTGGGGACATCATGGCGTACTGGGAGTCGAGGTTCTCTCGAACTCGCGGAAACCTGCTCCTCTATGGGACAAACGGCATCGCGGTACGAGGCGATTCCCTCTTCGAGGCGTGGAACGTCCAAAAGAAGGGGAAGTTCAAGGAGCCCTTCGCTTCGGCAGCAGTCCGGAAGGCCAACGGGGGCAAGGACTCCGGGCAGATGGTCTTCGACCCGACGGACCCGTCGGTGGTTGCCTTCCGTACCCAGTTCTCACAGGCGGGGCAGGTCAATTTCTGGTCCTCGGAGTTTCAGACCAAGCTGGAGCTGGCGAACGCGGCCAAAGAGGCGATCGGCTACGAGTTTTTCATGGACGTGACGGGCGATCTCGTCTTCAAGCCGCCCTTCTTCAACCTCGACATCCTCTCGAACAAGCCGATTTCCTGGATCCAGGACATCGACGTGATCGACTGGGACTTCTCGGAGTCGGAGGCCGAGGTCGTCACCCAGCTCACCATGCAGGGCTCGTTCGGTGGCAACGTGGACTATGGCTTCCCCGAGGACATCACGCCGTTCACGAGCGTCACGGACTATCACCTGCTCCGGAAGTACGGCTGGCGTACCCACACGGTCAACTCCGAGTTCATGGGCGACACCCTGCTCATGTTCTATCACGGGATGGACATCCTCGACCGTATCAACTCGAAGAGGCATCGAGGGTCCGTGACCATCCCGATGCGGCCGGAGCTGAGGTTGGGGTTCCCCATCTACGTCGCCCCCTTGGATCAGGTCTGGTATGTTACGGGCATCTCGCACAACTGCGCCTTCGGTAGTCGGGCGACAACGACACTCACGCTGACGGCCAAGAGGCAGAAGTTCTTTGCCCCCAGGGGTATCGGAACGATCCGGCTCAAGAAGTACAACGGCCCTGCCGCAGCCGCAGTGAAGTCAGCGAAGCCTGACCCGAAAGCCAAGGACGCCAAGGATGGGAAGCAAAAGGCTGAGCCCGTCCCGGACCCGATCCTGCCGTTCAAGTACACAGCAAGGCAGATCAGCAAGTACGCGGAGTTCAAAGTGAACCTGGGGGAGGGGGCGACTCTCCCGGCGTCGATCAGTCAGATCGAATCCTCTGGGAAGTCCAGCGGGTACGGGTCTACAAATCCGTACGCCCCCCTCATCCTCCGGCACCCCAAGACGGGACGGGCTGTGGGGTACCCCAACGTCAACATGATCTACACGCGGCCCTTCGCACCGCCGAAGGAGGAGCTTGCGAAGGCAGGAGGTCAGAAGCCGGCTGGGCAGGCCAAGTTCCAGGACAAGAATGCCGAGAAGAAGCTGAAGGACAACCTCGATGGGCTTCGAGATCGTCTGGCAAAGAAGAACGCATACAGCACGGTGGACGCTGCTCGGGACACCCTCCTGAACAACCGGTACCAGTACGGGCTCAACTCCGCCGGGGTCTTCGTCTACGTCTACGACATGGACCAGATCTTTGGCGAGGTGACGTTCGTACCCGCGAAAAACATCGGAGTGCAGTACCAGGGAGCAGACGTTGCCGTTAAGCTCATCGAGGGGAAAGACCCCAAAACTACCGGTATGGTTCGTCCTGTCTCGGATGAGCGTGGCTTCGAGGTCGTGGGGCATTTCCGGTATGGCCGTGGGCTGGCGATCCGTGACGGCAGGCTTGTCTACAACCCGAACCAGAAGAACCAGGCTGCCTCTGTAGGCATCCAGACGGCTCTCGCGGGTGACCTCTTTTCCACCCTTACAGCACAATCGCAGGGACTCACGAGCCTTACGTCGATCTACGCGAACCCCATCGACGCCATCACCCGGCTTGCTCCGGATGGGTCTGACCTCCAGACCGCAGGGACACAGAACGAGCCAACAGCAGGACAGTTCGCCAACGCCTACATCCCGGTCTCCAAGGACGGTGTGGCCCCGGATGGCTCGAAGTTCGCGGACACTGCTCCACTGGGGTCGGCAGAGCAGAAGGGCCAGATTGCCTCCGTTGAGGCCAGCCAGCTCAGCCGGGCGCTCACCATCGCGGAGCTGAATGTCATCAAGGACGGTGGGTCACAGGACACTCAGTGCGGGTGTCTTGCGGGTCGAGCTGACCTGGCGTTCATGAACCAGGGCTACCAGCTCAAACCGCTCAACGTGAACACGATGGGCGGTGTAGCACCTGCAACAGGAACTCTTCCGGGGAAGCAGATCGGAGGAAACACGGACATTCAAAATGCTTCTGGCGACCTGGCTGGACCCGTTACCGACGAGCAGTACCGGAGTGCTCTCGGCGGAGCCAACGTCCTCACCAAGATCGACTCGTTCTTGTTCGACCTCTACAAGGCCCTCGACCAGCCCCACCAGGAACTCGAAGCTGCACTTCGTGGAGAGACGCTCAACATCGCGTTCCCGACGACCGAGGAGATGCGTTTTGGAAAGCCTGGGAGCACGACCTCGGAGCTGTCCCCGCCGTTCAACCCCGCGAACCGCCTCGCGGTCGGTGACCCGGCTGCCATTGCGGCCCAGGCGAACTCCGCCAAGGCCGACCTCAAGAAGACGTGGTCGGACTTTGGCAAGAACCTGAAGAAGAACACGGACAAGGCTCAGCTCCAGGGTGAGATCAACCTGGCCTCGAAACAACTGGGTGAGGTCAATGCCAAGATCCAGGCGCTCCAGAAGCAGCAGGCGTCGGTTGACGCTGGGAACGCGAAGATCGTGGACTTCACCGGCAAGTCCATCCAGCAGCAGATCGAGGAAGCGCAGAAGGAAGCGGCCAAGCTCCAGCAAGAGATCAAGAACAAGACCCTCCAACTCCAGCAGCTAGGATAACAGATGGGACTGCGAGTAGGAGACTTCAGGAAGAAGTACCCCACGGGGCACAAGATCGGGAAGGGGTTCACCGACAACGGGTTCCCCCAAGGGCTTCATATTGGCATCCTCACCAGGGTCGATGAGATCCTGATGAAGGGGGACATCAAGGTTCTGACCCGTGGCGATCAGGACATCCCCGAGATCGACCTCACACAGCCGATGTGCGGCCCTCGTTCCTTCTGGGGTGGCATCCCGGAGGTCAACTCACTCGTGGTTGTCGCCTACCGGATGCGCCACAAGCAGGTCTGGGAACCGATGGTGCTCGCCTTCATCCCTGTGGGAAACAGGAGTGGGCTTCGGTTCGACCCCTTCTCGCCTACGGACCCCAAGGCCGTCTACACGGACCCAGATAGCAAGAGCGTCTACGACCAGTTCATCGGGCGTACGGTCCGCCACAAGCGACTGAAGCTCCGCCAGGGGGACGTTGGCGGCATGTCGGCAGACGGGGCAGAGCTTGTCCTCGCGAAGGACATCCGAATGTCCAACCGAGCGGGCGACCTCCTGGAACTGCGGGACGCAGAGCGGACCCTCGTCACCCAAGCCATTCACCGGTTCGATTCCGCTTCGGGTGTCAGGCACTACTCGGGTCCTGTTCGACGTTCCGACAACTTCTTGCCCACGGACATCTTCAAGACGGGCAAGACCTTGAAGGCAGAGGCGGACCGCTACTTCGGAGCCGATGAGCTGAAAGCGATGGGTCCAGGGGCTCTGGGCTCCTCAACCAAGTTCGCGAACTCCTCGGGTGTCGTTCTCGACTTCTTCAACGACGCCACGAACTACCCCCCGACGACGTACGCCAACGGCAAGACTGTCTTCTACCCCTCGACGGTCTTCGGTACGAGCATCGAGGACGGTGAGGCCGGTGCAGGCTATGCCTTCACCGAGGACCGTCTCGACATGGCCCACGACACGGACCTCGTGCAAGAAGTCCTGAACGAGATCGATGGGTTCACGGTCTCCAAGCGGTCCCCGTACATCGAGCGGGTCTACGGGACGGTCATCGGCCACGACTCGACGACCTCGCAGGGGATGAGGATCTACGGGAAGGTGGTCAGGCCCGAACTGTGGTCGAGCTTCGACGCCGAAGGGGCTGGCAAGTTCAACCTCGTCGAGGTCGAACGGGCGAGCAAGGGCGATACGGACACCATGACCGCTGCGGCGGCCTATCTTTTCCGCATTTTCAGCCCCTACGGTGCGCTGGACGACAACCCCTTCGCGGTGGCTGTCGAAAAGCAGGGGAAGGTCTACGTCCACGTCCCGAAGCCCTCGGTCGAACGCTACCCCGACGACTCGGGTGTCTCGGTGGAGATGAACCTCCTCGGGGCCCTCAAGATGTTCATCGGGGGCTCGGACAAGAACAACACGAGCATCATGGCCTCCCTGGCCGGCGGCATCAAAGCGGACATCGGCCACAACAAGGACACCGGCAACTCCATCGACGTGACGTACCACTCGGGCGTCGCAGCGACCTACAAGGGCATCGACGGCGAGACCGGGTACGCGAAGTTCGAGGACATCCAGGGGAGCATGGGGCTCTCGACTGGCGGCGACGTGATCGAGTCCATCCAGGGGGCGATGAACACAACGGTCAACGGTGGGCTCAGCCAGTCAGCCGACCGCATGAGCATGAACGTCTTCCAGGGGCTCGGGATGAATCTCGGCGCCCTCGACGTGCTCGTGGCTCAGAAGACCCAGTACCAGTACGCCCTCGCAGTCCTGGAGACGATCATCGCAGGTGGGAAGCTGGCCACCATCCTTGCGGGTGGCCTCATCACGAACATCGCAGCCGGAGGTGAGGTCACGACCATCGGCGCCGGTGGGTCCACGACAACGGTCGGGGCTGGTGGGTACGTCGTCACCGTGGGCGGAGGTGCCTGTTCGATCACGGCTGCCGCAGGAGCGGTCGCTATCACGGCTGGGGCTGGAGCCGTTTCGATCACGGCTGGGGCCGCTCTATCGATCACGGCGGGTCTGGCGATCACGATCACAGCGGGAGCTGCCGTGATGTTGATCGCTCCGGTCATCCTTCTGGGTGGACCGACGGCGGTTTTGGGTGTTTGTCGGGGTATTCCAAGTATGCCGCCGGGGATGCCGACCCTGGACATCATCACGAACATCCCACTCTTCGGGGCCCTCACCGTCCTCTCAAACTGATGCCTCTCGTTCCTCCAGTCATAGGCGGCGTCCTGATGGGCACCCTGGCCTCTACGGGGCACCTGGGGCTCGGGATGCCCAAACTTGCGATGGCCGTTGGCTTGGGTGTCTCCACTTGGGCTCAGAAAGCCGTCGTGAACGTCACCGCAGCCGGCGCAGTGGGAGTCGGGGTAGCGGGGCCCCTCCCGCTTCTGGTCCCGCAGCCCCTCCTCCTCGCGAACATCCAGATAGGTTTCCTCTCGGCGGGCCTCATGGGCTTCTTCAGCCCGCTGACGGTGATGGGTCTGGCGAACGGGCTTGCGCAAGCCTTGCCGCTTGGACTCATCCTCGCGTCCGTGATGGGCGTTGGTTCGGGGGCTGGTGTAGCTCTGATCAAGGGGCCACCAGCTCAGGCGGGCTTTCAGGAAGCCTTCGCCTCTTTCGACATGACCGGAGAGGGTCCTACCAAGCTCGCTCTTGCTTTGGGCCTCGCCTTCGACCAGACGTTCGCAGCTTTCATTATTCCCATCCCGGTTGTAGGACCCGTGGGACCAGCTCCCGGCGCCGGCACTGGCGTCGGCAAGATCGTATGAGGATCACATGTTTCTCGTCCCTGTCGTTGAATTGAAGGAAAGCCGCGACGTTCAGCTCGTAGACGGTGCCCTCCGGGCCGGCGAGATCCGTCGGGTGGCTGTCCTCGACCTCGAAGGTGAAGGTCACGAAGTCGTGGTGGATGAAGCGACGTTCTCCTCGCTCCTTCGCCTGACATACGGGGGGTAATCCGTGGGCCTCTCCATCAAGGGTTACGTCCTCGAACCTCCGCGTGTGGGGGCGGCGAACTCGCCGTTCACGTTCACGCCGAACGACCTCATCACGAACTCCGCGGCGTTCAACGCTGCCTACCCCTCGAACGAATCGGTTTCACGGACGGACTACTGCGTCCTCGTCCACACGGACGGGCTCCTCGCGAACGCCACCTTCGGGTTCACCAAGAACGAAGGGACCACTTCGGCGGTGGTTCGGCGGTTCGACTACGATTCGGCCTCGGGGAGCTTCAAGCCTCTCCCTGGGGCGGCGGCGGAGATCGTCGGAGTGATCTCGGCGACCTCGAACACGAGCCGCTTGAAGGTCACTCCGCCCATCGGGGTCCTGGCAGCGGCTCCTTTCCGCGTCTCGGTCGGCTCGGGATCTGGAACGACGTTCCTCGTGACGCTGGTTGCCACAGACGGGGCCTTTGGGGCTCCTCCCTCGGGAACCGTCGAGCTGTCCCAGGCGACTGGGCACCTCAACTGGAACACCGGCGACCTGACGACGTACCTCGGACAGGATGTCCGCTACCAACGCCAGTCCTACTTCAAGTACTCGGCTTCAACGGGTCGTCTCGGACTCGCAGGGGATACCTACCTCCTCCTCAATCCGATCCCTGGTTCTGGGCAGTTCCCGCGTATCCGCCTTGGCTTTGGCTTCTACTTGACCCCCATCGAGAAGGCCACGGAGGGTGGTTTCTCGGTGAACCCGGTTGCCGGTACGGTCGAGTGGGCAAAGACCACGGGACGGATCAAGCTCAACTCCGCAGACGTGGCAGCCAACAAGCCCGTCTACTACGACGGCGTGCAGTTCACCTGGAAGCAGCCTCTCACGAGTCAGTCCGGTGGGACTGTGACGAGCCCTGTCTCGATCCCCGTCCCTGTTCCGGGTGGGGACGTCATCTTCCGGCTCTCCACGGGGTACCAGTTCCCAGTCAGCCGGTTCGTCACCGCTTTCGATGCGGGCACGCTCGGCGAGGTCCAAATCCGAACGGATGGCGCGATCCAGTTCTCACAGGTGGACCAGTTCATCTACGGGGGCACCCCGGTCACGGTCTTCTTCGGTGACCTTCCCATCGACACGGGGCGGGGGATCGCTCTGAGGTTCTACCGTACGACGGTAAATCTCACGGGCGCAGACCCGACGATCAAGGATGTCACGGCGATCTACGGGGTGACGGGTGCGATCTGGGCCAGTCCTGTCATCCAGGTGCCCTTCGTTCTGCTTCCAGCGACCCCTCTTCAAGACCCTGGGTACCCCATCTCGGTCTACGTCGAGCAGGGGACGGGCAGTTTCACCGGGCCTCTCCCAGACCTCGGGGTCGCGGTTCCTCCTGTGGGCCTCGGGTATCTCATCGACTTCGCGGCGAGACAGCTCAGCTACGCCCAGCGGACGAACAACCAGATCGTCACCTTTACCCAAACGGGCGGGGTCATCCAACTCCCGAACTTCCCCGTGCGGCCTGAGAGCCTTCTCCTGGAGATCGAATCGGGGCCCGGGGTAGGCAACTACGCGCCGCTCGTTCAAGGCACCACGATGCTCTTCGACCAGGGGTCGGGCGTCGTCACGCTGACCAATCAGACTGGCCAGCCCCTCACGCAAGGGACTGCTACGACCTTCTCGGGCACCCTGCTCACGGACCCCACGGCGAGCTTCATCGTGGCCGGCGTCCAGGCAGGGAACGCGCTGGTGGTCCCCACAGGCCCCGCAGCGGGGGTCTATACCGTCGTCAGTCGTACAGCCACGACCATCACGACGGACGTTTCGACGCCCATCGCAGCCACTTCCGTCGTCTATGAGGTCCGTTCCGTCGCGGAGATCATCGCTGACCGATACTTCCAGGAACTCGTACCCATCGATCCCAATACGAAGCTCGAACGCATTCGGGCTCTCGGGGTTGCCCAGAATCAGACGGTCATCTACACGGGAGGCGTTCCGGGGCAGTTCACGACCTCGATGACGATGCAGGACACCTCGACGGACTTCCTGGTTGACGGGGTGCTCGCCGGGGACACCGTGGTTCTCACCTCGGGCCCGGATTCGGGGAGCTACCGACGTGTGACGGTCGTGGAGGCCACCCAGCTCACCGTGGACCGGGCGTTCACGTCCTTCCCGAGCGCCAACTACCGGATCGAACGTCGGCTCCATGTGCTGCCCTCGTACATCGGCAGGGTCCGGGTTCGCCTCGGACCCACAACCTTCGCTACCCTCGTCGTGAAGCCCGACAACGCCTCCTTCACGGCTCCGGGTTCGTTGGCAGCGGGTACGGTGGAGATCTCGCAACAGACGGGAGACCTCAACTTCTCGTCGGCCGACGTGACAGCGGTTCTGTCGGTCTTCTGGGGCCTCACCCTTCGGCTCCAGTACGACTTCAAGATCAGCAAAGACCTGGGGTTCTTCGAGCTGACGACTCGGTTGCTCACCGGCGACGAGATGTACGCCACGTACAAGCCGGTGACCTCGGATGGGGTTCAGCCTTCGGTCACGGAGCATGTCAGCTTCCTCATCCGCAAGGAGCTGACCCAGCCTTGGCCTCGGCTCGCGATAACCAATCAGGTGCCGTTCAACCCGGCAGGTCGAACCATCTCGCTGGACATCCCTCCGGCCGTCTATCGCGGCGGTCGCCCCCAGGATGACACACAGATCTTCGTCACGACCTCGCCTTCGACGATCACGTTCCTGCCGAACACCGGGTTCATGACGGATGCGTTGCCTTCGGGTTCCGACCTGGAGCCCGACGAGCGGGTCTACGTGGACTACTACGTCTACGAGGCGGTTGGCGGGGAGCGCACGTTCAACGTCCTTCAGCCTCCCATTTACGCTGCCCAGGTCTTGATCCAGACAGGTTCCTCGACCCTCACCCTGGTTGGGGATCAGACCGCAGCTTTCCCGGCGGGCTACCTTCTTCGCATCGAGCAGCAGCAGGTCTACCTCATCGGGACGACCACGTACGACGTGGGTACGGACCTCACGACGGTCACGCTGGCTTACGGGACCACGTTCCAGGACGACTTCACGAACCCCCGGCTGTACATCAGCTCGGGACCGATCCCGTTGAACCCGATCTTCCCGTTCCAGCCGAGCTACTTCACGACGGAGATGGCGACCTTCGGGGTCATGCCTCGCGGAATGCCTCGCTACGAGCTTCCGGGTGACCAGACGCTCTCGTACCCCAAAGGCACGGCCGTCCTCTTCACGGACAACGCAACCTACTACGACCTGTATCTCGTCTCGGGGGCGGTCTTCAAAGACGGCCTCACGGGGGTCATCCTTCAGCAGAACGTCCGGAAGCAGTACATGGCGGGCTCGACCGTGCTCAAACGGTCCCTCCGCCCCATCCTCGAAGATGGGGTCACGCAGACCAATCTTCATGGGGTGCCCATCCTGACGCAGGGCGCCACGCTTTTCCGACGCATCTCTGGTCAGCCTGGCGTGCTCATGCAGACGCCCACCGACTACAAGCTCGATGGCAGCGGGACGCTCCAGTACTCGCCAGCTCTTCAGCCGAACGAGTCGCTCAACATCTTCTACACGAGCTACCGGCTCGTCTCGGCGGGAACTCGGATCCGGGCCTCCTACACGTCGTTGGTCGTACCGGACGACACCAACGGGCTCTTGGGGCAGGTGCTCAAGGCGGACTACTCACTCTACTCGCCAGACTCGTTCTACTACCGGGTCGAGACCCTCACCAATTTCTCAGGGGAGGTCTTGCAGGCACTTCAGGCGAGCGCCAAGGCGGGCTCCCCTTCGGGTGGACCCACGACCTCGAATGGATCGGCGCCTACCCTTTCGACTCAAGGAAGCGCATCGCTCTTCTTCACGGAGGGCCACGCTGCGAACGTAGACTACGTGTCGAGGAAGTACCTGAAGTTCTTCAACGACAATACGAATCGGCTCGAAGATGTTCTCCAAGATGCCGATGGACGTGTCGTCGGCGACATCAACGGGCGGTTCCGCTTCGATGGGAAGGTGGACAACCCTACGCGGACCACGTACTCGACGGTCACCAATGAGATCGATGACCGCTTCGAGATCTCGCCCTTCCCCATCGCGTTGACCTCGATCTTCCCGTTGGTCTTCACCTTCATCGGGACGTATCTCCCGCTCTACCAAGTGTCAGCGTTCTCGCGGCTCTATCCAAACCTCAAGGCACACCTCTCGACCTTGACGACGGGAGGTCTGGATACGAGCGCCGACATGGGGGCCCCCATCGGCGATTTCGGGGTCAAGTCGATCAACTCGTTGCCCACCATCGTCTACCGCCGGCTTCCCCGGGCGCGTGTCATCAAGGCGGCGGCGGTCGGGGACACGACCCTCTACGTGGACTCTGCCCACGGGAACACGACCTTCAAGGCGCCTGCCTTCGCGGCGGGTATGAAGGTCGTCATCAAGAACCGGAATGGGACGTACCTCGTACCGGACCTGATCCCACTCACGGTGGGGTCTGTCCTGACCTCCCCGGAGCGCATCACCGTAGGAGCCCTTCCGGTGGCCATTCCGGTTGGAGCGACCGTCTTTCTCTGCGTGACGGGGTTGTCCCCTGACACGTCGTACCAGAAGTTGTACCGACAGGGGTTCGATGTTTCGGTCAACACTGATTCAGGCGAACTTCTCTTCATCAAACCCTTCCCGCCTTTCGACGGATCGGTGCCCATCATCCCACCAGAGCTTCGAGTCAACGCGCCCAACTCCGGGGAGTTTCTGGAGATGGACGGGACGGGGTTCCTTCAGCTCTCGACGAGGCCCTTCAAGTTCCCAGCCCTCTACGGAGGGGTCGCGGCGGACGACGGTGATCAGAGCATCCCCATCCTCAGCCCTGCGACAGACCAGGAAATTACAGCCAACGCGGCCGAGTCGGATGCCATCACGGCAGCTCTTGCGGATGTGGTTTCTCCGCTCACGCTTCTGGGGGCAACCCTGGATGGCACAGGTACGATTCTGACCTATCCGGGTGCTTTCGTTGCCCCCCTCCCCCAGGTCTACGACCTCGTGCGGTTCACGACGGGTTTGAATGTAGCAGCCGGCTTCCGTCGGATCATGGCCGTCGGGGTCAACACGGTCACCGTGGATGCCTCCTTCCCGGTTCCGTTGGGAGGTGGGGACTCCATCATCACGGCAACCGCGAACGTCGGCCCTGTCTCGTTGGCGACGATCGTAGGGACTACGCTGACGGACGCGGTCCTTAGCCCCGCCATCCGGGTGGGCCACACGGTCGTCTTGACCTCGGGCCTGAACGCTGGGGTTCGTCGGCAAGTGGTGGCCCTTCTATCGCCGACCACCCTTCAGCTCGACTTCGGTGTGCCGTCGGCGTTGCCCACGACGTACCGGGTGTCGAACCATCTTGAGACGTACTCGCACTGGAGCGGTGTGACAGCCCATACGACGGTCCAGTCGAATGTCCTGGTCACCTACGACCACAACGTCACCCCGACGGTGAATGACTCGGAGGTTCTTGCCATCACCCGCTTCTTTGAGGGTGATGCGTTCTCCCAGACAGACGGCGTGCTCACGGACCTTCTGACCCCCGCCTCGAACCCCGGCACGGTTGCCGCCGCAGTGCTCACCGACCTGGGGCAGAACTTCCAAGTCGCCGGGGTCACGACGACCTCCATCGTCTACGTCCCGTCGGGAGCCAACGCAGGGTTTTACGCCATCCAGTCCGTCGATTCTGCGACCCAGGTGACCACGACGACCCCGTTTCCATCACCGGGAGCTGTCACGTACCGGATCGTCAAGACTTTCGGGGTGGGGCTGCTCGCTCTCCAAGACCTCTTCTCGATTCGTGCTTCCGCTCAGACGTGGACGACGGCCACTTCCGCTTGGGTGGCTCTCCTTCTGGCGACCGAGCCTGTCACGGTCTCTCCTGGGGTCGTGGACCCGAACATCTACGCGAACGTGCTCATGTCCATCGACCTCACGAACCGCATTGGAGCCCTGGCGGTTCGGTATGCCGGGATCACAAGCCCGACGGCAGGAACCGCGCCGCTTGTAGAGACCATCGTGAAAACCCGCGACAAGCTCTACGACAAGAGGTATTCCTGGATCGATGCTCGAACCAACGTCGAGTACGGCAGCTTGTACGTCATCCAGAGAGGGGTGGCAGATCGAATCGCAGCAACGGAGAAGCTCTACTACGACCTCCTGAAAATCCTCTCCGTCGAGACGGTGTGACCATGAGCGACGAAACGAAGCCCCCCGAGACGATCGAAGAGGAAACCTCCAAGACGGAGGAGAAGCCTCCGCCTGCCTGGGAGTACAAGACGGAGTTCGGCATCCACACCAAGATGAAGGAAGTCATCCATCGGACCATCGACGTGACCTCGGAACACATCGAGGATCTCAAGCGCAAACTCGACAAGCTGACGTACGGGAGCTGACGAGATGGCTGCGCCTACCGAATGGAAGTCCTTTGCCATCCAGATCCCTGGCAAGGACTACCTCAAAGAGGCCCGCAACATCCTGGAGACCCTCCTGGTCTACCTCGATGTTGTCAAGGCGTTCCTGGAGACGATCAAGGCGTTCCTCATCGACTTCGGTAACCCCCTGAAGGCGCTGATCAAGGCGCTGCTCGATCTCATCAACACCCTGATCGAGGCACTGAAACGTACGGGCATCTACGCTCTCATGGATGTGCCGGATCCTTTCACGGATCCCAGGCTTCTCCGGAATGTGGGTGGGTACCAGAAGTTCAAGATGCGGTTCAAGCAGTCCTTGCTGGATGCACAGGACTTCAACCGCCCCCAGCCCATCGCAGGTGCGCTCAAGGGTGGGTTCGTCATCATCCTGGCGGATGCCAACGGTCCGGCCCGCCTCATCGCCCTCATCAAGACGCTCCTCAAGTTCTTCGGGCAGGAGTTCCTCAAGCCCAAGTACGGCCCCCCGGCGAACGTCAAGGTCGTTCCGGTGGGCGAGAAGGGTGACCCCATCCTGGCAGTCACCAAGGTTTTCAAGACTCAGGTGAAGGCACTCGCGGTCGAGTGGTCCCTGGCTTCGGTGACCCCCAGCTCCGACCCTTCGTTCCAGGGACTCGCCTCCGAGTTGTCACAAGAGTTCTTCCCGCCCAAGTGGTTCATCGAACGGTCGGAGATCCCCCTCAACAACGAGGTGAAGAATACCGATATTGGGAGTGCTGCTCAGGCTGGGCAGGTCGTCAAAGATGTCGAGACAGGGTTCATCAACCCCAGGGCAACCAGCAAGTCTCCCGCCAACACCATCATCAAGCGGAAGGTGAAGGTCAAGGACTCGAACGGCGACCCCTTCATCAAATTCCAGAAGTACGCGATCGTTGGCATCGTGGACAACACCGCCACGTTTTTGCTCGGGCAACTAGGGACGTTCCGGTTCATCGACACCGACGTCGAGCTGGACAAGACGTACTTCTACCGGGTGCGGGCCTACAGTGGGACGCTCTCGTTTGAGGACAAGACGGAAGGGAAGCTCGACAAGTTCAAGCCGTCCGACATCAAGACGAACATGAACGATGGGGGTACGGCCTACTTCGAGTGGCCCGCCAAGGACCCCGCGAGCCCTGTGGTGATGGGGCGTCCTTCAGCCATCGTTCGGGGGAAGGTCCCCAAGCTCAACCCCAAGTTCGATGTCATCGAGGTTCTCAGGCACGTCTTCCTGTCTGGGTTCTCGTTCAACTTCCACCAGACGCTTCCGCCGCCTGTCCAGGTGGTCTCCGGTGGTAAGCCTGTCAAGGACAAGGAGGGCAATCCGGTCTACAAGCCCCAGTTCGACAAGTTCGGGAACCCGATCGCGCCGTTGGATGTGACGGACATCGGGAAGGGGTCGCTCACGAAGCTCGCCGGGTCGATCTCTTCGCTTGTTGCTCTGCCCTACGTCAGCCTCACGGGCTCTGTGTCACCAACGGCGTACGAGCCGAACGCGGCGACGGGGAAGCTGCCGGAGATGCCCTGGCAGACGAAGCGGGTCCGGTTTGCGGCGGCCAGAAATGCGGTGAAGTTCGCGGGGGTCTTCCTGGAGGTCCCGGCCAGTGTGGTGGAGGGGTTTCGCACCTTCATGCAGGGACCGCTTCCAGCGGGGACTCCAACCACCCAGGGTACGTTGAAGACGGCGGACACTCTGGAGAAGATGGTCTACGCCCTGACGAAGACCACGCTCGACCAGAGCGTGGTCGGGAAAGCCGCTTCCGCGATTCTCGAAACAGACGTGTTCTCGACCCAGGTCGTGGACGAGGACACGGCCCGGACGTACGGGACGGCCTTCACCGACCCCATCGTTCGCAAGAACCTCCTCGCGGCGGTCAATTACCTGAACAATCTCGCGGGTCAGGGGGTACCCCCGAACTGGATCCAGCTCAGCATCCTTCGGGACATCATCCCGTGGTCAGGGCAGCTCCTCTACGACCTTCTTGCCAAGATCCAGGCACTTCTCGATGCGTTCAACGGGGTCATCGAGGAGCTGAAGAAGTTCATCGACCTGCTCATCCGCAAGATTGACACGATGGAGAAGTTCATCAAGTTCCTCATCGAGATCTTGAACTACATCGAGAGCCTCTCGTTGGGGTTCTACATGCTCTCGGCCAGCGGCCTCAATGGGAGCGTGACGGAGTGGTTCAACGTGCTCGACACGGCCACCAACGAGCCTCCGAGCGGCCCCCAGGGGTATACCGGCGGGATTTGCCTCGCCTACCTCGCCATCGACGTGGCCGCTTTCGAGACGGCGTTCAAGGCCATCTTCTAGGCTACTTGTCAGGGAGCCAAGGTAGTGGCGTACGACTTCAAGGGCAGTTTCAACGCGAGCGGCTTCAAACGCTTCGCGGCTTTCGCGGAAGCCCAGATGGCTGACCTCGGGGGCCGAATCACGCATTTGGCCACGGAACAGATTCGGATCGGAGCCCTTTCCTTCGCTTTCGACGGGCAGGGTGTGCCTACCACCTACGTCCCGGATGACGACTCCTACATCGGCAAGCTCGTGGCGGCCTACGAAGTACTGGGTGGCGACCCGTTCTTCGATCTCAACATCCGAACCCGGGACCAGGCGGTTTTTCTGAAGGAGGGTGACGGGGGAACCCCTGCCCAGGTCATGTCCAACGGCGAGATCATGGGTTTGCCTGGCAAAGCCGACGCCCAGTCCGCCGAGCTGATGGACAACGCTCGTGCGTGGATGGAAGACGTCCTCGACTACAAACGGGACTACCTGGAGCGCAAAATCCGCAGGGCGGTGGACTACGCTGAGCAGCTCCAAGACGAGATTCTGGCCCTGACCCTCATCGCTTCGAGTGCGGATGTCGAGGGCTCCCTCGACAACGTGTTCGGGCTCATCAACCAGCTCATCTCCGACGCGAACTACCGCGCCATCTACGACGACAAGGGCAAGGACGCTCAGATGAAGCTGGCGGGGGCCCCTCTCGCCCCGTACTCGGCCGGTGTGGATCGAGCCCCGGACGACCTCTACCAGAAGGACGCGGGCGACACCGGCGTCCTCGGCCCGGGGGAGACGGTATGAGCTACGACCGCAAAATCGACCAACTCTGCCCCCATCGGGTCGTGGAGGAGGCTCTTTTCCTCGACGCTTCAGCGACGGTCGTGACCCCGCTACGTCCCATCTCGTCGGCCAATTCGGTCGAGGTGCGGCTGAACGGCGCCATCTCGGTACCTTCCCCGGGGGTGTACTCAGCAGCGACCTCCTTGGGCTCCAAGGAAGGGCCGTACACCATCACCCCCGGGGTCAACGACACCTTCCGGGTTCAGGTGAACAACGGGCCCGAGCAGGTCGTGGTCATCCCGGGGGGCAAGAAGATCCCGGCGGACCGAGTGGCTGCTCAACTCTCGTTGGGCCTGAAGGGCATCCAGTTCTACGTTCAGGAGCGCCGCATCGGATTCCGGAGTGACCGGGAGAGCCCCGACGCTTCCATCTTCATCCCGGCCTCGTCCTTGTTGGCCCCTGTCCTGGGCATTCCGACGCCTCGTCACTGGCGCGGCAAGGTCATTACGCCGGGGTGGATCCTCGTGAACGACCCCAACACGCTCCTCGACCGCCCGACCCGACTCGTCGTCTTCGACGAGTCCTTGAAGGGCCTCGGGGACTACGTGGAGCTGAATTACGTCACGGTTCAGCCGGAATGTCGGCGTTGCGGGGGCACTGGGGTCGAGAACGACTGGCTCTACGGGGTCACGGGCGAGGTCGTCCAGGTCGTGGACGAGGCCCTCCTCATCCAAGAGATCCAGAAGATCATGTACACGGTGCGGGGAACCAATTCCTTCCACAACTGGTACGGTACCGACATCATGGATTCGGTCGGAAGGAAGCTCACCCCCGGCGGGGTCATCCAGAACCAGCTCGTGGGCGACGTGTACGCCGCGTTCAACCGCTGGCAGAGCATCAAGCGGCAGCAGGAGGAGAATGTCGGACAAGTCGTGTCGGATCGGGAGTACCCTTTCAGGCTTCTTGCTGTGAACCTCCAAGGGAGTCAGCAAGATCCGACGGTCATGTTCATCAACATCACGGTTCAGAACCGGTCCTCCCAGCCCATTCAGATCGAACGGGGCATCCGGCTTCCGCAACCTGTGGATCTCCTTGGTTCCACACAGGGCCAGGGGATCTTTCGGGAATCTCTCAAGAAGTACACGCTGACCGGGTGACGCATGGCGACCGTACCGCAAATCAAACTTCGCGACAGCACTGGGTTCACGACGCATCTCGTCTTCACGACGAACCAGGAGTCGGTCTTCCTTTACGGGACGGTCGATCTGAACACGGCTGCCATCCAGGTGAGCGTCAACGGAGGGGCCTTCGTCACCGACCCGACCCTCGTCAAGCTCGTTCTGACGAACTGGACGTACCCGAACCCGGACATCTACCCGGAAGGGGCCACCCTCGACCTCGGGATCAACACCGTCCAAATCCGGGTCATCGACATCGTGGGGAAGGTGGGTCCCCCAGCGACGGCCTCGATCACAAGGGTCCGAGAGATCGTCGGGCTGACGGGGATTACCATCCCTTCGGGCATCAAGCTCCAGCGTAAGCGGGACGTGGTGACGCTTCTCGCGGCCCTCCCAGCCCCTCTCCGTGGCTCCGCTGGGCTCATCACCGCGACCCCGACCTTCCTGGGCTTCAATCTCTACGCCTCCTCCTCCCCGGCTGGATCTACGGGGTACTACCGCGTCAACGAGTCCATCATCACGGAGGCTTCCGCAACCTACGAAGAGTCCGTGGTGGCGACGGCAACAGAGCAGACCACCTGGAGTGATGGCAAGCTCAAGTTCGTCCGCATCCGAGTGACGGAGGAAGACGAGTTCAATCAGGAGCTTGCACTTCGATTGGATGCCTACGCCTCCGTGGAACGCTACTTCGACAGCGTGCGGTTCAGCTCAACCTTGGAGAGCTACTCGATCACTAAGTACTCGCAGTTCACCCATGATCGGGGGGGCTCTCTGGGAACCATCAACTCCGATCAGTTCGTCAACGTCGATGCTTCGCAGCCGCTCTACTACGTCTTCACGGGGGTCTACTTCGACCCGACAACCTCGCAAGAGGTAGAGACTCCCTACTCCCAGGAAGTGCTGGGGCAGCCGCTCGTGCTCGATACGACGATCCGGGACTTGCCAGGCCGGGCCCGGCTCCAGATCGTCACCGACTACGTGACGGCGATCGTCCGGGTGAACACGACCATCAGTCTCAACCCTGGCTCCACGACCCGCGACGTCAGCATCGACCCCTTCTCCTCGGAGTCTGAGCGTCTTTGGTTCCTCCTCGACTTCGTCCATCGGTCGCAGAGCTTCCTCACCCTGCTCGCCATCGACGACGCAAACGGGGACGGTATCTCCGACGCGGTGGCCAACAGTGCCTACAAGACCGCACTCCGGGCAGCGATCGGCTATACGAGCGATGCGTCCACCCAGAATCTCGTCGATCAGCAGTTCGAGAAGCTCGCCCGCAACGAAGGCAAGGACCGGCTTCCGGGGCGGCCCTCTGTCGGTCAAGCGGTCCTCTTCACGACCACCAAGCCGGCTTCGGACCTCACAGTTTCGGCGGGTACTTTCGTCTCGACAGATGCCGATGCGGCGAACGGGCTCCCCTCGGTCAGGTATCGGATCGGCGGTACCTACGTCATGTCCGCGGCCAATGCGGATGCCTACTACAACTTCGACACCAAGCGGTGGGAGCTGACGGTAGAGATCACGGCTGAGATCATCGGCACGGCTGGGAACCGGCCTGCGGGTTCCATCAAGAACATCACCATCGCCGGTTTCCAGGTCACGAACACGGAAAACACCGTGTTCGGGACGGACGTGGAATCGAACGCCGAGTTGGCGAGCCGGGCCATCCTGGCGTTCTCGTCGGTCGATACGGGAACCGAGGGCGGCTACTACTCCACGGCCGCCGAGCAGGTGGGGATCATCAAGGCCAAGGTCGTCAAGAGCGGCGATGACCTTATGATGCGCGACTGGGACGACGTGCGAAAGAAGCACATCGGCGGCAAGGTGGACATCTGGGTCCAGGGCCTCCGGGAACGGCAAATCACCGAGCAGTTCGCCTTCGAGTTCGAGGTCGTCCGGGACATCCAATGCGAGATCGTGGATCTCCTGACCCTAACTTTCCGGGTGCTCGACTCGCGAGTGACGGTGAACACTCCACTCATCGAGATCCTCAACAACCCACCACAAGGGCTTGGGGTTCGCAACGCCACCCTGGGGCTCGACTACGACCTCACGGGTGTCCTCATCCTCGACTACAACACCTTCAGGATCAGCACGGCCATCCCCCAGCCAGCCACGGCGATCGATGACGTCATCTTGGTGGACTATCGGTTCCGCTCGATCAACAAGTTCTTCTACACCTACCAGCCGGTTCGGCGGGTCATCTCGGTCGTGGGGGAGGTTGCTGGCCCGCTCCTCGCAGACCTGAACTACAAGCTCTACAAGACGGGCGACCCTCTTCTCGAAGGCGAGTCCACGATCGCCACGGATTACCTGGAGATCACCCAGTACGCGGGCAAGCCAAGCGGGGCTCAGATCACGGTCAACGACGAAGCCCACGTCCTCATCGGTTTCGTCCGGGAGCCTCTCGATTCGATCGGCATCAACACGAAAACCATCAGGGTTTTCGACCAAGCCCGGGTGGTCGAGTACAACGGTCCGACGCTTCCGTTGCCGGACTTCGACATCGTGGAAGGGACAACGACGGTTCCTGCCAAGATTGTCCGCACGGCCAGTTCGGCCATCAAGACCGGGCAGCAGGTCAGTGTGGACTACGTGAAGGACGAGAACTTCACGGTCACCTACGTCATCAACGACCTCCTCCAGCACCTCCAGCAAGTCGTCAACAGCCGCCGGCATGTCACGGCGGACGTTCTGGTCAAGCAGACCATCGACAACCCCATCGACATCGAGACGACCGTACAGCTCAAGACGGGGGCGACCAAGGACACGGTGGACCCGGCCATCCGGTCGAACGTCAGCATCGATCTCGACAGCCGGCTCATCGGTCAAGGGGCAGCCCAGTCCGATGTCATCGCGGCCGTGGACAACACGACGGGCGTGGACTTCGAGGTCGTCCCTCTGGCCAAGATGGCCTACGCGGACGGGGCCCGGCGTATCCGGGAAAGCGTCCTCTCGACATCGGTCCATCTGACCACGCTCGACATTGGTGGGCAGCGGGCCTACATCCTCACGAACGCTCTTACGAGCCCCACGACGGACGGGGGTGGGCTCGCAACGGAGCATCGAGGGGTCTTCCAGGACGACGTGGCGATGACCCTCGTCTCGACGCTCTTGACGGTCGCTTCGGCCGCAAACCAGGCGTACATCATCGGTTCAGAGGGCGCGATCATCAACGGGTACTCGGACGACGCCACCCTGACGGCAGCCGGTTACACGACCCCGGAGACGAGGGCAGCAGAGCGGCTCCGTCGGACTGCCAACCATGTCATCGTGGCCCTGTCGGCCATCGGCATCCCGCCCGATGACCCTGGCAACCACTCGTACACCTGCTCCTACGTGGTTCGGAACGATATGGGCGCCAAGGACTTCTCGGCGGCGGCTGTGGAGTTCCTGTCCTTGGGGAACTTCACGATCACCTACAGGGAAGCCTGATGCCGCGCTTCGTCCGTGACCCGAACCGGCAGAACTACACCGTCTCGCAGACGGGCAAGGAGTACAACCTCCGGCTCCTCCAGCGAGCGCAGCCCATCTTCACGACCCTCCTGAACCTCCTGGCGTCGAACTACGTCTCGGCGGTCCAGGGGCCGAACTACACCAACGAGCTGAAGGCAGTCGCCGTCGAGCTGGCTCGCCTGGAACTGGCCCTCGAAGACGTGGATTGGGACCGGACCGTCACGACGACGCGGCCGGACTTCCTGTACTCGATCATCGGCTATTTCCTCTTTCAAAACGGCACGATCCCCGGGCTTCAGTGGAACGATGAGCAGTTCAGGAACGTGCTCATCAACCTGATCCGCATCTACTTCCAGGGGAGCATCCCAAAGTCGATGGCGGACGTGGCCAACCTCTTCATCGACGGGACCATCTTGGTTCGTGAGAACTTCCTGCTTCTTCGAGCGGGGGCCACGGGCCTCGACATCTCGGACCAGTTCGGCTTCGACGTGGACGTGATGATTCCGATCGGAGGGGGATTTCCCGAGGATCTCTTCAACGCCGACGCGGCCATCCGGCAGATCCTCGACATCGTCCGGCCAGCCCACACTCTCTACCGGCTCCGGTACATCTTCCAGGACCGGTACATCCCGAACGACCCCTTGAACAAGATCCTGGACGCCATGCGGTGGTACATGTCCTCGTACTACTACGACGACTTCCGGGTGTATTGCCGAGGCATCCGGGACCGGGACCGGCTTGGGGTGAAGCGGAACCAGGCGGTCACCGACGAAGAGCACTCGAAGGATTTCTGAGGGCTTTCGGCGCTTCCTTTTATCCCGCCTCACGATAGGAGGAACTTCATGCTCATTCAAGAAGCCATGCGCGGCCCCCGGGCTCACGCGGTCATCCGTCACGAGCGGCCGTACGACTACGACGAGAAGAAGGGCCTCTGGCTCTACCGCCTCCTCGACATCGTGGAAGCCGACAACATCGTCACGGATGCTGGGCGAGTTCAAATCCACACCTACCTTTACGGGGCCGGCGGGCAGCGTTCGGGTCTCGGTGGGGGTCTGAACTACATCGCCCTGTCGAACGACGGGACGGCGCCGGCAGCCGGAGACACGGTCCTGGCCGGCGAAATCGTGAGCGGTGTGCCCACTGCGGGGCTCCAGCGGGCTCTTGCCTCGGTCACCCTTCCCGTGGGTGCGGGAACGCAGACGACCATCCAGAAGGTCTTCACGTTCACGGGGACCCCAGGCCCACAGAGCGTCCAGAAGACAGCCGCCTTCGACGCTGCGGCGGTCGGCGTCATGGCACACGAGATCCAGTTCTCGTCTCGAACGCTCTTCACGAACGACACGCTGACGGTGACGCTCACCATCACGCTGGCCTGAGCAGGTATGGAGTCAATTAGGCCAGACTCCAAAGAAAAGCGTCGTCAGGTGGTGGCTCGCTATAGAGCTGCGAACCCAGAGAAGATCCGTACGTACGAAAAGAGTTACGCGGTCAAAAACCGAGAGAGTCGTCGAAGCGTACGTCAGGCCCAACACCTCAAAAAGACGTACAAGCTGACGCTGGAGGAAGTCCAACAAGCATGGTCCTCACAAGACGGCAAGTGCGGAATTTGCCAAGTCAAAATGCTTCCTTCAGGCAGACAAGCTTGTTCAGTTTGTGTTGATCACGACCACGCAACGGGACAGTTCAGAGAGCTTCTATGCCGCAAGTGCAATATGGCGCTCGGTATGTACGAAACCAACCGAAAGGGCATCGACGCCTACCTTCATAGGCACCCAAAAAAGGAAGTCTGAATGCCTGCCGCCTCCATCCAGTTCAGCCAGGGGGGTAATACCCCAGCAGCCGGGGAGTCCGCTCTCGGGTTTCTGACTACCTCTGCCGTCACGCTCTTTGACGCAGCCGGTGGTGGGGCAACCTCCTGGGCTTGGACCATCGTGGGTTTCCCGGGGCCCCTTGGCTCAGCTCCCGTCATCTCCGGGGCTGCTACCCAGACGGCAACGGTGACCCCTCCGACGGACGGGATCTACATCATCAAGCTCGTCCGGACGGACTCGGGGCCGGTCGTGACGACCGACGTTCGGTTCTTCGGGGTCGCGGACACGGACTACGGTCACTACCTCCCCACCGCCGGGATGACCGGCAACATGACCAACATCGGGGGGTCCGTCGCAGCCCAAGAGGCAGGCTGGGAGGGCCGTCAGGACGCATCCACCAACGTCTTCCTGGATGCCATCCTCCGGTTCCTACGGGGCAGCGTGGGCCGCTTCGTCGGCAAGGTGGCCACGGTCAACTTCGCCTCCGGGACGCCCACCACGGTCGCGGTCGTCGATGGGACCGACAAGCCATACCGGGTCTTCAACCTGACGGGCTCTGGCCTCTACACCCAGGAACTCTCCACGGCGGGGGCCGCTGAAGGCAAGCGGTTCAAGTTCAAGGTGAACATCACGGCAGGCTCCGGGGGTTTCACCCTCGTCAACGGCATCGCAGGTACCACGCTGTTCGCCCTGACCGCTCCTCCATCAGGGACTCATGCGTGGTCTTTTGAGGCCGTTTTCGATGGGACCGACTGGACGGTCCACGGCATTGGAGCTGCTGACCCGAAGGCGGTTCCAGGTGCGCTGGATGTCCCCATCGTCACGGGGCTCCAGGCCACGAGCCAGATCGTCTACACCCGGATCGGGAACATCCGGCTGGACCCCTCGAAGTTTCCCGCGAACACGCAGATCACCTTCCAGGCGATCGTCGAGGCCACGACCGGCAAGACCGCTCAGATCCAGCTCTACAACCTGACGGACGGAGGCCCCGTTGCGGGCTCGGTCCTTTCGAGCAGCTCCACCACGCCTGCGGTCGTGTCGGCAACGGTGACCCTCCCAGGTTCCTCGAAGGACTACGAGGTTCAACTGCTGATGACCACGGCAGGGTCCACCAGCGACCACGTCGATTGCACGAGCGCGAAGCTCATCCTCACCTGGGCGTAAGCGATGGCACAGGTCATTCTCGCAAATCAGAAGATGCCTACGACGGGTCCGTCGAACTCCGACGCCTTCTTCGGCTTCTGGGTTCTTACACGAGCCCTTCTCGCTGCCGGGTACAAGTACAAGGCGTGTGGGGATGCAACGGCGACGGGCGTGAAGGATACGACCGGGAACTTCCTCCTCGAAAAGTGGGGCGTCGGGGGCGGTGTTGTCCTGAACGCCAACGTCCAGACTGGGACCAGCTCGGACACGATGACGGCGAACACGGACGGGACCGTGACGCACGTCATCACGGGCGCCACGTTCAGCGCCACCCTTTCGGTAGGCCGGTACCTGACCATCTCCGGGGCGGTGAACGCCTCGAACAACGGTACCTTCAGGATTGTGGCCTACACGAGTGCCACAACCGTCAAGGTGTTCAATCCAGCGTCCACGACCGAAACCACGACGATCACTTGGACGGAGAAGCACGGCGGAGCCAACGGCTCGATCACGGCCGTAGGTACAGGCGGAGCAACCCCTGGACGAGCGATCTTCTCAGTCTCATCGGGTACGCCGTTCGTTGCTCCTGTTGCCTTTCCAGTAAACCGAGGCTCGGTGGGGGACCGCCTCACGATCATCGGGGCCACCACGGGGGCCAACAACGGGACTTTCATGATCACGAGGGTCATCTCGACCACATCGGTTGAGATCGACAACTCCGCAGCAACGACGGATGCAGGCAACGGCACCCTGAGCTGGGCCGAGTGCAGCCCCACGCAGCAGACTTACCCGACCAGCATCAACGGAGCCGCAGGTGTTGGAGCTTGGATCAACCTCCAAGGTCCCTCAACTCTGAAGATCCCGATCGGCACCAACGTCCCGTCTACCGCCTTCTTCCGGGGCGAGCTGGTGACCCAGACGACCTCTGGTGCGACGGGGACCATCCTGGGGTGCCTCACAGACACCTCTGGGGGTCTTGGCTTCCTCGTCGTAGAGCCTCGCCTGAACGGCACTGGCGGAGGCGTCAGGGGGTGGACAACGGGTGGCACCGACACGGTCTCCGCAGCTTCCACTCCAACAGGCTCCGGCGCTACGATCACGTCCTCGGCGACGGCCCCCATCGAGTACGTTCGGGAGTTCGTCATCTGGAAAGCCGCTGCTCTTACGGGCCACATGTGGACGCAGACGGTGGACCAGTCGGGGGAGTCCGCATCGAGGTTCTCGGTCCTCGCAACAGGCGGGAGCGTCAACAACACCGTCGCCCCAGGAGGCGTTGCAGCGACCTTCCCGGCTCCGGGGTCCTACGTCATGTTCGGGACGGCCAACTCTGGTGCCGCCACCACCGGACCAGTCAACTGGCACAACACTTCAACGGGTCAGCCCATCGGCAGCATCCACGTCATGTGCGCGACCTGCATCGAGAACTCCTCCGAGAGTGCGGATGGCTCGTGGACCGTCTTGATGGGGATCTTGAATCAGGCTGTGGACGCCTACTGCGCGACCTCCTTCATGCACATGGACGGGTCCGAGGATGGGGATCTTGATCCCTATGCCTGCTTCGTGGCCAACTCCCTGGCGTCGTACTCGAACACCCGCACCGTGAACGTAAGCACCTTCCTCTCTTCGGGTGTAGCCCCCTACTTGAAGGCCAGCACTCTTTGCACTGCGGTCACACACATGCGGGGGTGGCGTCGTCGTGGGTTCGCGACAGCCGACAACTACCAAGACTTCTCGTTGGGCTGTTTGATGAACGGCTCTGCGACACTTCTATCCGCCCCTGGGAACCAGCAGTTCCCACACAAGGTCGCCAACCATCCCAACCCCAACAACCCCATCCGAGAAGCCTTGTACGTGGTTTCGATCGGTCCCACTGCCGGCCCGCTCAAGATGCGAAAGGGCTACTTCCGATGGTGGTTCATCACGCAAGGAGGAGCCTGTAACCGGCTTCTCCTCAACGGGGCCTACATGCAGGCGGACACCTCCTTGAACGGGATTGGCGTCGGAGGCCCCTTCGTGATGGGGCCTTGGGATGGGGTTTCCATTCCGATGAACGGGTACGGGTTCTAGCCGATGGACATCCAGGTCGAGAACTTCCTCCTCAACACCTCGAACGACCAGTCGTCCGGGATCTGGAAGATCACCCGTGCCCTGAAGACCGCAGGCTGGCGGTACAAGGCCAGCTCAGATGCCACCACGCAGGAAGCCACAGGGAACCCCAACAACGACAAGTGGGGGGGCGGCGTCCAAGTCGGTGCGCAGACGGCCACCGTCTCGTTCACGATCGGTACGCCGACCACGACCTCCTACGGAGGCCGGTCTACCGTCACTGGGCTCACCGGGTTTGCGACTACCTCGGTTGGGCACTTCCTGAAAATCACGGGTGCGACCAACAGCGCAAACGATGGGACCTGGCTTATCACGAAGTTCAACTCCGCTACCTCGGTGGACATCGAGAACCCGGCGGCCATCGCCGAGACCACGCCAGGAACCGCGACTTGGACCGAACTGAGCGCACTCCTCGACACGTTCCCGACCTTGGGGACAGGGGCTTGGTGGTGTGGACAGGGGCCTTCGACGATGAAGGTGCCCATCGGGGCAAGCATCCCGTCGGGGACTTTCATCCGGGGTGAGAACGTCACGCAGACGACGAGCGGGGCCACGGGAGAGTTCCTGGGCGTTGTGACGGACTCCAATGGGCAAGGCTACCTCGTCATCGCCCCACGCCTCAGCGGGACGGGTGGCGGGCCTCGTGGCTGGTCTACAGACCTCATCACGGGTGCTCGTTCGGGCGCGACGGTGACTCCCTCAGCAACGGTCATCGAGTTCGTGCGGGAGATCGTCTTCTGGAGAAACACGACCACCCTTGGACACATCTACTTCCAGGTCATCGATCAAGCATCGGAAGCCACCACGTCTGCTTCGGGGACTGGCCGGTTCTCGACGATGGCCTTGACCCTGACCACGATCACGATTTGCCCTGGGGGAGCCACGGGTCTTCCGACGACCAACGGGTTCCCCGTCTACGGGTCGTATTCGCCCCAGGGCCAGGGGGGCTCCGGTGCGGTAACAACGGGTTCCCAGACTTGGGTGGGTAGTAGCATAGCCGTCAACCTTGGAAAGTCCCAAATTCTCTGTGCCAACTGCATCGAGGATTCAGGCGTCTCTCAAGACGGATCCTTCATCTGGGCGGCTGGTACGCCCAGCGTGGCAACCACGAGCTTCGCTGGGTGGGGCTACTTCCGCGTTGACGAGCAAGAAGATGGGGATGTCGATCCCTACGTCTGGTACTTCCGACCCGCTGAGGGTTCAAACTCACGCACTCGGACGGTTGGGAACGCCTCGAACGGCAGCGGTGACGTGTGGCAATCGTCGTTCGTTCTGACCAATGGAAGCACACCTTTCATTGGCTGGCGTCGTCGAGGGTATCAGTCTGGAGGCGTACTGAACGGCGACTCCTGGCAGGAGCTTCAAGCGTGGTGGGTGGGAAACACCACGGGCGCCTTCGGAGTTCAGAATGCGGGCACTCCAGAGACCGTTGCCTGTACCTTCGTCACCACAAAGCCGCGTGAACCAATCTGGATTGCAGGCTGGTATGCGCAGGTCGGAAACAGCATTCCCATCAACATCCGCAAGGGCACGCTTCGCTGGATGTACGTCGTCCAAGGTAACGCCGGTACGGACACGTACGACACGAAGCGTTGGATCCAACTCTCGTCCGTCGCCAACCCGATGGTCGTTGGTCCCGCAGATGGAACGACCACTCCCGTCAACCAGTGATTTTCTTGTGCGACCGCTGAGGTAAACGTCCATGTCCCACGTCGTCGTACCCAACTACCAGCCCTTCGCGACCAATGAGCCGTTCAGCGTCATGTGGAAGCTCACGCGGGTACTGCTCGCCGCTGGGTGGAAGTACAAGGCGAGCGGGGATGCGACGGGTGCGGCGAAGGAAACCACGGGGGATGCCTCGAAGGATCGCTGGGGTGTGGGTGGGGGCATCAACCTCGTCCAAGTCGGAGCCCAGACGGGAACGTCTCCCTCCATCGCAGCGGCTTCGAGCGGGAACTCGATCATCTCCAGCGTCTCGGGCTTCGTGGCGAACTCCGTCGGTCGGATGCTCACGATCGCGGGGGCGGTGAACGCCAACAACAACGGGACCTTCAGGATCGTCTCGCAGACGGGCACGACGGTCACGATTTTCAACCCAGGAGCAGTCGTCGAAGTAGGAACGGCAACGGTCTCTTGGACCGAGAAGCAAGGAGGGGCTGCGGCCACCATCGCGACTGCCGGGACGGGTGGAGCCATTCCTGGTCGGGCCATTCTCACGGGTCTGACGGGCATGGTGACTCCCACCACGGTTCCTCTCGTCCGAGGCTCGGTCGGGGATCGCATCACGATCATCAACGGGGCGGTGGGTGCGAACAACGGCACCTTCATGATCACCCGCGTCATCTCCGCGACGAGCGTGGAGATCGACAACTCGGCCGCATTGGCCACGGGAGAGACCAACAACGGGGCGCTCATCTGGGTCGAGGTCAGCCCCCTCTCGCAGACCTACGCCCTGCATCTACAGGGGGCCACAGGGCTTGGAGCCTGGATCAACCTTCAAGGTCCCTCGACGATGAAGATCCCTGTTGGAACCAACGTTCCGACGGGCACCTTCCTCAAGGGGGAGGTCATCAACCAGACGACGACCGGCGCTCAAGGGGTCATCATCGGCTTCTGCCCCGACACCTCCGGGGGTCTCGGGTACATCGTGGTCGAGCCTCGTTTGAACGGCACTGGGGGCGGCGTCCGAGGGTGGTCGATCGCAGGGGACACGATCACCGGGGTCACCTCGTTGGCAACGATTCTGACCCCCGCGAGCCCGGTTCCTATCGAGTACGTCCGTGAGCTGGTCCTCTGGAAGAACAATGCGACGACTGGGCACACCTACCACCAGACGGTGGACCAAGCGGCGGAGTCCGCGTCCAGGTTCTCGGTCCTCGCAGGTACAGGGGGGACTACGGCGACTATCTGCCCCGGTGGAGCCACAGCGACGTTCCCCGGTCCAGGGTCTTGGGTGTCTCTTGGCACGGGTGGGAGCAACGCAGCCGGGACGGGTTCAGCCACTTGGTTCCTGAACAGCAGCGCAGGAGCTATTGGAAACGCACACATCATGTGCGCTACCAACATCGAGGGCTCCGGTCAGAGCATGGACGGGTCGTATGTCGTAGCAGTTGGAGGGCCAGTCACCAGCCCTGCGGCCTACATGGGGACCCTCTTCATGCGTACCGATGACGGTGAAGAGGGCGATGTTGATCCCTACGTCACGTTCATACCCTCGTCCGGCGGGCAGTACCCCATGACGGGTTCGACTCGTACGTCGAATGTTACGAACTGTCCGAGTCCTGATGTGTTCAGAGCTGACACCTTTTTCGTTGCTACCTCCTTCACCCCCTACAAGGGTTGGCGTCGGCGAGGGTTTCCAACGGGAGACGCCTACCAAGAGTTTCAGGCTTTCGTCACGGGGGGTGGCTCCAACTCTGGTACCGTTCTCGTTGGGACGAACC
>Ga0315284_10001521_pt1 | contig 32987 bp, 30 predicted proteins | sample YL17G09_16_MG_FD_203696 | JGI IMG/M metagenome (GOLD analysis project Ga0315284, IMG submission 203696) | Sediment microbial communities from Yellowstone Lake, YNP, Wyoming, USA - YL17G09_16 | ecosystem: Environmental > Aquatic > Freshwater > Lake > Sediment | place: USA: Wyoming | collected... | reverse complement strand
CAGCGTTGTCTGGTCGGTGATATCATCTATAACATTTAAGATTTTTCCAATCTCGTCTGATCTTCCACCAAGTTTATTGATAAAATTGGCAGTCTTTTCCACTGACGATCTGATATTCTGCATCCCTCCTAACGTTTTCTCAATTGATGAGATTCCGAATGTGGCTGCATCATTTTTAACTTTTTCCGAGAGTTTCGCAGACTCCTTTGCGTTCTGCTCAACCTCGTTTATTGATGAAGCGATCTCCTCAACTGCAGAAAGAGTTTCTTCTGATTCAGCTGAAAGATCCTTTGTGCTGTCTGCGACCTGTTTCGTTGCTGCTGACATCTCCTCTATCAGTGCTGAGGTGGAATCAACCTCTGATGAAAGCTCCTGTGCATCGTTTGTAACCTGACCTATACTCGTTACCATCTCTTCCATTGAGGCAGCCGTTTCTTCAGCAGATGCTGCAAGGGCATTTGTGCCCTCTGAAATCTCAACGACAACCGCATTCATCTCCTCTATAGAACTTGAGATATTGGTTATTGCTTCGGACTCAAGTTTTGTACCTTCTGACATTTTCTTGGATTCACTCTCTGCTTTTTCAGCAGCAATCGCAGCCCTTTTTGAGCCATTCAATGCCCTTTGAAGGACGTTACTGAGAGAATGCAACGATAAATTAATAGCATCGCTCAGCCTTCCCATCTCATCTTTTGACTTCACATCAATATTGAATGAAAGGTCACCTTGCTCTAATGCTTTTGCAGCTTTTTCAACAGAATGTATTGGCCTTATTACCAGTCTCCTCAATACACCCCAGAAGATAAAAGTAAACACGGTAATACCAACTACTGAGACGATCGTGGTCCATAATATAAAAGTCATGCTCTTTCCATAAACTTTTTCAAGAGACATCGAGACTTTCATCGCACCTAATATCGCACCTTCCGTGGGATGGCAACCTTTGCACGAAGGACCATTTTCAAGTGGCTTATAGAAAATGAGTGATTTCCCGGAAACATATGAGAATGAGGCATGTTTGGCAGATAGAGTCTGCAATACAGATGACTCAGTTGCTGGAGAATCTTTCTTAAATGCCTCTCTCCCCTGGGGGTTTAATATTGTAATATTCTCAATACCTTTTACCGTCTTGAGGTCGTCAACAATCGCCCACATTATTTTTGATTTCCTGTCAAACCTCTCGAGCATTGCCCTGTTTATATTCACTGTGAGGATTGATGCGGTTGTATCCAGATTATCTTCAGCTGTCGTTAAAAGGTCTTTTCTTTCGAAATAGGATAAACTGACCACCCACATGGAGCCAATCACCAGGAACACTAAGACAAAGCCCATAATCTTTAATTCGAGCCTCTCTCTGATACGCTTCATCATAAAGCCTCCTTTTTATTACTTATCACTATTCATTACTATCTTTATTGCTTCTTCCATATGTATGATTGAGATAAAACGTTTATCTAATATGGCAACTCCTTCGATGAATTTAAGTTCACTCTCTGTAAGATGGGAGGGCGGCGGTATAATTTCAGACTCTGAAAGACGCACAACACTAATCACTTTGTCTATTGCTGCACCAATTGGACCCTGGGGACCTTTGATGATCAGTATCTTCCCCTTGCTGTTCATATCAGTAGGCTCACCTTTGAGAGACAGTCTCTGTTTGAGGTCTATCACCGGGATAATCTTACCCCTGAGAGAAGTAATTCCCAGCACATAGGAAGGCAGCTTTGGAACTCTTGTTATTCTTTGGGCTCTGAGTATCTCCTCAACTTGAGATACCCTGAAGGCAAATTCTTCATTTAAAAGACTGAAGGTCAGTATCTCGATAATAGTATCAGGTTTTTCTTCGTGAGACTTCCCTCCTGTTTCCTTTATCCTTGGTTTTTCAATCTGAACTTTTATTTCTTTTTCTAACGGAATTAATGGTTCGCTTTTCGTTTCTGGTTTCTCTTCATCTGACAATTGATTCCTCACAACTATTTCGACTGCTTCAGCTTCATGAGTTACTTCAGCTTCGGATAGTGTCTCATCAGGCTTTATGCCCGTTCCCTGAAGGTCTTCTGCTTTTTGACTGCTGACTTTTAACTGTTTACTGTCAGTTTCCTTTATCTCTTTCTGCTTTTTTCTAATTTTCGCGATATCCATTCAACCCCAGTTCTCTTGCTGCATCATCTATGAGAGATTCATCTATAATTCGGAACCCTTTGCCAAATCCTTCAAGAAGTGCAGAAGTGGCAAGGCTGTTTATAACTCTTGGGATACCGGTTGAGCATTTATAAAGTCGTTTGATGGCTCCTTCCGTAAAAAGAGAATCCTCCATCCCTGCAACCTTTAGTCTGTACTCAACATATCCTTTCATCTCGTGCTCTGCTAAAGGTCCGAGATGATAGAAAAGCCCTATTCGTTGCCTTAACGGAAGATATATTTTATGATTCAACCTTCTCCGCAGGTCTGTCTGGCCTACAAGTATAAGACTAAGAAGGTTTGTATCATCAAGCTGAAAATTTGTAAGAAGTCTTATTTCTTCAAAGGTGCTCTTGTTAGGGATGAGTTGTGCTTCATCAATGATGATTACAGGGGATATACCTGCTTCATAATCTTTGTACACTTTGTCGTAAATGGCATCAAGAAGGTTGTCTTTATAATTATAGGGGACGTCGATATCAAAACGCTTTGCAATCGTCCTTAAAAATTGAGAAGGGGTAAGCCTTGGATTTATGATTACTATAGTCCTGTATTTCTCACCAAGGAAATCCATCAGTGCTCTTGTGAGTGTTGTCTTCCCGCTCCCAACCTCTCCTGTGAGCAGGATCAGTTCTTTCTCTTCAACAGCGTATTGTAATCTCGCGAGTGCCTCCTCATGATTCCTGCTCAGAAAAAGGAATTTGGGGTCAGGTGTTTTACTGAAAGGTTTCTGCTTCAGACCATAGAATTCCTTATACATACGACACCCCTCTTTGCTTTGCGACAGATTCTATGAATGACTCGACATCAAGGACAAGTATGACCTCATGCTTTCCAATTTCTGCTGCGCCTGAAAAACCACTTACGCCTTTTAAATAATCACCCAGCGATTTTAAGACAATCTCATATTGTCCCAACAACTCATCCACAAGGAGGCCCAGTCTCTTCTCGCCAAATCCTACAACAACTGCAAACGATCTGTCCTTCTTATCGGTTTCGAGATTGAGCATCTTCCCGACACTGAGCATTGGAAGCATTTCTCCTCTCAGGTAATATACTTCCTTCCACTCTATTGTCTGAATATCCTTATGCTTTATTGAAAGGGTCTCAGATATCGAGGTGAGCGGTACCGCAAATCTCCCTTGACCAACTCTCACGATAAGAGCCTTAATAATCGTGATGGTAGACGGGAGAGTGAGTGTAAAGGTTGTCCCTTCATCTTTTTCCGTGTGAACCTCTATAAATCCACCCAGCAGAGAAAGTTTTTCCTTCACAACATCTATACCCACACCTCTTCCAGACATCTCACTCACCGCATCTTTTGTACTGAAACCCGGGATGAAGATAAAATCAATAATCTCACTTTCTCCAAGTTCGATTTGAGGTTCAAGGAGCCCTTTTTCAATCGCTTTTTTCCTGACCTTCTCTATATCTATGCCCTTCCCGTCATCTGTTACTTCAATCACAATATGGTTCCCCTTCTGGAATGCCTTCAGCACAATGTTGCCATGCTCTTTTTTCCCTTTTGATATCCGCTCTTCAACTGGTTCTATTCCATGGTCAATCGAATTTCTCACAAGGTGCATGAGTGGATCAACGATCTCCTCAGTGAGATGCTTATCAAGCTCTGTATCCTCGCCATACATCTCAAGGTCTATCTCCTTACCTGTCTCTTTCGAGTAACGTCTGATTACCTGCGCAAGTCTTGAGAATATCTGGCCTACTGGAACCATCCTTATCTCAAGAACCTGATCCTGCAACTCAGCAAGTCTCCTTTCAAGTGACTGAGAAATCTTGTGGACATCAAGTACTAATGTAGAGTGGCCATAGGTCGTGGTCATCTCTGATCCGATCCTCTTTATCGCACCTTTTGCAAGGGTAAGTTCGCCTATCGTGTTCAGTATCCTGTCAAGCTTATCTATATCAACCCTTACCGTAGTCGTGATGCTCCTGAGAGAGGATTCCTGTGATTTCTCTGGTTGAGGCTCTCCCTGCTTGAGTGGCACCAATACTTCTATCTCATGCTTCATCTCTTCTTTCAATTCATTCAACTGTTTCCCTGCGGCAAACATAAGATTAAACCCTATAGATCCTTCGGGTACTGCTGCGGATGTGGGGAGTGTTGATATAAGTTCCCCTTTTGTCTTTATCATTTTTGTGAGCTTGTCAAGAGACGTATCAAAGGTAGCAAGATCAAATACCGCTTTTAATAGATAGATGCCTTTCCCACCTTTTATATTCGCCTTAAGCCTGACTTCCTCATATTCTGAAAGTACTTTTGTTATTGACTCGTCTATCATACCTTCAATGCCCGGCCCCTGGACCTGACCCTTCTTTGATTTCCGGAAGGATTCTATTTGTTTTATATGCTCTGTGACATCCTGTTCTTTTTCGTCCCTGAACAAATCAACAACAGACCTCAGTATATCAAGGTTTTTAAAGAGGAACTGTATCACATCATCAGTTACCTCTATCTTTCCAAGTCTTATCTCATCTAACAAAGATTCAAGGGTATGACTGAACTGCGATAATCCCTTATGTCCGAAAAGGCCTGAAAGTCCTTTAATGGTATGCATTGAACGGAAAAGTGCATTTACATCGTCAGGATTTAAGGCTGTCTTATACGTTTCCTGAATCTCAAGCATTAACTGCTGGGCTTCGAACAGGAGTTCCTCTGCCTCTGCAATAAATTCCTTTTTAGATGCCTTCATATCTGGAGTGCCCTTTTTATCACTTCCTGCAGTTCATCTGCTTTGAATGGCTTAGTAATATAAGCAGTGGCACCCAATGCCATTCCCCTCTTCCTGTCCTCCTCGCTCCTCTCAGTGGTAACGATTATTAAAGGGATGTGGTTGTATCGCTGATTATTTTTCAGAAAGTTTATCAGCTCAAGGCCATTGATATCAGGCATATTGATATCGGTTATGACAAGGTCGCATTCCTGAGTGGGAAGGAGTTTTAGTGCCTCAAAACCAGAACTCGCTTCGACTGTATTAAAGTCTCCCATCTCATCTATCACAGCCCTGATGAGTGCCCTCGTTGTTGCTGAATCCTCAACAAGCAAAATAGTTTTAATAGACATTTTTCTCTCCATCTCCTAACAAATTCTAATTAATATAACGAAAAAAATCATCATAATTTGTTCTTTTTCTCCATCTCCTGAAGTTTTCCCTGAAGAAATGATTTCTCGATCGCAAGTCCTGCCTGATCTATAAATATCTCAAGTCCCTCTGTCTCACTCATCTTTTCTCCTGTTGTCAGGTTATCACAGTAGAGAAGTGCAAAAATTTTTCCTTCTGTGACAATAGGAAAAAGGACAGCCTCATAAGGCCACCCTCCGCCAATCTCTTTCATCAAAGCCTCTGTCACGTTATCCTTCTCCATGCTGCCTTTATAAGGTCGTTTTTCCATGACAATCTTTTTTAAAAAAGTACTATCTTCAAAAGGGAGCAATATCTCTTTTATTTTGTCATTCGGCTTTTCAATATCAAGACCAAACTGACCAGAACCCACCATTTTCCTGTTTTCTATGGTAAAGAGAATCCCTCTCTCAAAAATATCGCTTGCAAATCTCAGTATAAGAAGTGTGATCTCTGAAGCCGATTCTGGAAACCTTAACTCCTGTGTCAACGCCCTGAGAGCTGAAATATCACGCCTTTCTGTTAAATGATGAGACTCCCAGCCTTCATCCGACTCGCCTTCTTCTTTCTTATCTCCGGTAATCTCGCTTACAGAAACAAAAGATTCATCGTATACCCTGGCACCTTCCATGAGAAGATATTCAGGACTTATACCTTTTGAAAGCTCCCATCCAAGGTCAGAGAGATTCACTTTACCTTGTGGATTCAGGTCATCAAGTTCAAACTGGAAATCGCCATCCTGCCACTGGAGTAGCTTGTAGACAACCCTCTCCACCCTCTTTTTTGTTATCTTTTCAAGGGAATCTTTACTAAGAGAACCGAACTCATACAATATTTCAGGTATAGACTTTGTGGGGAGATTTTTTCTTACCTCTGACGCTAAATGAAAAATCGTGTCTTTCACCATTCCCGCACTCAGAAGGTCTTCGCCAAGGGTTCTGTCAAGGTTATCTGTTTCAGCCCTGACAACAAGTCCGTTTTTAAACACAATCAATGCATTGCCACTGCTGCCCTTCAGAATAAGTGTGCCTGTCTTCCTGCCTACGCTGAGTATCTGGAATATATCTGACAGCGAAAGGTCTTCAAGCCTGCCTACAAGACTCATTCGAATTCAAACCCTTTTGGGATCACAACAATACCACCAGGGCTGACATAAAATCTCTCTCTATCTTTCTTTTTGTTATACCCTATAACAGTACGTGGCGGGACATTGACATCTTTATCGATAATGGCTTTTTTGATTTTGCAATGTCTTCCTATCTCAACATTCTCCAAAAGTATGGATTCCCTGACGTCAACATAACTGTTTATCCTCACGTTATGGGAAAGCACAGAATTCTGAACCCTGCCACCACTGATGATGCAGCCATCACATACTATAGAGTCAAGTGCAATACCGAGCCTGCCTCCCTTATATTCCTGTGCAAAAACAAACTTTACCGGAGGAAACTGTCCTTCTTTTGTCCGTAAAGGCCAGTCTTTATCGTAAAGGTTAAACTCTGGGTCAACCGAGGCAAGATCCATATTCTCTTCCCAGTAAGCATCAATAGTGCCGATATCACGCCAGTATTTTGCTGCTTTTTTGTTCTCATCCTTGAAATTATATGCGAAGAGCCTGCCTGTCTTCATCATATCAGGGATTATGTTCTTACCGAAATCATGTGCTGATTCACTCATTGCATCTGTTTTTAGCTCCTTCACAATATCTTCTGTCTTAAATAAATAAACCCCCATGGATATAAGAGATTGGTTGGGGTTACCCGGAATAGTCTTTGGTTTTTTTGGTTTCTCCTCAAAACTGACTACCCTGAATTCTTTATCTACCTCCATCACCCCGAATGAGGATGCCTTTTCTACATCAACCTCTACAGCGGCAATTGTACCGATAGCGCCCTTGTCAAGATGGTAATAAAACATCTCAGAGTAGTCCATCTTATATATATGGTCACCTGAAAGTATCAGAAGGTAAAGAGGTGCCTCTTTCTCTATAGTATAGATATTCTGATACACTGCATCTGCTGTGCCTTCATACCAGCTTTTTTTAATTCTCTGTTGTGGTGGGATAGATAAAACAAATTCATCGAGCTCTTGACTCAGCAGGTGCTCCCATGCATATGCAAGATGTTTGTTTAAGGAAAGGGATTTATACTGCGTAAGGACAGCAATCTTTCGAATATGGGAATTAATACAATTACTGAGCGTGAAATCAATTATTCTATATTTCCCCCCAAAAGGGACTGCAGGTTTAGCTCTGTGGAGTGTGAGAGGATGGAGCCTTTCTCCTTTTCCTCCGGCAAGAACAAGGGCAAGGATATTCTTAATGACAACTTCTTTCCTGCCCTTTTGTATCATAACGCTCCGATTCAATCAGTATTACTACAGTCGAGTATATCAGGTAAAATTAAAGCGTGTCAATAAAGAGCAATGATGGATGTCTGTCTGATTGGGACGTCACAAACAGAGTCAAAACCAAGAAACCCTTTTTATTATTATAAAATGGTATCCTATTTGAAAACCAGTTCAGGTTTCTTCATAAACACTTTTGTATCAGGCGGCACTGAAGTGGTAATCCATACATTTCCTCCGATTACTGAACGAGCACCGATCACAGTCTCACCACCTAATATGGTTACCCCGGCATAGATTATTACATCATCTTCAATTGTCGGATGACGTTTTACATTTCTGAGCCGTTCAACTTCTTTTTTTGAAAGAGACAGGGCTCCAAGAGTAACTCCTTGATAGATCCTTACACGATTCCCTATCTTTGTCGTTTCACCAATAACCACCCCTGTTCCGTGATCAATAAAAAAGCTCTCTCCAATCTGTGCCCCTGAGTGGATGTCGATTCCTGTCATGCTGTGTGCATATTCAGACATGATTCGGGGAATTAATGGTACATCTTGTTCATAAAGCTGATGCGCTATCCGATATACGGTAATGGCAAAAAGACCGGGATAACTGAATATGATTTCATCATAACTCTTCGCTGCTGGATCACCTTCGTAGGCACAACGAATATCCTTGGCGAGAAGAGTTCTGAGACGAGGAAGCTCTTTCATAAAATTTATACCGATCTCCTGACCTTGTTCATCGCAGTTAATGCACGGTAAATTATGACGACGGCATTCATGCCGTATTGCAAATGAGATTTGTTCGGATAATGCTTCAAAAAACGCTGTTGCTTCCTGTCCAAAATAATAAATCAGGTTGACCTTATCAATACGTTTACGAGAAAAGTAACCCGGATAGAGAATTCGACAGGCCATATGGGTAATCTCTATGATGGATTCTTTCGATGGGAGAGGTTCTAACTCCACATGATCGAAGCAATCCTCTGTATTACAAGAAACTACAAGACGTTCCACAATGCCGGGTATCTCTTCACGAAACTTTTTAGTTTTTTCTGTTTCGATTTCACACTGTTCAAGCATGGATTTGTTCATGGCAGTTTTTACCTCACTAAAGTATTTTTTACGGTTTTAAAGTATTTTTAATAAAATAAATTCTATTAAGCTTATTGTAGCTTATTTGATTTCCTCGGACAAGAGAGTAAATGGTTTACTCCCTGTATTCAAAGGCTCCATCATGCAATAATTAACAAAATATTTTAAAATAGAATTATGATTGCAATTATAGATTATGGAATGGGGAATCTGAGGAGTGTGGAGAAAGGGTTCCTTAAGGTTGGCGAAGATGCGAGGATTGTCTCAGACCCTAAGGCAGTGGATAATGCCCATGCAGTTGTGCTCCCGGGTGTCGGTGCATTCAGAGACTGTATGAAAAACCTTACAAAGATGTCACTCACAGAATCAATCATACGGGCTATACAAAAGGGTAAGCCGTATCTCGGCATCTGTCTTGGTCTTCAGATTTTATTCACTGAGTCAGAAGAGTTTGGTGTATATAAAGGACTCAATATCCTGAGCGGAAAGATTGTGAGATTTCCTGAAAGTGATTTAAAAGTACCACACATGGGCTGGAACACTATTAAAATTCTCAGAAGACCACCTGTCCTGAGCAGCATACAGGATAGCGACTTCTTCTATTTTGTTCATTCCTATTATGTAGCTGCTGATGATAAGAATGTTGTTGCAACGACGACCGATTATGGAATAACCTTCACTTCGATGGTCTGGAAGGATAATATCTTTGCAACCCAGTTTCACCCTGAAAAAAGCCAGCAAAATGGTCTCAGGATATTAAAGGCTTTTGGAGATTTTGTTCAAAAAGCTTAAGCAAAATAACAGCAGCTAATCACTATCACTATCACTATTATGAGGCGTTTCTTCGAATCCAGACCACTGTTTGATCATTTCAATGGTTTCCTTTGCGTATTCTTCCTGAACCTTCTGGATTGCAAAACCAGCATGCACAAGCACATAGTCACCTATGTCCACATTCTCCTCAATGAGGAGCAGGCTTATTGCACGCTGTGCTCCATAGACATCCACAATCGCTGTGGTATCTTTCACATTCACTATCCTGGATGGTACTGCGATACACATAGTATATTATAACAATTTTATAGTACGTTTTATCTTACTGCTCATTTTCAGCTCATCAAATACCAATTTGATGACCCTTGGAATTTTAGCTTTAATTTCAGGCGATAATTCCATCCCCATTTTCAGTGATTTGGGTTCAACGCCGATTACTGTTGTATATGGTGTTTTCCCGATAAGGCCTGATAAATCTATAACCTCTAAAATGCCAATCTGGTGGACTGATGTCTTGAAACCTGACGGACAGTTACGGACATCATTGATGTCGAAACGATAGATGGAACCTGGTTGAGCACCACCTCTTACTGCATCAATTACTATGAGACGCTCTGCTTCTGTGATGACATTGAGAAGGCGGAAGCCATCAGTGCCACCTTCAAGAACTGAAACGTTAGGAGGAAATTCCATCTTCATGAGCTCGTTGGCAACATGAACGCCTACTCCTTCATCAGAGAGTAAAACATTGCCCACTCCGAGGATAATAATTTTTTGGGGGGAGCTTTTGGCTCCCCCTTTTGTACGAACTACAGAAGACTTAGTCGCTTTTTTCACTCGATGATGAATTTCCTAATCTCGTTGGTCTGTGGATCGATAATGTGAACTGCACATGCCAGGCACGGATCAAATGAGCGGATGACTCTCACCACATTGATCGGGTTCTTCGGGTCAGGTACAGGAGCACCGATAAGGGCTTCTTCGTACTGTCCGCGAATACCATTTTCACAACGAGGTGAGGCATTCCAGGTAGAAGGAACCACAGCCTGATAATTCGCAATCTTCTTGTCTTTGACCTTGATCCAATGTCCTAAGGCTCCGCGAGGCGGTTCATGGAATCCGGCACCCTCGCCTTTGTCCGGAGGATTCCAGTGTTCGGTGTCATGAATCTTGAATCCAGGTTTGGTCATTTCAGTCATAAGTTGATCCAACCATGTATAGCAGGCATCCACCATGAGTTTGGTCTCGATGGCTCTTGCTGCATGGCGTGCTACTGCACCTGGTTTTGCGCCTTTTGCTACCAGATCAAGGACTGTCGGGTTTTTCGCTACGAGCATCCTTGCTAATGGTCCAACCTCCAAGGGTTTGCCATCATAGCGAGGGGCTTTGACAAAGGTATATGCGTCCTTTTTGTCAAGTTTAAATACCTGCTCGCCATCAAAAGGATGCACCGGCTTGTTTTCCTTATACCAGCCATATTTCACTGATTCGGTAATCTTTTTGGTATCAACAGGGTCAACTTTGATGTTTGCTGGATTCAGACCGACAATCACACCGCCTGGGAAGACAAGTTTTTTACCTTCAGGATCTAACTGGAAGTCACCATAAGACATATAGTTGTAATGGCCGCCACCAACACCTAACTTAGCTAATGGCCATAACGGACCAGTTCCGAAAGCAACGACATCCGGTATATAGACTTCCTCAATAAACTTTTTCTGCTTATCAAGCATAGTGCGGAAACGGGCTACCTGGTTGACATCTGGATATGAAGTCACACCTCCAACCACAATATTCTGGTAATGAGGTGTCCGGCCTCCCCAAATCGCTCCCATATTTCTTGCCGCTAAATGCATCTTCAAGGCATCAAGATAATGTTTTACTGCGGAGATAACGATGTCAGGATCCTTCACACAAAATTCATCAGGTTCATATCTGGGGGTGAGAGGATAGGTATCATTAGCCTTCACTAAGCCCACAATCTTATCTTTCACTGCCAGAAGTTCCTTATCTTTTCCTTTATAGTTCGCGATTGCCATAATGTCAATATAATCAAGAGCACTCAGCTGGTAGAAATGAAGCGGGTGGTCATAAATAAACTCTGCGCCCATAACAAGGTTCCTGATTAAATTCCCTCCCCAGGGAACCTTAGCCCCAAAAGCTGCATCGAGGGCACGGGCAGAGGCTATCTGGTGGACACTATAGCAGACTCCGCAGAAACGGCTCACGACATAGGAAGCATCCCGTGGGTCTTTCCCTAAAAGCAAGGCTTCAAATCCACGAGCCATGGTACCACTACTCCAGGCATTTATCACTTTGCCATTTTCAATCTCTACTTCAATTTTCAGATGTCCTTCAATCCTCGTAACAGGATCTACTGTAATTTTCTTAGCCATATATTCTCACCTCCTTTTAACTTTCTTTCTTGGGGATTAAACCGGCTTCTCTCATAGCCAATATTTTCTTTGAGATCTCGCTCTCTGCAGAATACAGAGGTGTCATCTGAGCATAGAAACCTGGTTCAGCACATCCCTGACATGGGGCACCGCAATCAATGCAGAAATTGATTCCGGCATTCCATCTACGGATAGCACAATCTGCGTATGTCATTGGCCCTTTACAACCCTTCTGGATCAAACACCATTCTTTCTGTTTTGGATCATTCCAATCAGTGAGGAATTTACCAGCATCGAATTGGCCACGGCGCCTGCAATTATCATGAATCGATTCTCCGAAGTACATCACAGGGCGTCCAATCTTATCCAGTGTAGGTACTTTTCCTGTGGTTAAGAAATACAAAATCGTTCCTGCCAGGTGATCATGATGGACTGGACAGGTAGGAAGATTGATAACCGCCTTACCGGGGAGAATCTTATTAAGCCCTACGCCTTTGCTCGGAGTAGCTGCGGGAATACCACCATAGGTAGCACAAGCACCTACTGCAATGATAGCAGCTGCTTTAGCACCAGCTTCTTCTACCATTTTCTTAAATGGCTTTCCAGCAACCATACAGAAACGATCGTCAGCAGTTGGAATTGAACCTTCCACGATTAACACATAGCCACCTTCTTTCACTGTGTCATGGAACGCTTTTTCTGCGAGATCACCTGAAGCTGCCATAACGGCATCGTGATGTCTGAGTGAGATGGTATCAAGAATAATACTCCCAACGGGAGGATAGCTCTGAGTGAAAGAGATTGTACATCCTGAGCAACTCTGCCCTTCTATCCAGATAACTGGTGGTTTCTTAGCTGCAGCTTCAACTACTTGGGCAAGTCTTGTGGTAAATTCGAACTCCGAGAGTCCGAACACTGCTGCTGTTGCAGCGCAGTATTTCAGGAAATCCCTTCTCCTGATCCCGCGAGACTCTAATGCAGCAAGAAATTTTTTACTAAAAGTCCCCTCTTCTTTCATAAATTCACCTCCTTCTGGTGTTTGCACTGCACACTGATTGTGCAGGCTTGTTATGGTTTATAAATAATCACCTCCTTCTATATGCGGATTTGCACTCAAAAGTTTATGATATTGATTATTGACACTATGGATAAGATAATATAGAATTACTCTCGTAAAGATGGGTATGGCTAATAAGATCATCGGTCTAACCTTTATTTTTTGGACAATGTTAACTTGTAAACTATCCTGCTCGAAGAAATTGCCCAGAATAACCAATCTCGAGTATTTAAACCATATTTGATTAATTTGTCAAGTATTTTTATATAAAATATGTGAGAGAAGATGAAAACTAAAATAGGCAAGAGAATCAGAGGATTTCGTAGATTTTTAGGCATGTCACAGAAAGAATTCGGACAAAAAATAGGATTATCATATCAACATATTAGCCGTTATGAGCAGGGGAAAATCACACCATCTGGTGAAGTATTAGTAAAGATATGTGAATCATATAATATTAATTTAAACTGGCTTCTCATTGGTAAGGGTTTTGTAGAAAATGAATCGTTACCTGATAAACTTGCTAATGTCGTTATGTTTTCATCGATTGGTGCAGGACATCCGATAAAAGAATTGGAACGCTCTGAGCATCCAGACTTTCTGCCAAGAGAATTTTTCAAACCTTCAATAAAACCCATTAACGTCTCTGGTCATAGTATGGAACCAACTATTTTCAATGGTGCATATGTTGGAGTAGATACTGATGAAAAACAGATAATAAGCGGTGAGATATATGCTTTGCGTCTACAGCATGAAGGTATTGTAATAAAAAGATTATTTATGGAAGTTGACAGGGTTACTCTCAGGTCTGATAATCCCTCTTATCCTCTGTCCTCAATCCCGATTGAAAAGCTCCCTGAAGACTTTATTGTAGGAAGGGTAAAGTGGGTTATTCAGAAGCTCTATTAAAGTAAATTTTAAAAGACTACCATCCCCATACAACGGTCTTATCTTTGCCCTCCATTTTCCCCTTATACAGTGCTTTGTCTGAATTCCTTATAAGCTCTCCCCTGTCTTTTCCATCAGATGGAAAGGCTGCAATGCCTATAGTAATTGTTATCGTATCCTTTGGAAAGACCTTCCATGTAATGGGTAACTGTTCCTTAATTGATTCCCTTATCCTCTCTGCAACTAAAAATGCTTCCTTTTTCTCAGTCTGGGGCATAATCACTGCAAACTCCTCACCTCCAAATCTCGCGATGACATCAATAACGCGTACGCTATCTTTCGCGATATTTGCAATGTTCTTCAGCACCTCATCACCTGCAAGATGTCCTTCGGTATCATTAAAGAGCTTAAAATCATCTATGTCCATTATTGCGAGTGAAAAAGACAAGTTGTGACGTTCTGAACGCTGGAGCTCCTCAAAAAACCTTTCTTCAAAGTATCTTCTATTAAAAAGGCCTGTCAAGTCATCTGTGATAGAAAGCTCCCTCAGATGGCCTGCGAGACTGTAATACATCGACCTTTCGAGTGCAAGAGATGCATATGACAAAAAAGATTGGAGGATGGACATATCCTCTTCCGAAAAGACCTCCCCTGTCATCTTATCAGAGATATTAAAGACTCCTATCGTCTTTTCTCCTGCCTTCAAAGGGATACTTATGAAAGAATTCGTCTTATATTTTGGCCTCTTTTTGTAAAGGACTTTTTCGTTAGTTTCGATGTCATCCACAATGAGTGGCACGCCTTCCTTGAATACCATCCCTGCAATTCCCTCACCGGGCTTAATCCTTATCTCCTTAAGAAGTAATTTATTGATCCCCCTCGCAGCTTTTATGGTGAGATACGATGCACCATCTTCGATGAGCATTAAAGAACCTCTCTCTGCACCTGCGAGGTGTATAGACAAATCCACTATGGCATCATAAAGCATCTCGGGTTCTTTAACAGGACTGAGGCGTGTGGTAACCATATCCAGCACATGGATATTCTTTACGCGCTTATCATAAATCCCCTGGAGGTCTAAGAGTCTGAAGATAAAACCTATAATCCTGCACAGGTCAAAGATTACATCTGCATCCTCTTGAGTGATAGGGGAGTTAAAGATTCCTATGAGTCCAATAACCCTGTTTTTTAATACGATAGGAAACAAATAAATGGAGGTGACCTCGTCACTTAACCCTAATTTTAATATCTCCATCATATCTTCAGAGTGTAAAGGTATTTGTTTCTCAAGTACTTCATTTATAACACCTGTGGTCTTTAAGAACACTGTTTGCAGATGCTCTTTGAGCCTGCCTCCTGCCCGCTGAGACCTGAAAAGTTCATTATCTTTCACCATTACTGAAACACTATCCACATTAAAAAGAAAGAGCAGTACATCCAAAAGAAGTTCATAAATCTCATCTGCTTTTTTATCTAATTCAATATTGGATACAAGACTGAGGATGGTCTTTGTCAATCTGTACTTTTTCTCATTCAGGCTGCTCTCATAACCACTCTTGAGAAAAAGATTAAACAGAAATTGTATATATCGTGAAGCCTCGTGGATAGCTACATAATCACTGACAAAAATCTCCTGTGACCAGGATTTTAATTGAGGCAACGGGAGACCATAAGAGTCCCCTTCTTTCATATAAAATTCCTCAAACTCTTTTGGAGAAAAAAATACACCGCCTCCGGTAATCACAAAGGTTATATTATTCACATAAACAGGTATGAAAAAATAGTGTTGTGCTGCAGGTCCTTTTAAGATAGAAACATCCCTTCTCTGTACCGCCTTTCCAATGCTTCTCCTTAAAAAGACATTATATTCATCTTGCCCTTTCTGAGACGCCTTGATAGCTGACATGAATTTATCTTCACTTACCGGAGGAAGGATGAGATTCCCATTTTCTCCATAGACAGAAAGAGAAAGTCCTGTAAGATGTGACAGGCTGACCTGGATAGAAGAAATGGCATTAATATCAATAATCTCTAAGGACACGCTGCGACTCATGTAGTATGATGTGACTTCTTGTAGAGCTGTTGTAAAAGATCGCTGATACTCATCTTTAATAGGGGGTGGTGGATATCTGATGCAATCTCACATAATGGTTTCAACACAAAATCCCTCTTATGCAGTAACGGGTGCGGGATTTCTAAACTGTCCTCTGTTAAGATAATAGTATCAAAGAGGAGTATGTCAAGGTCAACCTTCCGCGGTCCCCATCTTAACGACTCTTCCCTGCCTATCTCTCTTTCTATATTCTTTAATACCATGAGGAGTTCCTTTGGATTAAACTCAGTTTCTCCTTCTATTGCCATGTTTATGAATTGTGGCTGGTCTTTGTATCCCCATGGCTCAGTCTCATACAGAGAAGATTTTTTTGTGACAACAATTCCTCTTTCTTGCAGAAGTTCTATTGCACGCAGGCAACTTTTTTGTCTGTCACCGAGATTAGAGCCAATGCCAATATACACAATAGACATCTTTACAATAAAAAGATAATTCAATCGATACGTTAAATACAATTTCGGAACAATGTTTGTATTATTCCGATTAAAGGACTTTCTGTATCCTCTCAACCGCCTCTTTAATCCTCCCCACAGATGCGGTGAGTGCAAACCTCACATATCCTTCTCCTGCCTCTCCAAAACCATTCCCGGGTGTTGTAAGCACTCCTGCCCTGTCCAGTATGTATTTGACAAAACTCATTGAATCAAAGTTGGATGGCACCTTTGCCCATAAGTAAAATGTTGCTTTTGGTTTTATGAGATGCATACCGAGTTTTTTAAGACCATTATAAAGTGTATCTCTTCTCTCTTGATAGGTTTTTCTTATCTTTGAGAGGATATCATCACCCGTATCAAGTGCGACAATGGCTGCCTCCTGGATGGCCTGAAAAACACCCGAATCAAGGTTTGTCTTTATCTTTCCAAGCCCGGCAATCACTTCGCTATTGCCAACAGCAAACCCTATTCTCCACCCTGTCATATTATATGTTTTAGAGAGTGAATGGAATTCGATGCCCACATTCTTTGCACCAGGTATCTGCATAAAGCTTACCGGTCTCTTATTATCATAAAATATCTCCGAGTACGACGCATCATGACACACGATGATATTATTTCTCAATGCAATCTTTATCAGCTCTTCATAAAACCCTTTAGATGCAACAACTGACGTTGGATTATTGGGATAATTGATAAAGATCATCTTTGCATGTACTAATACTTTGCGTGGTATTACGGTAAAATCAGGTAAAAAATTATTCTCCTCTTTCAGTGGCATTAAATAACTCTCGCCCCCGGCAAACAAAGTGCCTACAGAATACACAGGGTATCCAGGAGACGGCACAAGTACTCTATCACCTGGATTGACAAATGCCAATGGTATGTGGCCTATTCCTTCCTTCGAACCAATTAATGAGAGTACTTCTGTATCCGGGTCAAGTTTTACATGAAATCTCTTTTTATACCATCTCGCAACAGCCTCTCTGTATAAACGCATACCTTCGTATGATGGGTATCGGTGGTGGGCAGGGTTTTCAACAGCCTTTTTCATTGCATTCACTACATGGGATGGCGTAGGGATGTCTGGGTCACCAATGCTTAAATCTATCACATCGGTTCCGTTTTCTACTGCCTCCTGTTTCATTTTATCTATGGATGCAAACAAATAAAGCGGAAGATACTTCAAGCGCGAAGCGAGTTCAACAGAAATAGTTGTTCTCAAGAATAATCCCCCCTGGATTTTTCACGATAGTATACACTACCTTTTATGGTCTATTAAAGAGAAATTATTCAGAAATAAATAAATGAGGGTTATATGAAAAAAAATATGGGCACTGAGTTTTCAGTGCCCATATACACTATCAAATTGAAATTACTTCTTCTCGACTGGCTTTACAGGTTCTGCTGCTTTCTTCTCTTCTTTCTTCATCTCTTTCTTCTCAACCTTCTCTGCTGATGCAACAGAAATGCTCTTTGCTATCTTCTTGCCGTCTTTCTCTTCATACTTGACACCGGCCTTGTCGCCGACCTTCAGATCTGCAAAAGTTTTCTTCTCTTTGCCAATCCTTATAATGGTCTTGTCGTCAACTGCGAAAACAGCCTCTGCGACCTTATCTTTCACTTTTTTGGTTATGGTGACAGTCTTTTTCTCTTTATCGATTGCCTTGATCTCACCACCAAACTTCTTCTCAGCCGCTGCTACTGCCTTTTTCTCTTCAACTTTCTTCTCTGCGGGCTCTGCCTTCTTCTCTACAGGTGCTACTGCTTTCTTCTCCTCTGCTGCGATGGCAAATGAGGCAATTGCAAATACAAAAAGCATCGCCACAATAATTGCTATAGCCTTCTTCATCCAAATCACCTCCTTTCATACACTATCAAAGATTATCAAACCATAATTCTATTAACAATATTCATGCCAGTGAAATAAAGTGAAAATAAATGATGAAAATGAGGGCCGTAGTCCGAATCCGTAAGTGATGGAGAAGCTATAGAGAAGAATTTATTCCTTTTTTAAGGAGTATTTTCCTCTTTTGGGGAAGAATTCTCAAGGCCGAATTTTTCCCATCTGTACCAGAAGGTTTTATAGCTCATGCCAAGAAGTTTGGCCGCTTTTACTGCAACATGATTTGCCTTCGTCATTGCCTTTCTCAAAAGTTCTTTCTCCATCTCTTCGAAATTCATTCCCTCATCTGGCAAATCAAAATCAAGAACACTCCCCCTATGAGAAAACCTTAATTCGCTATTGATATCCTTAAGATGTATGGTATGAGCCTCACACATAAGGAGAGCGCGTTCTACGACAGATTCAAGTTGTCTTATGTTTCCCGGCCAGTGATACTCGATGAGTGCCTTCATTGCATTTTCTTCAATTCCCTTTATTCTCTTTCCAAACTCGTGGTTATATTTGTTAATGAAAAAGGCTACAAGTTCAGGGATGTCTTCTTTTCTCTCGCGTAATGGTGGAAGCTTTATGGTGATAACCTTCAGCCTGTAATACAGGTCCTCCCTGAAGTTCTTCTTTACGAGTTCTTTTTCGAGGTCTTTGTTTGTTGCTGAGATTATTCGAACATCAATTTTTATATTCTCTCTCCCCCCAATCCTTCTTATTTCTTTATCTTGAAGCACTCTGAGGATTTTCGACTGTGTCAAGAGTGGGAGGTCTCCAATCTCATCAAGGAATATTGTCCCACCATTTGTTGATTCAAAAAGCCCTATATTCCTTGATGTTGCACCGGTGAAAGCACCCGGCTCATGCCCGAAAAGTTCACTTTCTATCAAGTTTTCCGGGATCGCAGCACAGTTTACTGCGGTAAATGGTTTTACCCGCCTTGGATTGTTATAGTGCATAGCCCTTGCAATAAGCTCCTTGCCTGTACCGCTTTCACCAAGTATAAGGACAGTTGCAGGACTCGAATAGACCTTCTTCATTATCTCGATTGCTTCCTGCATCTTCTTTGAACTTCCGACAATACCTTCTATACTGAACTTATCGTAGAGTGCTCTCTGAAGTTGAAGGTTTTCTTTAAGGAGGGACGTCCGCTCAAAAGCCCTTTTGACCGTCAAGAGCAATGTATCTTTATCAAGAGGCTTAGTGAGATAATCAAATGCGCCTTTCTTTATTGCTTCTACCGCAGATGATATTGTCCCGTGTGCAGTCATAATGACCATTGTTGGCTCAAAAGGTTCTTTAGTAATCGATTCAATAAATTCTATACCGTCTATGCCTTCCATCTTGAGGTCGGTGAGAACGACATCAGGATTAAATTTCTTCACAATCTTCAGTCCTTCTTCACCTGACGCAGCGGTATAGGTCTCGTATCCTTCATCATCAAGTATTGTTTTCACTATATCCCTCTGAAGAGGTTCGTCGTCAACGACAAGTACAACAGCCATTTTCACACTCCTATGCTTACTGTATAGGAAAAGATATGGTTACTGTGCTCCCCTTGCCTTCTCTACTCTGAAAATCAACCTTGCCCTTATGTTCCTCAATAACCCTTTTTGTCAAAGCAAGTCCCAAGCCAAGACCTGAAATTTTAGTCGAGAAAAATGGATTAAATACCTTTGACAGGGTTTCCTTAGAGATGCCAATACCTGTATCCTCAAAAATAATTGAAACCCTGTTATCAGAAGTCTGCGTACGCAATGTAAGTTTCCCCCCTTCGGGCATCGCCTGAAACGCATTGAGGACAACATTAAAAATACAGGTCTTCACAAGTTCAGGGTCTAAATAAAGCATGGGAAGCACTCCATATTGTTTAAATATCTCAATATTGTCTTTTTCTGCCTTTGCCCATACCAGCGACATAACCTCCTCGATAATGTTCCCGACATCCACCTCCTGAAGATTGAGCTTTAATGGTTTTCCATAGTCGAGAAAATCTCCCACAAGGTTATTAAGCCTCTGTATTTCCTGTTTTATACTCGCCATGAGTGATTCAAACTTTTCCTTCTTATCATTCTCTGATGGTGCATATTTTTCCTTTAAATGGTCTATACTCAGGCTTATAAAATTAAGTGGATTCCTGATTTCATGAGCAATACTTCTTGAAAGCTGACCCACTGCAGACAGGTGTTCGGCCTCTCTCAGTTTCTCTTCAAGTGCACGCTCATCCCTGAGTTTTTGAACCATATAATTAAAGCTTTGTGTCAGTTCACCTATCTCGTCTTTTCTGTCCGTAGTAAGGTTTAATGACAAATCACCTGCTGCAACTCTCCGTGCAGCATCAACAACATTATGGATTGGCTTTGTGTACATCCAGGCAAGAAGCATTGCAATAATTATTCCGAGGCCGAATACGAAAAGAGTTGCGATTACCCTTTTTATAGCACTTATTCTCAGGACGTCTGAAAAGTCATCTATATTTATTTGGAGGTGAATATATCCATATTGTGTATTACCTGCAACCACAGGCACAATGACATTGTAAACCTTACCTTCCTTTGACACAGGCTCTCCAAGTTCTGCCTTTATAATGCGCTGCTTCTTTTTCACACTGACCGGTTCTCCAACTTTTGTCGGGTTTGTGCTGGCAATGATTTTATCTTTCGTACTGATAATTGAAATCTCTTTCACACCTTTTGCATTCAACTTTTGAAGATAATTGTAAAGCCGCATTTCATCCGTAGGTCCGGTGCCCGTAACCTCTTCAACTCCAACCTGTATAGCCTTTGAGAGGTCAGCTGTCTGGTCCTCAAGTTCTTTAAGTAATTCTTTCTCTGTCTGTCCATAAAAAAATAGGAGCATCGATACAAGGATGAGGGTGAGAAAGAGCATCATCCCGATTAATTTTTTATTCAACGAGAGACCAAGAAAATAATCTTTAAGCATTTATTCCATCCCCGCTTTCTATAAGTTTAAAATAAATAAAGGGGAATATTCAAAAATTCTTTATAATAAGGGTATCATTTTCTTCAATCGCCTCCAAAACGTTGTTTCTTTCTGCTAAAATTCTATATGCTCCTCCAGCAACTGGTAAATGGCCTTACACTCGGCAGCGTATACGCTCTTATCGCACTCGGTTATACCATGGTCTATGGCATCCTTGAACTCATCAACTTTGCCCATGGTGAGATCTATATGCTCGGCGCTTATCTCGGCATCATCCTCCTGGGCTTCTTTACTGCTATAGGTCTGACATCCTACAGCCTTTCTCTTTCCCTGATACTCACATTTTTCCTGTCGATAATCTTTTGCGCTTCATACGGGTTCACAATGGAAAAGATCGCCTATAAGCCTCTGAGAAAGGCTCCCCGGTTAAGTCCACTTATAAGTGCAATTGGTGTATCCATATTTTTGCAGAATTATGTAATGCTCACACAAGGGGCTACCGATAAAGTATTCCCGCATCTTTTTGAAACCTCTACCATTACATTTATGTCAGTGAGCATGACCTACCTCCAGTTCTTTATCATACTCACTTCTGCGATAGTGATGGTATTTCTCCGTTTATTTGTAAGAAATACGAAAATAGGAAAGGCAATGCGAGCTGTTGCACAGGATAAGATAATGGCTTCTCTTGTGGGCATAAACATAGATACGGTTATCTCGGTCACCTTCATCATAGGTTCAGGTCTCGCTGCGATCGCAGGACTTATGGTTGCTATGTATTACGGTCTCGTCAACTATTACATAGGGTATATCGCAGGGATAAAGGCGTTTACCGCAGCTGTTCTCGGTGGAATAGGCAGCATACGTGGTGCGATGCTTGGAGGCCTCCTGCTCGGGCTTGTCGAAAGTCTTGGTGCGAGTTATATATCAAGTGAGTACAAAGATGCCTATGCTTTCATCATTCTGGTCTTAATATTACTTATGAAACCAGGCGGGCTTTTTGGCAAGGCTGAACTGGAAAAGGTTTAAGGATGAAAGAAAAAATATGAATACAGTGCCAGGAGAAAAAAAGAAAGAAAAGTTTTTCGGCATAAAGCCATTAGTGGTCGCACTATGGTTTGCCTTACTTTTCCTCCCTTTTAACGGGCTGCGTGCCGCATTAATCCTTTTTGTAGTTCTTTTAATTTCGATTATTTTTTTTAAATTCCTTTTCAGTTATAAAAATATAGTTATAGAAAGGTTACAGGCTTTCTATAACAAAATACGAGCTACAGGGCTATTCTCTGCTCCATCAGTGCATATTGTTCGTTCCCTTTCACTCATATTTCTTTTTATCATTCCTTTTATTACCACAGACTACCTCATTGATGTGGCAATTCTCGCAGGTATTTACATAATTCTTGCACTCGGGCTGAATATTGTCGTTGGTTTTACAGGTCTTCTGAACCTCGGATTTGTCGCGTTTTATGCGATAGGCGCGTATGCCTATGCAATCCTGAATACTAGATTTGGACTTGATTTCTGGTCAGCCTTACCGTTTTCTATAGGACTAACTACGGTTGCTGGATTTTTTCTGGCTATACCTGCATTGCGGCTGAGGGGTGACTATCTTGCGATTGTTACTCTTGGATTTGGTGAAATCGTACGTCTCATCCTTAACAATTGGGATAGTGTCACCATGGGTCCAAATGGAATTTCAGGAATTGCCCCTCCTGTAATCATGTCTGTATCTCTCGGGAAACTTTCCTATTATTACTACTTTGTCCTGTTATTGGTTATCCTGACTGTTTTTGTCACAAGGAGGGTCTATTCCTCAAGGATAGGAAGGGCATGGGTAGCGATAAGAGAAGATGAGATTGCCTCTTCTGTTATGGGCATAAACACCGCCATATACAAACTCTATTCATTTGCCTTTGGTGCTTTCTGGGCTGGACTTGCAGGCGCTCTCTTTGCAGGGAAGATGCAATTCGTATCCCCTGAAAGTTTTACATTCATGGAATCTGTACTGATAGTAAGCATGGTTATCCTCGGTGGGCTTGGGAGCATTCCTGGTGTCATTTTAGGTGCAACTATCTTGGTCATTCTCCCTGAGATTCTCCGTGAGGTTCAACTTTACAGAATGCTCGCACTCGGTGGCGGTCTTGTACTCCTGATGATATTCAGGCCGCAGGGGTTACTTGGAGGACAAGGTGTATCTCTTAGAGGTTAAGGGACTCTCAAAGTATTTTGGTGGTATTAAGGCTGTTGAAGAGGTAACTTTCAAAGTAAAGGAAGGTATCATAATGAGCATCATAGGCCCGAATGGTGCAGGAAAAACAACAATCTTTAACTGCCTCACCGGGCTCTCAAACCCTACAAAAGGAGCTCTCTATTTCTCCGGTACCAAACTTACAGGCCTTCCACCGCACCGTATCGTGAGATTGGGTATCTCAAGGACATTCCAGAATATCAGACTTTTCAGAGAGATGTCTGTTATAGAAAATGTAATGGTTGCACAGCATCATAGAACACGTTCAGGTCTTCTCGGTTCAATTATTCGATGGAAAAAGTTCCAAGATGAGGAGCGGGTTGTAAGAGAGAAATCTATTGAATATCTCGGACTTGTGGGTCTATCAGACTATGTAACTGCTCTTTCCGGAAACCTTCCTTATGGTGCTCAGAGAAGATTGGAAATTGCGAGGGCACTGGCGACAGAACCATCGCTGATATTACTCGATGAACCTACTGCAGGGATGAACCCGCAGGAAACTTCGGAGGTTATGAGCCTCATAAAAATTTTGAAAGAACTCGGCAAGACAGTCCTGCTCATAGAGCATGATATGAAAGTAGTGATGGGGATATCAGACTGGATTATCGTCCTTGACCATGGTGTAAAGATTGCAGAAGGTCTTCCTGCTGACATAAGAAAAGATCCCATGGTTATAAGTGCATATCTTGGAAAAGAACCATAATGCTTGAACTCAAGGATGTTCATACATACTATGGACCGATCGAGGCTCTGAAAGGTATTCACATCGAAGTAAAATATGGAGAAATCGTCTGCCTCATCGGGAATAATGGTGCAGGAAAATCTACAACTCTTATGACAATATCAGGTATTATGAAGCCTCTCTCCGGTGACATTATGTTTGAAGGGAAAAGTATTAAAGGGATTTCCCCTCATAGTATTGTGAAGATGGGTATCAGTCAGGTGCCTGAGGGGAGAAGGATCTTCCCAAAGCTCACAGTAAACGAGAACCTTGAGATGGGTGCATATTCAGTTGTCAGTGATCAGTTGTCAGTTTTCAAAAAACTAACAACTAAAAACCGACAACAAACAACCCAAAACAAAGAATTAGCAACTCAATTAGAAAAAGTCTTTGAACTTTTCCCTGTACTGAAAGAACGACATAAACAACTTGGTGGCACATTGAGTGGAGGAGAACAGCAGATGCTCGCCATAGGGAGGGCTCTTATGTCTAATCCAAAACTTTTGCTCCTCGACGAACCCTCTCTTGGCCTTGCCCCCATCATCGTAAGCAAAATATTTAAGACGATTAACGGGATTAACAGAGAAGGGGTTACCGTTCTCCTTGTAGAACAGAATGCCCGTGCAGCACTCAAACTGTCAAACAGGGGTTACGTGCTTGAAAATGGAAGAATTGCGCTCGAGGGCAAAGGAGAAGAGTTACTGAACAACGAACAGGTGAGAAGGGCATATCTTGGCGAGTAAAAAAGTTAGCGACCAACTGCTGGATGCCATTGTTTACCGCAACGTATAAGTTGGATGCAATAGAAAGGTTTCTTTAACAGGTCTTTTTCTGCATAGAACAAAGAGGGGCGTATTCATTACGCCCCTCATATGCTCATTTCTTATTTCTTTTTTCTTTTTTAGTACATCTCTCCGCCCATGCCTCCACCATGCGGCATTTTTGGAGACTTCTCTTCCTCCAGAATATCTGTGACCATTACAGAAGTTGTGAGCATAAGCGCAGCAACTGATGCTGCATTCTGAAGTGCATATCTTGTGACTTTTGTAGGGTCAATAATCCCTGTCTTTATCATATCCACATATTCCTCTTTATCTGCATCAAAGCCAAAGTTAATCTCTTTCGAGTGCTTTACCTTCTCGACCACAACCGCGCCTTCGATACCAGCGTTGTTTACTATCTGTCTAATTGGCTCTTCAAGTGCCCTTTTCACTATATCAACACCTATCTGCAGGTCGTTTTCGAGTTTAAGGGCCTTGAGTGCAGGTAAACATCTCAGGAATGCAACACCTCCACCAGGGACGATACCTTCTTCAACAGCAGCCCTTGTTGCATTAAGGGCATCTTCGACCCTTGCCTTCTTCTCTTTCATTTCTGTTTCTGTTGCTGCACCAACATTGATTACCGCAACACCACCAACAAGCTTTGCAAGTCTTTCCTGGAGTTTTTCCTTGTCGTAGTCAGATGTTGTCTCGTCTATCTGTGTCTTTATCTGTTTTACCCTTCCCTGAATCTTTGAAGAGTCTCCCGCACCTTCAACAATTGTCGTATTTTCTTTATCGATATTAATTTTCTTTGCCCTTCCAAGATCATCGATCTTTATGTTTTCAAGCTTTATACCGAGGTCTTCAGAGATCATTGTACCGCCTGTGAGGACTGCAATGTCCTCAAGCATTGACTTGCGTCTCTCACCAAAACCTGGTGCCTTCACCGCACATACCTGAATTGTCCCGCGGAGTTTATTCACCACAAGTGTTGCAAGGGCTTCACCCTCTACCTCCTCAGCAACAATTAACAAAGGTCTCCCCATCTTCGCAATCTGCTCAAGTACCGGGAGAAGATCCTTCATGCTCGATATCTTTTTCTCATGGATGAGAATAAACACATCCTCAAGCGTGCACTCCATCCTTTCAGGATCAGTAATGAAATAGGGCGATATGTATCCCCTGTCAAACTGCATACCCTCGACAATGTCGAGCGTTGTTGCCATGCTCTTTGCTTCTTCAACCGTAATTACTCCATCTTTACCTACCTTGTCCATTGCTTCTGCAATGAGCTCTCCAATAGACGAATCATTATTTGCAGAGATTGTACCGACCTGCGCTATCTCTTTTTTATCCTGGACGGGTTTACTCAGTTTCTTCAGTTCCTCTACAACTACCTCTACTGCTTTCTCAATACCCCTTTTAATGTCCATGGGGTTTGCACCTGCAACAACATTTCTAGCTCCCTCCCGATAAATGGCATGTGCAAGGACAGTTGCTGTGGTCGTTCCATCACCTGCTACATCAGATGTTTTTGATGCAACTTCTCTCACGAGCTGGGCACCCATGTTTTCCCCCGGATCTCTCAGCTCAATCTCTTTCGCAACTGTCACACCATCCTTTGTTATAGTTGGGGCACCAAATTTTTTGTCCAGAATTGCATTCCTTCCTTTTGGACCCAGAGTTGCCTTCACAGCATCGGTCAGCATACTCACCCCTCTGAGTATAGAGCTTCTTGCTGCCTCGTCAAAAATAAGCTGTTTTGCCATTTGTTAAAACCTCCTTATGTAACCATTAAATTTTTTAACCTTCAAGAATGCCTAAGATGTCTTCTTCCCTGATGATAAGGAACTCTTCCTCATCAATCCTGATCTTAGAGCCTGAATACTTATCAAAAAGAATAGTATCCCCTACCTTCACCTCCATAGGCTGACGTTTGCCATCCTCGGTAACCCTGCCTGAACCTGCTGCTACTACGGTACCTCTCTGAGGTTTCTCCTTTGCAGCGTCAGGGATATAAAGACCCCCTGCTGTTTTTTCTTCTTCTGTGGAGTATTTGACAAATACCCTGTCTCTAAGTGGTTTAAATTTCATAGCATATCTCTCCTTTCTTTACTATGGGATTTTTTTGTTTTGTTAGCACTCAATGTAAGTGAGTGCTAATTATAATAAGGAAAGGTTGCAGAAAGCAAAGGCTTTTAAAGGCTAAAAAGCACTAAAATTCAATGAATATTTCTAATTATCTTTTAAATTCATTTATTTTCTGAATATTTTAAGCTATATATCTTTCTTTTTATTTTCTATGAAACCTTCGATTGCTTCTTTATAGAAATCGCTTATGGCTCTCACTTCTTGTGAAACTCTATTTTCGTAAAGTTTCAAACCCTCTTTTATTTCTGCGGCGAAGGCAGTATAGAAATTACTATTTCTGATAGATTCTTCCACTTTCATAGTGTTATAGAGATATATGTCTGATACGATAATCCTTGCAAGCCTTTTAGCCTTCTCTATTCTCTCGTCAAGAAGCGGCAGTTCTGTGATAACCTGTTGCGTCGTTATCTGGGGCTCCACTTTTTGTTCAATCACTTCTTCCTCTCTTTGCTTCAACTCTTCTTTAGGCTTCTCGATCTCTTCTTTCTTCTCTTCAGGCTTCTCTTTAGGTTTTACGCCCTTTAGCGCATTTATCTTTGTGAGAAGAAATTCTGAAACGTGGTGATCCTCAATATAGTCATCAGCACCATAAAGGGATTCTGGCTCTCTCCTGTATCTTTTTTTATCGTATACCGAAGCAACAAGAATAACCCTGATCTCTTTTGTTTCCGACCTTAACTTCACCCTTCTGCATACCTCAAAACCGTAAATCTTTGGAAGAGCCACCTCAATAATTGCAAGAAAAGGGAGTTCTTTCATTGCCTTCACCATCGCATCTATTCCATCAGATGCGGTGATTATCTGATAACCTTCTTTCGTGAGGAGTGAGATTATTTCATCCATCATCGCAGTATTTGAGTGGGCCACAAGGACTTTATTACTATCTGTTTCCTTTTTAGGTATGGCTAAGGACTTTTTTACAAGAAAGACTGTACTACAACTGGGACATTTAAACCGTGAACCTTCAGACGTGAGCTTCCCTTCATTAATCTTCAGTTTTATTTTGCATTTAGGACATATTACAACCACTGTTTACTCCTCCTCGGCAACCATAATTTTATAGTTAAGAGACCTGTTATGAATCCTCCTATATGAGCAAACCATGCGACTCCTCCTTCCCGAGCAAAACCCGTACTTGTTAAGCCGCTAATAAATTGTATAATAGCCCAAAATCCAATAACTATCAAGGCAGGAATCTTTACCACTGTTACAAAAAACACTAAAAATATTAGTGTATGCACCAATGCCCTGGGAAAAAGAAGCAGGTAAGCCCCAAGAACGCCTGAGATGGCACCGCTTGCCCCTATCATAGGAGTGAAGGAATCAGGACTCGTGATCACTTGGGCAAAGGCAGCAGCAATCCCACAGAAGATGTAAAAGATAATAAACCTTAAGTGGCCCAGTTGATCTTCTATATTGTCGCCGAAAATCCATAGGTAAAGCATATTCCCTGCAAGGTGGAAAACACCGCCATGCATAAACATGGCAGAAAAAATTGTCAATACCGGATGTATTGGCTGGACTTTATCAAACGTGATGATATAATGAGGTATCGCACCATATGAAAAAACAATCTTCTCTGTGCCCGATGGAGAGGCAATCTGATATAAAAAAACAACTATATTGAGAACGACAATTCCTATTGTCACGAAAGGAAATGAGGCTGTAGGGTTATTGTCTTTATAGGGAATCACCAATCATTACCTTCATACTGTCTGCTTTTAAAGCACTCATTATGCTCACTGTTTGTCGGGCATATCATATACTCACTCCAGAACCAAATGAACTCACATGAACTATAACAAAATTATACGGGAAAGGGGTATGCGTGTCAAAAAATTGCCCTTAAGACCCAAAGCGAAGAGAACCTGTCTTTTTTGAAGATAACACTTGCATTTCTCCATTTATCTATGCTAAAGTCTTCCCGTCTCCAAACTTTGATATATAATTAATTACATAATTACTCTTAGGGGGAGGGTATGATGAGTAAAAGAAAGAAGATCTTGATAGCCCTATTTCTTGTTTTCTTAATTATCCCTGTATACTCCACCATGGCAAAAGGCGCTCTTTCGCCTGATGCCCAGATGTGTATCGGCTGTCACTCAAACAAAGACTTAACCAAGCAACTGGAGAATAAAGAGACGCTTTCTCTCTATGTCAATGGTGACGAGTTCGCAAATTCTGTACACAACCCTACGAGTTGTGCTGGCTGTCATACAGATATCTCGATGGCAAATCATCCCCAGGTAAAGAAGGTCGCAAGCAAAAAGGAGTACTCTGCAAACGCTTCCAAATCATGCTCAATGTGCCACCCAAATGAAATGCTCAAGAAAAAACCCATGCACGGTTATGTGATAACTCAGCCGAAAGCTCCTGCCTGTGCAGAATGTCACGGAGCACACTCTATCAAACGCATAGCAGATTGGAAAGCCCGTATCAGTGAAGAACACTATTGCCTCACCTGCCATAAACCCGACCTTAGTATGCGTCTGGGAAGTGGTGAAACACTTTCTCTATCTGTCAATGAATCTGATCTGAAAAAGTCTGTGCATAAAGGTATTCAATGCAGTGTTTGCCATACTGGTTTTTCAAAGACCGAACATCCATACAGGACTTTTAAAACCAAAAGAGACTTTACTGCAACTGTCTCAAAATCATGCACGATGTGCCACACCGATGCCCAGCTCAAGAAAAAACCAATTCATGCAGATTTAATAACGGCAGCCAAAGCAACCACATGTGTCGAATGTCATGGTTCACATTCAATCAAGCGCATGTCAGAGTTAAAGCCTACTGTAAAAGAAAACCAGTACTGTCTCACCTGTCATAAACATAAACTCAGTATGCCCTTGAAGAGCGGCGAGTCGCTCTCACTTTCAGTAGATGAATCTGTTATCAGAAAATCTGTACACGATAAACTTCAGTGCAGTGCATGCCATATTGGTTTTTCGAAGACCGAACATCCAAAGAGGGTTTTTGAGAGCAAACGTAAGTATTCCGTATCAGCGTCAGATATGTGCAAGAAATGTCATGAGAATGCGAACAAACTGTATGAAGAAAGTATTCATCTTTCCCAGCTTAAAAGCGGTAATCTCAAATCATCCACATGTACAGACTGCCATGGCAGCCACTCAATGGCAAAGGCAACGACAGATAAGACGCTGGGATTACTGTCATGTAATAAATGTCATGGTGAAATAAACAATGTATACAAAACAAGCGTCCACGGAGAGGCATTAACTAAAGCAAAGGAAAATGCTCCTACCTGTGCTTCCTGTCACAATGCACATGACGTGAAAGTGACAGCGAGAACTACAAAAATGAAAGATGCGTGTCTCAAGTGTCACAAAGATGCAGACAATCTCCACAAAAAGTGGTTATCGAATCCTCCCATTAAATTGTCATCTTTTGCAGGACTTCATCTTGATACTATAGCGTGCGCTACCTGTCATTCTCCTGGAGCAGGAGGAGGAGTGTATCTTACTCTGTACGATAAGAAGACAGGATATCCTTTCCCTGAGGAAAAGGTGCTGAAGCTGCTGAAGACTGACTCAGCCGGATTAGTAAAGAAAATAGATACCAATGAGGATGGAAACGTCGACGCCCGTGAGGTATGGAATTTTACTCAACGGTTAAAAAGGAAAGGTGCAGATGTAACTCTCAGGGCAATCATGGACGTTCGCACAGGCATCGAAGCACACCAGCTTACAGCAAAAGCTAAAGCAGTAAAAGAATGTGAAAAATGTCATCAAGCAGATTCTCACTTCTTTAAGAATGTCTATATCGTGCTTTCAAAGGCTGATGGAAAGCCAACACTCTATACTGCACAGCAAGGGATACTCAACTCGCCATTCTCAGTACTGCCAGTAAATAAGTTCTATGCCCTTGGAAGCTCAAACATAAAGCTTCTGGATATCTTGTTCATTATTGCAGTAATCGGCGGGTTATGTGTCCCCATAGGCCATATCACATTAAGGGTAATAACGAAACCAATCAGGCATTTGAGAAAGATGGGGAAAGGAGTTAAGAAATGAAAAAGATATATCTTCATCCAATACCTGTACGGCTCTGGCACTGGATTAATGTTTTAGGTTTTATCATTCTGATTATTACAGGGATTCAGATCAGATACGGCAATATCATCAGGTTGTTCTCATTTGAGACTGCTGTTGACATCCATAGTTGGACCGGGTTTATTCTTATAGCAAACTACTGTATCTGGCTCTTCTATTATTTCTTGACATTCAAGATTAAGATATATATTCCCCCGATAACCCATCCAATAAAATTTGCAAAAGATAGTATCCGTCAGGCAATATTTTATGGTTATGGGATTTTTGTCGGAGACCCTAATCCTCACCATCCGACACCGGACAATAAATTTAACCCAATGCAAAAAATTTCTTATCTTATGATTATGATGCTTCTTATCCCTGTTCAGATCATCACCGGACTTTTCCTGTGGGATCCGAAACTCTTCTCTAAATGGATTAACCTCGTAGGCGGGATACAAATAGTAGATATGATGCATGTACTGCTTTTCATATTCTTCAGTGCATTTATTGTGGTTCATTTCTATCTGGCTACCCTTGGACACACACCTCTCGCACACATTAAGGCAATGTTTACAGGGTACGAAGAGGAGGAAGAAGAAGAAGAGCACGCTGCCGGCCACAGCCACTGAAAACTACATATTAAGATAAATCGGGACAATACTGTCCCGATTTATCTTATCTTGAACCCCGAGTTTTAGATGTCTAAAATCAGTTTCGAGTATTTTGAAGTCATTAAAAGTATAGTCTCGCAATAGTGTATTCTATAACTTTCAAGCCTTTAACTATCTCAAAACTTGTAGGAGGTTTGTTCTACAGGGTACATTTTCTTGTCAATCATTTTCCCCTTATGAGATCCACCTATAGAAGATACATTTGAGATCAGATAAAATATTCCAGCCAGAAGCAGACTGATGAAGAAGACAGTAAAGAAAAGTTTTGGTTTTCGGTAGAGCAAAAAGACAAGCAATACTCCCCCTGCACCGACAATGAACATATTGGCTTTAGAAAAGCTAACAACACTATCGATAATCGCTGAGAAATCCATAAAGGATCCTTGCTCCTTATTGATTAATATAGCATAACCATACTTTTCTATCTCTTTTTTTTACTTATCATTCTTAGATTTGGCATCTACTTCTTTAGATTTCGACAAACTTTTTTTGAAATTATTAATTGTCTTCCCCAACCCCTTCCCGATTTCGGGCAATCTTGATCCACCAAACAGAACAAGAATTATTATGATTACAATTAAGATCTCCAAAATTTTCCTCCTTCGTCTTAGCAGCCGATATGACCTTCTTTATGTTTCGTTATATTAGCTGAAAATCGGTTTTAAGCCAATGAAATAGTTACACTCGTAATAACTCCTGTGGCATTTTCTTTTAATAACCTTTAAAATTAATTTTTGCTATAATTATGGATATTCCGACTTGTAAACGACAATCTCTTTTTTAAAATCGCCTATAAGTTATTTTTTTAATACTTTAATTGACATTATGCAAAGAATTATAGTGGACATAGACAACACTTTATGGGACTTCGCATCAGTTTTCGAGGATAGACTCAAGAAAATAGCGCCTGCGATACCGCCGATGACCGAATGGAAATGGGACTTCTACATGGAATATATCACGTTAGAAGAACTTTACCTCATTATTAATGATATCCATATAGAGCAAGATTTGTTCGAGCCTTTTCCGTCTTCAAAGTGGTTTCTCACATCTCTTCTTGATGAAGGATATGAAATCATCATAGCTTCACATCGACAGGAAAACTCAAGAAAAG
>Ga0315284_10001520_pt1 | contig 33054 bp, 25 predicted proteins | sample YL17G09_16_MG_FD_203696 | JGI IMG/M metagenome (GOLD analysis project Ga0315284, IMG submission 203696) | Sediment microbial communities from Yellowstone Lake, YNP, Wyoming, USA - YL17G09_16 | ecosystem: Environmental > Aquatic > Freshwater > Lake > Sediment | place: USA: Wyoming | collected... | reverse complement strand
CCAGGTGTTGCTATCGTCCAGCTTAAGATAGAACCCGGCACCGGGTCTATACACGCCAGTTTCGTCTTGTCCATCCCCGTTCCAGTCACCGGCAATCGGGAGGTCCCCGGCAACATTATCCCAGGTAAGATATCGATCGGTCGCTGGCTTCCAGGTGTTGCTATCGTCCAGCTTAAGATAGAACCCGACACCGGGTCGATACACACCGGTCTCGTCTCGCCTATCCCCGTTCCAGTCACCGGCAATCGGGAGGTCCCCGGCGGCATTATCCCAGGCAAGATATCGATCGGTCGCTGGCTTCCAGGTGTTGCTATCGTCCAGCTTAAGATAGAACCCGGCACCGGGTCTATACACGCCAGTTTCGTCTTGTCCATCCCCGTTCCAGTCACCGGCAATCGGGAGGTCACGGGCGGCATTATCCCAGGCAAGATATCGATCGGTCGCTGGCTTCCAGGTGTTGCTATCGTCCATATTAAGATAGAACCCAACACCGGGTCGATACACACCGGTCTCGATTTGCCCATCCCCGTTCCAGTCACCGACAATCGGGCGATCACTTACAGCGTTATTGACAGGCGAAGATGTCGTTTTTGCAGATACTACCCCGGGTAATACCAGCGCCACAATTATCAGTCCGGCAAGAAGACTTATTGTACGTGATTTGGAAAATAGCTTCAAACTCATAGTTACAAATTGATGAGATATATTATAAATTCGCAAACCTCTGCAGGTTCGATGATGTAACCTGGAGGTTATGGCAATACCTACTATCGTTCGCAAAGAAGAAACGGTTGTGCAGGTAGAGAGCCCGGTCATGGTTCTTTAAATTTTCGGATCCCTGTATCTTCTGCAGGCAAAATCCCTGCTGTGATTTTCAAAGTATATGTTCACGATTTACTCCACTATCCGTACAGGAAATTGAAAACGTGTGGCGGTGAAATTATCGGGTCTGGAGAAGCGGCCATGAACCTCTATGTTCATACACGAACCATGAGAATCGTCCTCTCTATGAAGAATCTCCGCATCAGGACCTTTAGAGGCACGGCAAGCAGGGAGTTTTTTTTAATTTAATGATCGATCCGACTCAGGGCGCCCTGTTTTGGGACGTGGGCAGTTATCGAACCCGATCCATAGAACAGCAACAATCCTCCATCAGATCTGAATATTTCGATTTTCATGGGTACTGTTTTTAAAAAACCTGACCGCTAACAGGGGTTTCACACCTGCCGCGTCGACTCTCCCTCCAGAGAACATACGACAGCACTATCGCACAGTGCAGGGGCGGTCTTGGGGACAGGTACTGTCCCCTCCTTCATACTATCTGTGCTTTGTATCTCATACTCTGATGAAAAGAATTATCCAAAGCCAGTGTATCAGTAATAGACTACAATGCCATTATCTGTCGGATACAATGTACCTTTCCAGTAGTTGTTCGTAACAAACATATTTCCCCTTCCGGCAGATGTCTGGAAAATCGGTTTGTTTCCTGTAACACCGGTATCTGATGCAACCGAATTGATAATGTTGTGATCGACATACATCCCTGTTTTGGGCATCCCGCGGACCTGCAGCATTGCGATAATGCCCCCATCAATAGTGTTGTGGTGAATCTTGAACAGGTTACCCGCAAGACCGGTGCCGGTCTCCTCGTCCTGGTGGACATCATAATTTGTTGCCCCTATCGGGTTTCCATGACCCAGGTGGCGGTTGTATCGTGCTTCGTACTGTTCCCCGCTCATACCGGCACCGGTTACATCATGCCGGTTGTAGTCGAACAGGTTGGCCTCAATAAGGGCATTTCCGCCATACAGGTTAACGCCATACCCTTCCCCCCGGGCCTGGTTGTGGTGAATGTAATTGTGGTGGATATACGGGATGGGCGCAATACTGTTCTGTCGCAATGATACACACGACCATGCCCACCCGTACAGCTCACAGTTATCCACTTCGAACCCTTTCTTGTTCTCAGCATAGATTCCTACGAGATAATCATTCTCGTAGGTCTCACCGGCCTTGTTTCCGTAATCCTGCGGGTACATCTCGCCTTCAAGCCGCAGCCCGGTGACACGGACATTATCTCCTCCGACGATCAACATCGGCTCTTCCCAGCCGCCATTCAGGTTCCTAGTGCGTTTGAGGAGTCCTCCTGCAGAACCGGCACGTCCGCGGTCACTGGCAAGCGTTACACCGGCGGGGATCGTGACACTCGATGTCCCGGTCATGTCGATGACCGCAGTTCCTTTGACAAACACGGTTTCGCCGGCTTTTGCATTCTTGAGCGCAGTGAGCAATTCAGCCTTTGTGGATACAACATACTTCACGTTGGTTTCTGTGCCGGAGATTATCCGGGTGTATCCGGCTCCGCCACCAATCGGATTACCGGTTGGATTGCAGGCTTCTGCGCCATAGCAATCTCCGGATTGTAACGATGACAGGGAAATATAATTTGTTTTGGATTCGATATCACTTCCCGATGCATTGTTCACGGTGAGTTTTACGGTGTAGGTCCCTGCAGCCTGGTACGTGTGGACCGGGTTTTTGATCGTGTAATCGGTAACCCCGTCATTGTTGATATCCCATTGATACGAAGTGGTACCTGTTGAAACCGACCTATCGGTAAACTGGACGGCCAGCGGGGCCTTACCTGCGGTGGCATTGGCCGTGAATTGTGCAGTCGGCAACGTGGTGCTTCCCTGAGAAGTGATCGTGATATAACTTGTTTTAATCTCGCTGTCTTTTCCGTTTGCATTCGTCACGGTCAGGTTTACGGTATAGGTACCAGCAGTTGTGTAGGTAAACGACGGGCTTTTTACCGTACTGTCGGTTGTTTTGTCATTGTTGAAGTCCCACGCATAGGTAAGCGAAGCTCCGGTTGACTGGTCGGTAAACTGGACGGTCAGCGGGGCAGTACCGCTCTGGACACTGGACGTGAACGCAGCGACGGGAGCAGGTGTTGTTACAGTGTCGAATGTTATGTAGTTCTGTTTGACGATGGTATCAGACCCATACGAATTCGTCACGGTCAGGGTCACGGTAAATGAGGATGCATCATTTTCCCAGAATCTCCACGACGGGTTCTGCAGCGAGTTCTCAGGAAGGTTCCCGGCCCCATCACTAAAATCCCAATGATATCTCAATGGAGCAGTCCCCGTTGACTGGTCAATAAACTGCACAGTTAACGGTGATTGCCCCTGTACAGTATCGGCAGTGAATTGTGCTTTCGGAGGAATTTTGGGGGATGATGGTACCATAATTTTCCCTGTTTCGCTGTCAGTGAGTACTCCATCAGAAACAGTGAACGTCGGTGAGTAGTTTCCAATATTACTCTCTGCAGGAGTCCAGGCAAATGTTTTTGTTACAGGATCGAATGCAGCCCCCGTTGGCAGCCCCTCTGCAGAATAGGTGAGATGATCATTGTCCGGATCCGATCCTGTAAGGATAAAGGTGAGTGGAATACCAACGGTTGCGGTCTGATCAGGGATACGAGCAAGAACGGGAGGGCGGTTACCTTTTACGACCTGGATATAATTTGTCTTGAATTCGCTGTCGGTCCCATCAGCATTGGTCACCGTGAGCTGAACAGAAAAAATTCCCGGATTGATATATTGATGAACGGGATTCTGATGGGTATCATAAAACAGATCATCACCAAATGTCCATTGCCAATGTGTCGGCGTGTTCACGCTGGTATCGTAGAATTGAACAAATCCATTTACCGGTATTTGCGTGACATTACCGGTAAAGTTGGCTATTGGACCCAGGGATTCAATTGTATTGTGGGATGTGACGTTGATATAATCTGTTTTGATTTTGCGGTAACTCCCATCAGCACTGGTGACTGTCAGATTAACCGTGTAGGTGCCAGCATTGATATACTGGTGGGAAACGTTTTGAATATTCGAAGTGTCCCCATCACCAAATGTCCATTCCCATGAAACCGGTGAGCTCGTGGAAGAATCGTTAAACTGAACGCTCAGCGGGGCAGGTCCCTGAGCCGGGGTTGCCTCGAAATCAGCATTGTGGCTATCTCCCGCGTCATCTACCCTGAACCCTCTGATCAGCATACCCTGATTGCCGTCGCTATTCGTCACTACAACATTCCGGAAACCTGCTGGCATATCAGTAACGTTGAACGAGCAGGTGATCTGCACCGGGCTGACAACGGTTATCTCCGTTGCTGGAATATCCGCAAATCCCGTTCCGTTCAGCGTAACGGTGGCTCCACTAAGGAATGCAGTCCCGGTCACGTTTATTGTATTGACAGAGGTGTTATTGTAGCCAGAGTCTGGAGTTATGTGCATAACAGTCGGCGTCACGGCAACCGGAATTGTAGGAACAGGTGTAGGGGAAGCCTTTGTTATCGGTGTACTTGGTGCAGGTCCTGAAGAGGCAAGAAGATAGTTCCCTGAATTGCCAACATATAAGACCTGAATAGATTTTGGTTCCTGTGGACTATCGTAGTAAATGTGTTCACCGGCACGTAATGTCTGCCAATCCGGTGAATTTTCTGGTTTCCGGAACTTGTTTGTCCTGTCTACCCCATCCACAACTATTGCAATGGACGTGCTGGTGAGTGTATCTCCCGCTTTGTGGATGAGCTCAACTCTCTCATGGGATTGTGAAACACTCAAATAAGCAATAGGAACTTTATCAGGAATGGGTTGTGAGGTGAGAACCAGGCTGACAATACCGCCCATAACCATCACGATGGTAATGAGCAGGAGCACTCCTATAATGCTTGAATAGGCAGATTCAGGATTCTCATTAGTATGATATCTTGACTTTGGAGGGGGGGTTATAGTGTAATCCACGACATTCATCTCGCAACAATTTTCAAAGATGTATATTACTCAGGTAATAATCAATACTATACATCAATGGATTACATAAATGCTTTGCATTGATATATTATAAATTGATATACTCATGAGGCTGGTATCCTATAACCAAAAAGTGAATTATTATAACTATTTGGTTAGCTTAATCTTTGAAATAAAATTATAAAATAAATGGATACCTATTGTATTACTAAAAAAATCAAGTCTCAACTCTTGCCGTAATTGAGCTTTTCATAAGCATGGGACTGAATGAAGATCAGTACCTGAATTACTGTGTGATCCTGAGATTTCTTTTTAATCACCCTTTACAAAAATCCCCTCTCAATAATCATCGGCAACTGCAATTACCGATAATTTAAGATTTCATACCTTCAAATAAACCCTCTATCAGATCAGGTGATTATGTGCACGGTCTGGCAATTTGATCAAGGTAGTATCATGAAATACATTGTAACCGGAGGAGCGGGGTTCATCGGGTCCCACATTGTAGAGGCGCTTACAGGCTCGAACGAAGTCGTTGTCATTGATAATTTTTCAAGCGGGAAAGCAGAGAACCTGAGCTTATTTCATGACAGCATCACCTGTATAGAGGGCAGTATTCATAATCTTCCGTTGCTTAAGGATGCGTTCAACAAGGCAGATGGTATTTTCCACCTTGGAGCAATCGCTTCAGTTGCGAGATCCGTCGATGATCCTGTCGCCACTCATGAAACTAATCTCACCGGCACACTGAATGTACTTCTGGCTGCACGGGACTGTGGGGTTAAAAAGGTGATCTTTTCATCATCTTCCGCAGTCTATGGCGATGAACCGACTCTCCCGAAGCGCGAGGATATGACCCCTGTCCCACTCTCCCCGTATGCTGTCTCTAAGCTGGCTGGTGAGTACTATTGCAGCGTTTTCTCAGGATTGTTTGGTGTGAAGACCGTATCTTTGCGGTATTTCAATGTATTTGGTCCCCGCCAGGATCCGCAGTCTGAGTATGCAGCTGTGATCCCGAAATTCATCACCCGGCTTCTCAATCACCAGGCACCTTTGATTTTCGGAGATGGGAAACAGACCCGTGACTTTGTGTATGTCAAGGATATTGTCCAGGCAAACCTTCTGGCAATGCAGAGCACCAAAACCGGCACATTCAATATTGGGAGCGGGGAGAGCATAGATCTCAATACCCTTGCACGTACTCTTGCGGAGATTATGGACGTCTCCATTCCCCCGCTCTATGAAAAGCCAAGATCCGGAGATATCCGCGATTCGGTTTCAGATATCACCGCAGTGAAAAAGACTTTTGGATATCAGGCACGCTATTCACTTGACAAAGGACTTGCAGAGACAATCCAGTGGTTCCGTCACCAGAAAACGGACATGAACTAATCGGGTTCTCTCCGGAACTTTGGAAATCGCCCCAGATATGATGCACTCCCCGCCTCAGGGCCTCTTTGAGGCACGGCGGGGCAGCGTTTTTTTTTTAAATTTTATTTCACTAAACCCGCCGCGGGGGCGTCCCATCGGGGGCGGCGGTATTCATCTCATCTGATTGAGAGTGAGTGACGCTTCCTATATCTTAACTGAAAACAGCGATTTTTGTATCTGTGCATACAAATCGCATTGTAAACAATGAACCGTCAGATCTCAGGGCCTCTTGAAAGTCGTGCCATGGCAACGGGCTTTTTTTCATTCGCCAAAACTGCCGAAAAGAGACCTTTGTTTTGGTGTGGTGGTATTCATCATACCTCAAAAAGAGCGCCCGATTCCTTTCATATTACTACGATATTCACCTGGAACCCCTATCACTCCTATCTTTCTTTTTTTTTAAAACCCCCCTACGAATATTCCAGAAAAACACGTATCCGGTGGGAATACTAAAATGGAATAAGTGTCAAAGTTATTTGAAGCAATGGAACCCGATAATACCTCAATTTTCCCCCTACTACTATCCATAATTTTATCCATCAGCATAGCTTTATTTGCCTATTTTTTACTTATTCATTTCGTGGTTGATACCGATCTGCAGACCAGTCACCGGGAAATTGCCCTTCTTGATTTTTACCAGCAGCCACATGACAAGGATGTCGTTATTCTTGGCAGCAGTTACGTGACCGAGGGGATTGATACCTATATAGTCGAAGATGTGCTGCGGGAAAAAGGGAGTAACCGGTCAGTGTACAATCTGGGGATGCAGGCAGAGACCCCCCTGAGCAGGCTCCCTGAACTGGAGAATCTTATTGCATCCAGGCCACGGATGGTTGTAATCGGACTGGGCTACCGCGACCTGGCGAACCGCACGGATATTTACGAGGATCGTTTTGCCCTGATCTCCCAGAGAATACACCTGGATGAGCAATACCGACCCTTATACAACGATACCCAGGTACAGTTTCTCACCCAGTCCCCGTTAGAACATCTGTGGTACGAACGAAAATTTATCGGAGGCGCAGTATTCCATCTGTTCAGGAATGGAGTACTCAAAGACAAATCGTCCAGCCGTGAAGCTCTGTATGATACAAATTTCAAGGACCCCTGGTTGCTGACAACCAATCTGACCGAGGAAATAAAGATAGAGAAAGCTCAGGAGGACCAGTCCCGGGACCAGATAGATGCCGATCCGAACCCGCAGAAGATGGCATTGCTCTCTACGATGAAAAGACTTCGTCAGAACAACATCAGCGTGATTATCATCAGTATGCCGATGAATTCCTATTATTCGGACAGAATCACAGAATCATCCCGGCATAACTTTTCGGTTTTCCTCAATGAGACCGGTATTCCCTGGTATGATTACGAGCGGGAATATCCGTCGGCATTTTTTATTGATGAGGGACACATGAATTCCGCAGGAAGGACTGATTTTTCCTCCAGGGTAGCTGCAATACTAGCCGATCAGGTAAAAAAAGGTGCATAAATGGAGTTTAACAGTATAGAATTTTTTATTTTCCTGGTTTCTGTACTTATCCTGATCAACTGCCTTAGAAAAGCTTACTACCAGCAGATGATACTGGTAGCAGCAAGCTACCTGTTCTACTGGTCGACCAGCAATTACTTTGTCCTCCTGCTGTTATTCATTACGGTCATCTCCTACCAGGCAGGAGAAGCGATTCATTCTGCAGCAGACCTTGTGCGAAAGAAAGCCCTGCTGGCAGGTGCACTGATATTTCTGCTCATACCGCTGGGTTTTTTCAAATACTACAATTTCGGTGTGGAAATCCTCAGCCAGGCCCCACTGCCGTTGAATTATTACCCGTTAAATTATTACCTGAATTTACCCATTCTTGGACTCCTGTTACCCATAGGGATTTCATTTTTCACGTTTTCGGCAATCAGCTATGTCATTGATATTTACCGTGGAACGATCCAGCCGGAAGAGAAATTTTACCGGTATGCTCTTTTTATCTCCTACTTTCCCCATCTCCTCTCCGGACCGATTGTCAGGGCAGGTCAGTTTCTTCCTCAGCTGAAAAACAGCATTTCTCTCAGCCCGGCAAACCTGAAAACCGGCGTGACCCTCATGGCCTGGGGGTTTGTGAAAAAATTTGTTATTGCTGACAACTGTGCTCCCGTAGCTAATGCAATTTTTTCCCATCCGACGAGCTTTAATTCCCTGGGGATTATTATCGGCACGATCTTTTTTGGAATCCAGATCTATTGTGACTTTTCCGGGTACATTGATATCGCACTGGGGGCAGCGGAACTGGTAGGACTGCACCTCCCGCAGAATTTTTTCCGTCCCTACTTATCAAAAAATCCCACCGAATTCTGGAGGCGGTGGAATATTACCCTTTCCAGTTTTATCAGGGATTATATCTATATCCCTCTCGGAGGAAACAGAAAAGGAACACTTCGGACCTATTTCAATCTGGAAATTTCCATGCTGTTATGTGGTTTATGGCATGGAGCTGCATGGAATTTCATTATCTGGGGCGGATACCACGGTGTCCTTCAGTCAGTATACAAATATCTTTCCGGGAGAACAGGATCCTTTTCCAAAAAATTACCGTCATTGAACATACATCTCGGCCTGTTTGTAAAGATCTTTATCACCCAGTATTTTATCTTCCTTGGCTGGATCATGTTCCGGGTGGGAAATCTGTCCGATATGATGTACTGCATCAGGAAATATGTCCTGCTTGACTTTAATTTTGCATACCAGTCTATCGGGATAAAGTTTTATGATTCCCTGTTTGGAGCCGCCCTGAACCTTGCTCCCTGGATACCCTTTGTCCTGGTCAGTGCATTTATTATTGGTCTCATCCTGCTTGTGCGTAATGATTACTGGATGAAAAAAGTTACCGGTTTCCTGACAACCGACTGGACACGGTTCTTCTCATCGGTACCGAATAAATACTGGATGCTCTATCTCATCACCATGGTTTTCATCCTTCTCTGCTTTACCCCGAGTGCAGGTTCGGAATTTATCTATTACCAGTTCTGATTCCCTCACCGTTTTTTACCATTGTCCTTGCGGAACAGCTTTCAAAAGGCATGTTCACACCTGTCTGGACTCTTTTTTAAGAAAGATTACCCTTTCTCTCCTATCTGTGATGATAGGATGTCAGGTCGGAATAAAAATCCTTAACTGTTTTACCATCATAATTTTATAAAAAGTGAAAACTGATTTATGAAAATGTTCTCAAAATCAAAATTTTATGGGGAACCTTTATCTTCCCTGATACGCTATTTACCCCGAACAGGGAAAATACTGGATGCCGGTTGCGGAGATTGCTTCTTTGCACATAACCTGAAAAAATGTAATGACAATATTTTATGTCTGGATATTGTTCATTCAGATAAAAATTATGAAAATGGACTTCCCTTCTGTCTTGGCAGTATCAGTAATCTTCCACTTAAAAGCGATTCAATAGATTTTATTTATTGTATCACGGTAATTCAGTACATTCCGGATGCTGAGGGGGTTATCAATGAATTTTTAAGAGTTTTAAAACCTCAGGGAAAATTATTAATCACTGTACCTGCGAAACGATCAATGTTCCGGCTCATCCGTGAATGGTCAATTTATTGTGATGTATATCCGTTTCAGGCTTCGTTTAACATCAGGCCATATACATATTATACGCGCAAAATGATGGCTGATTTATTGGATGAAAAATTCAAGATCCTCGAATTCCGGGGATATGAATATAATTTTTTTCCGAGTCTGGGTGGTTTTTTCTTAGACTGTGCAAGAAAAAATCGATATTTTGAGAAATTTTATGCAAAATCAATGACATTGATACAACGAAACGTAAAAACTGAAAACCCAGTACCTCTGTCAAATCATGATTTACCCGATGACAGAAAAGTTATGATTCCCAAAAGACCGATTTCAAAAATCTCTGACTTTTCCTATGCTCACCTTGTTGTCCTCGAGAAACGTTGAGTAACATACGGCTTTGAGAGAACTGTTTAAAGAAAGGCTCTGGAGGAATGCTCACTATCACGTTTGAATGTTCACGGAGACTTCACCCTTCCGATCAGGCCCCTAAAAAATGCAATACCACGTGGACAAGTATCGCAACACCTTCAGGGACCGGCAGGAGAGAAGAGGTAGTGACCCCTTCGTGATCTTCCCTGGGCTATAGCATGATAAAAGGGAATTTTACAAAAGAAAAAAGTCTTTTAAAAAGAATACCCGCCAAAAGAAGGATAGTAAGGAGGGTTTTAGCCGGGAGAGAAAACGAGATTTAATTCCTACAAAAATTTTCTCGTAAAATTCGTGAAAAATCCCCAGAAACCACTTGCTTTTACCGCTAATTCATACAGACTTTCGGCATCATTTACACTCACCCGTTTTAACTGGAAAAGATCCGTATCGGGTGTATTATACCCGGCAATGAGGCTGACAGCACATGAATAGCCGGCTTTTTTGCATAATTCGATATCTCGTGGTGAATAATCCCCGTTGGGATAGGAAAATGCATTGATTGTGAGGCCATACTCCTGTTCGAGCAGGGATTTTGATCCCGCAATCTCTTTTTCAGCTTCTTCTGTCGTGCATCTGGGTAAAAAGGGGTGAAACAGGGAGTGAGACTGGAAATTAACCAGCGGGGCCATCTCTTCGATCTCTTTTTTTGTGAGTGCCTGCACATCGTCGTATTCGGTCTCCGGAGTAAACCCAATCTCTTTTAAAACAGACAATCTGGTATGGTTTTCCATTCGTTTCAAATCAGAAAATGTATACTCCGGGTGATTTGGGGGGAACCAGAAATGCCTTTTTGTATCAATAATGCCTGCACACAAAAATATCGTAACGGGAATATCCAGTTTTTTTATAATCGGAAGTAGTGCATAATTGCCCACATGCCCGTCATCAAACGTAATAATCAATGATTTTTTGGGAAAATTCCAGGTCCCGGCGTTATAATTGTCCAGAAGATCCTGTAATCCGATAATTGTGTACCTTTTTTTCAGGTAGCCGAATATTTTTTCTGCATTTTTCGGCGAGATGTCATGGAATAAGACGATCGTTATCCTTTTTTTTCTTTGCAGGATTTCTCTGAAACAAAAGGGTATACCTGAATACCAGATGAGTGCAAAGATGCCGTCTTTCATGGTCCCCTGTTGTCCCTCCCGTATATTAGGAAAATGTATCATAAATTTAAACCTTTTTGCTTTTCTTGCTGTTTTCCGGTTTTACTTGCTCTCTCCACACGCTTCTGGAAATAATCTATCGGGAATTACTGTGCGAAAAACTCATACCCTGCAGGATCTTTTCCTTGTTTGTCCCGGCTAAAAAAAGATAGGAGATACCCCCTTACCAGCTGCTGCATCACGAAAAAAAGCCGGCTGCAGGATTCCCGTCCAGTTTATATTGACGATACAGCTAATAGTACTACTGCGATACCCTTTACGGTAGCGGTAACCAGGATACCGTTTGAGAACACTCAACACGAAAGAAAAACCTGTCAGGTATCAGAAAAATACAGGAGACAGTACCTTTGAGAAAGGCAAAATCATCCCATAAGAATTTAATTGCTTCCTTAAGGTTTTCCTGCATCTGGTACCCGGTCGGACTGGTGGTAACCATACCTGGTACCGTGGGGGGTAATTCTTTTGCCTGAAGACACATCTCCAAAGAAGATCTTTTCAACCCTGTTCAGGGTACTTCCCGCAGACCTGCTCCTTGCGGCGGTATGTCTTGTAATCGGTATCATGGCGATCTATCTCCCGTTGCCGGATGCAACCCCGCTCAGGGTTATGCTTGTCCTTCCGGTTATCCTTTTCATCCCGGGTTACTGTGTTATCGCGGCACTCTTCCCAAAAGACGGAGATATCGATCTTATCGAGCGGTTCGTGCTCTCTTTTGGAGTTTCTATTGCCATTGTTCCCCTTATTGGTCTTGGATTAAATTTCACTCCGTGGGGGATCCGGCTTGAGCCCATTATACTATCAATAACCCTCTTCACGTTCCTGATGATCCTTGCTGCGCAGTACACGCGTGCCATGGTACCGTATGAAGAACGGTTCAGGATATCATTTTTCGGGGTTGCGAAGGGAATCCGTCAGTGGGTCTTTCCCGAAAAAACGGGCAGGCTCGACCGGGTTCTCAGTGGTGTCCTTGTCCTTGCGATCCTCGTTGCCATCGTCACAGCAGTCTATGTGCTGTCTGTTCCCCGGGAGGGAGAGGGGTTCACGGAATTTTTTATTCTGGGAACTAACCAGACAGCCGCTGATTACCCCGACCGGATCGCCCCCGGGCAAAATTATTCAGTGTATGTCGGCGTGGGGAATCATGAGTACCAGAATACCCGCTACACCATTGAGACATGGAATGTGCAGATGGAATTTGATAACCAGACCAACAGCTCCCGGATTGTTGCAATGGACCCCCAGGGCCGGGTGTTGCTCACCGTGGGTCACGATCAGAGTACGATTGTTCCTTATAACCTGTCAGTGAACAGCACCAGATACAACCGTGTGGAGTTCCTGCTGTTCAACGAAAATGTCCCCGGTTTTGAGGTGACCGGGAGTGATCGTATCAACGCGAGCTACCGCAGCCTTCATGTGAGATTTATAGCCGAAGTTCCGGAGACGTATCAGGCACCGGACACAACTGAGCAGTTAATAATCACGTCCTGACCGGAAGGACTTATTGAACACTGTTCAAGCATGATTACCGTATCCATACCTTCAGCGATCAGTGCCCCGCAGAGGCTGCAGACCGGACAAGGGCTCCTCGCACAGCTATCCGGGGCTTCCTGTGCAATGACCCTGCATCCCTCTATGAAGCGGTACCGCTGAAGCACGATGATAATAGTGTTTCCGTTCCAGCGTACAGAAACCCGGGGGGAAAGCTCAAAGATCTCCCCGGTTACCTCCCTGAGGATCTGGATGAGCTGTTCCTTTTTGTCCGGCAGTATCAACCCATGCCTCTTTTTAAGGACCTGGACCAGCGGGTCGCAGGAGGGGACAAGGACAAGTCCTTTTTCACCGGTTTCCGGGAATGGTCCTGTTGCCGGTACAGGGCCTCCGGTATAGGTCGAGACAGGATTGTACTGCATGACCCGTGCCTCTCCTGTGATGCGGGGGGGAAGGAAATACGCATTGCCTTTGATTCCGAGATTAAACGCTATTCGGAAGAGATTTATGCATCCCTGTACCGGAAGGATCCCGACAAACCGTGGATCGACCGGCTCTCCCCCGGAAAAGGTAATTAAAAAGATACCGGTTATTGCACAAACCATACCGGAAATGACAAAAGCAGCGGTAACAAATTCCCCGAGATGGGAGAGTAAGGCAATCGCGATGAGACCTGCCGCCGCTGCCATCAGCAGGATTGCAGCAACGGAATATGTATTGAGTAGTTTTACCTTCATTCATCATCTCCCGGGATATTCCTGGCGTTTCTTCATATCCTTTTGTTTATATTCATATCTCACTAGTATTACAAAAGCTATTTCCTGTTCTTTTATAAAGACACGAATACTGGAATTGTTTTTTTGCTTCGGTAGAGGTGGGTATTCCCCCTCTGAGGGTACAATAGCCAGTCAAGGGAAAAAGCGTGCTTACCGCATACAACAAATAGAATGCGGGCACAGTCAAAATTCATCCTATGACAAGCTCAAGTCCAAGAATTTCGAGAAGTTTATTCACGATAACCACAACGAATATCACTATCCCTGCAGCGATGAGGAACCGCATGTACCACTGGTACCCGGGTTTGACATAGTGGGGTTCCATGAGCTCTACAATCACGAGAAAACCAATAAACGCCAGGATAAAGAAAAGCGCGAGGTCTATCCGCTCTGCAAGGAGCATAGCGACGGAAATAATAGTAAGCCACAGGGCAAGAGCAATGGCGGCGATCTTTTTCTTTCTCATCAGGATCCGTTCTCTTTAAACAGTATTCCCTTTCAAACAAAAAAAGGTCACCTGTCCGTAACCTGAAAAAATTGTCCCGCATTGTTCGGAAGTGAAGAGAAAAATGCAGTGCCTGAAGATTCTCAATCAATATCCCCCAGCCCCCGGTTGGAGGGGAGGGTAACACCCGGGAGTCAGGCTGCCACGGTGCCATCTTATGCGATGTTCTTTAATACACGAGACAAAAAAAGTAAGGTACGGATGGTATCAGGCAATAATGGCATCACGAACACTCGATTTCTCTCTTGATAAGTACCAGGAACTCTGCGAAGTTCTGGCTGAGCACTACCGTATCTGCACGGTTTTTGAATACCTGTCAGAAAAACCTGAAGGGAACATCGCGATAGTGCGCCACGATGTTGATCGGAACATCAAAAACGCTCTTCGTATGGCAGAACGGGAACATGATCAGGGTATCCGGTCCTCGTATTATTTCCGGTATCCCTACACCTTCAGACCAGATGTTCTTACCAGGATCCGGGATCTTGGCCATGAAATCGGGTATCACTATGAAGTCCTGAGCAAAACAAACGGGAATTTTGAAAAAGCAGTCACCCTGTTTTCCTCAGAATTAGAAGAGTTCAGAAAAATCTGCCCTATAACTACCATCTGTATGCACGGAAGCCCCCTCTCAAAATACAATAACCGCGACCTGTGGAGCAGATATGATTACCATTCCTATGGAATCATCGGGGAGGCGTTTTTATCCTTCGAACAGGACAACGGGGACCTGCACTACCTTACGGATACCGGAAGGACCTGGAGCGGAAAGCACTCACTCCGGGATGTGATGAGGACAGCACCGGGAAACGGGAATCCGGAAATTCTGGACACTACCGATGATCTTATGGGGTGGATAGCACAAGGATCGGCAAAAAAACTGTACCTGACAATACATCCTGAGCGGTGGTCGTCAAATAGCGGCGAGTGGCTCGTGTGGTCGGCTCTCGATTTCGGGATGAACCTCGGAAAAAAAATCCTGCGCCGGTGGCATTCATGATACGTGGTGAGATCTCCGTTATTTCCTCAGGGATGAGGATGAACGTATCTTCTTAGTTCAAATAGATGGTCATTCGTTCCAATATTTTTTAAGATCACCAAGGGTATTTTTATTCATTTAAAAATATAAAAAAGAAATTTTTAAATGCTATTAATTCTATTTATACCTGCTCTGAGAGAGGATAGTTCCTTATCCTGCCGATATTTTATCGGCTCTCCTTTTAAGTCAATGTAGAGAGTTCCAGAGCCGCCGCGCCAAAGAGGGGCGTGAACGAAATACCTCCAGAATAAAAGGAGGTAGAAAAACATGAAAAAACTAGCACTTGGCATCGGGATACTCATCCTGATTGCATTAGCAATACCAACCTTGGCCGTTGATCATGGGGCTCCCCCGAACATCAATTACCAGGAAAAAATATCCGATAACAGTTGCAATCCGCTGACCGTGACATCTCAAACTATACTCAATCTCAATGACGTTTCGATAGGGGACACTTCCCTTACAACTGATTCGCAGGCAAAAAAGATTACTGATACTGATACTAAAAAAATCATCAAGCTCCTCAATAAAGCATATTCTGATGAATGGCTTTCGTATTACCAGTATTGGGTTGGATCAAAGACAGTAAGGGGACCCAACAAAGAGGCAGTTATTGCCGAACTGACGCTCCATGCAACTGAGGAACTCGGGCATGCAGTTCTGCTCACCGCACGGATTATTCAGCTGGGTGGAACACCGGTTGCAGATCCGCAGGACTGGTTTAAACTTACACTCTGTGGATATTATGCACCGAATGATCCCTATGTGATCAAAGTTCTTGAACAGAATATTAAAAGTGAGCAGTGCTCCATCAAGACATACGACAACCTGTTGAAAAAGGTAAAAGACCAGGACCCTGTCACCTATAACATCATTCTGGGCATCAAGCAGATGGAAGAGGAGCATGAAGAGGACTTACAAGCGGTCCTTGACGATATCACTGTGATGACAAATTCTTGATACTTTTTTTTATCCTGATTCAACTTCATCATCGTTTAATTGCTTTGCGGATATGAAAGCACAATAATGACGTTATGGGGTTGTGCGTGCGAAATTTCCTTGCTATATTAGTATTTTCATAATTTTAACCGTCAATTGTGAATTTCCCTGTGAAAGTCGCAGTATTCAGCTAGGGTGCAGGATTGTTACTCTCTTCATCAGGTACGATGATTGCCGCCGCTCCGAAGGGACGCCCCCGCGGCGGATTGATTACTAAAAATTAAAAAAAACTTCCTTGCCCCGCTGTGTCTCGGAGAGGCCCTGAGGCAGGGATTCTCCTATATAGTATGATTTTTATGATTCGAATGTGCTGAAACGGTTCATGTCTATTCCGTCTATCCCTCACCAAGTTTTCCGTTTTGCCGGTGGCGACGAATTTGAAAAAGACCCATTGCCGGTAAAGCCCTTCAGGAATAAACGGTAGCTGCAGGATCATTTTTTATGGTTAACAGGTGAAAAAGAGCTATGCGGATTGCCAGTCCTTTTTTTTCCATGATTGGGGTGGTTTTTTCCAGGGGGGGGCAGTTCCTGCCATGAGAGTTGTTGTCGACATCAACCACCCGTCAGATGTTCATTTTTTTAAAAATTTCATCCGCGAGATGGAAAAGCGGGGTCATACGATCCTCATCACGGCAAGCAGGAAAGAGATCTCGTACCGCTTACTGGATAATTACGGTTTCTCCTATAAAAAACTGGGAAGTTACGGGAAATCTCTTGCCGAAAAAATGATCAATATTCCCCTGCTCGATATCAGGATGCTGCGGGAGGCAATACCGTTCCATCCTGATATTTTTGTCGGGTTTGGCTCTATTCGCGCAAGCCATGTCGCAAAACTCCTGGGCAGGCCCTGTATCAACTTCGAAGATACCGATCATGCCATCTGGGAACACCGTCTTTACGTCCCGTTTGCGACCGTGGTTATCACCCCCTTGTGTTTCCGGAAAGACTTTGGGAAAAAACAGGTAAAAATTGATACCTATAAAGAGCTCTTTTACCTCCACCCTGATTACTTCACACCGGATAATTCGGTTCTTGAAGATGCCGGAATTACACCCGGAGAGCGGTTCTCTGTTGTACGGTTCGTGGCTTGGGATGCCCAGCATGACCTCGGCCAGAAGGGGTTGCATAACCGTGAAGAAATAGTGGAGCAGCTGGAAAAATACGGGAAAGTATTCATTACATCTGAGGTTGCCCTACCCGATCACTTCAGAAGATACCAGCTTCCCATTCCGCTGGAAAAGCTTCATGATTTATTGTACTTTGCCACCTTATACTTCGGGGAAGGATCGACAACCGCTGCTGAAGCGGCCATGATGGGGACACCTGCCATTTATGTCTCCTCCCTTTCCAGCGGGCTGGGATATGTCAGCGATCTGGAGCAGAAGTACGGTCTGCTCTATAACTTCAAAGACCAGGAACCTGCACTGGCAAAAGCAGTCGAGTTACTCAGCAACCCGCAGATCAAGGAAGAATGGAGCAAAAAACGAGACATCTTTTTAAAAGACAAACTCAATGCAACCACGTTCTTAGTATGGTTTGTGGAAACCTATCCCCAGAGTTTTCTCTCTCTTCGTGAAAGTCAGCCGGATTTTAAAAATTATAACAACAAAACCAACCAATGATAAGGAGTAGTACGATGGAAAAACCCCGTTTACTGATTATTACCCATATGTATGCTACTTTTATCAAGGACCAGATAGACCAGATGGCCCCTCATTTCCGTTCGGTGCATGTACTGGTCCGTACAAATCCCTTTGCAGAAATATCACGGCTTATTCCCATCAGCTATCTCATTCCATTTTCCGTTGCACAGAAAATAGATCTCAGCAATACACCGGAAAATGTCCACGTAATCCAGACACCGGTCTTCTATCTCCCAACTGCATCCGGGTATGAACACCTGGGCAGGAATCATGTAACCTCCGTGGAAAAGGTCATAAAAAAACATTCCCTTGCATTTGATATCATCCATGCGCATTTTACCTGGTCTGCAGGGTATGTCGGTTCACAATTGAAAGAAACCTATGGGGTCCCGTTTATCATTACGGCGCATGGTATGGATATCTATGATTTACCTTTCAGGAACACTTTTTATACGGAGCAGATAACCCATATCCTGAATTCCGCGGACCATATTATCACCGTCAGCCGGAATAATCTCCTTTCCATCCAGAAGTTAGGCATAAAAAAACCGGTATCCGTTATTCTGAACGGATTTGATGACCACCGTTTCTTCCCCAGGGACATGCAGGAATGCCGGCACGCATTTGGGTTACCGCAGAATAAAAAAATCCTCGTGAATGTTGCAAAGATGTATGATGTGGTGAAAGGCCATGAAATTTTAATCCGGGCAATGCATGAAGTTATCAAAAAAAGGGATGATGTCGTTTGTTATATTGTGGGAGACGGTGAGCTGAGAACCTCCCTGGAGAAATTGATCACAGAATTGCAGCTTGAACACTCGGTAAAAATTGTCGGCGTAAAACCTCATCACGAAATTCCGTTATGGATGAATGCAGGGGATATTTTTGTTCTCCCCAGCTTACAGGAAGGAAACCCTACCGTAATGTTTGAATGCCTGGGGTGTGCAAAACCGTTTGTAGGTACCCGCGTCGGAGGAATTCCTGAAATAATCACGAATGACGCGTATGGCCTGTTGTGCGAGCCTGGCAATGTGCAGGAACTGGCCACTGCCATCCTCGCATCGCTCAACCGGGACTGGGATCCTGCGCTCATTTCAGCCTATGCTCAGCAGTTCACGTGGCAGACTATCACTCAGGAGATTCTTGGCGTGTATGCGCAGGTGTATAAAAAAGAGCTCTGATGGCTCTGCAGAATTCTTTTTATCAGAGTATGAGATACAAAGCACTGATACCATGAAGGTGTGGATAGTGCCTGTCCCCCCAGATCGCACCGGTGCTGTGCGATTAGTGCTGTAGTACCTTCTCAGAAGGTATCGCATGGGAGGGGAGCCGAATCAGCAGGAGTGAAACACCAGTTAAACGGTCAGGTTTTTTAAAAACATTACTCCTGAAAATCGAAAGATTCAGGTCTGATGGAGGATTGGTACCATTTCATCGATCAGGTACGATAATTGCCGACGCCCCTGGCGGGGCGCCCCCGCGTCGGATCGATCATTAAATTAAAATAAAATCTCTGCCCGCCGTGCCTCTGAAGATGCCCTAAAACAGGGTAACTCCCGGTACTTTTTCTTACCGTTCTCCCATGCAGCATCATGAGCCTGCGACAAAGATACCCTATCGCAAATAATTTAATCCTGCCGGAATCATCTAATTCAATGCATATCACACTGGTTGTCAATTACTCAGATAAACGGATTTCCGGCGGGCCCCAGGGTGTTGCATATGATACCGTCGAAGGATTGAAAAAAAACCACCCCCGGCTGGAAAAAGACGATATCCATATCCATGTAATGTCATCCCTGGGAACGGATTTTCATTCTACGTTTGTTTCCGATGATGCGTTCGGGAATATCACCTATGAATATTTCAGGAAACTGATTCCCACTGCATTCTTCTCCGATCTCAATTATTATCTGCACCTGAAAAAAAGGAAGGATCCTATCGACCTGCTCCATTCCCATCCTATTTCCGGGGCAACTGCCGGCGCTTTTCTTTCCATCCCCACAATTTTCACCCTGCATGGCATGTACTGGCGGGAGAGGGCATTGGAACCACGTATGTATTCGAGATTTGCGTATGGTGAACTCAATGTCCTCAGGTTCCGGTACGTTTCCCGCAGGATACAAAAATTAATAGCGATTTCACCGTACGTGATCAACGAAGTACGTGACTTCTTAAAAACCCGAATCCCGGCTACAGAAGTGATAGAAAACCCCGTATCTGACCGGTTCTTTGAGCAGGAAAAACGAGAACAGGAAGGATTAATTCTCTATCCTGCGAGTCTCAATCCATTAAAAAACCAGTATGCCCTTATCGAGGCGCTCCACCTGCTGAAAAAAGATAACATCAGGTTCCAGTGCATCCTGCCGGGATCCCTCGCGAACGGGGACTATGTTCAGAAACTGCAGACATTAATCCGGACCTGTAATCTGGAAAAGGAGATATCTATCCCCGGACCGGCCCCTCTTGACCAGATGCTCAGCCTGTATTCCCGGGCAAGTATACTGGCAGTAACCTCACTCCAGGAAACAGCGCCGATGATAATCTCCGAGGCGATGGCAAACCGTTTACCGGTCATAGCGTCCCGCATATCCGGTATCCCCTATATGGTATCAGAAGGAAATTCCGGATTTACCATAGATCCTTCCAATCCGCGGGAAATTGCCGATCGGCTGCGGATACTGCTTGATGACCGTGCATTACGGAAAAAATTCGGGGAACAGTCCCGGCAGATTGCAGAGTCCCGGTGGAGAAGCGATGTGATTGTAAACAGGCAACTGGATCAGTATTCTGCATTAGTTCCGTGAAAAAGATTGAGCTCGCCTTCAGGTTCTCTGAAACAGTTTTTGGGAAAATCGTAGTATTCTGATACGATACTGATAGTGGTTCTCATCTGACAACTCAGTACAATGAATGCCACCGCCCCTCAAAGGGGCGCCCCCAGGGCGGATAGGAGGAGAGTTTTTTTTTAAAAATTTCTTGCCCGCCGTGCCTTGGAGGGGCCATGAGGGGGGGATCCATCGTATAAGCGTATAGGTATACTTCTATCGGATTCAATCCCCCATTTTTATGATTTTGTGTAATTTTTTTAATTCCGGTATACAATTGAATCAATCACTTTTTATTTCTCCAGGGTTAAAAAACAGCAATCCGCCGCTAACGGACCATCACTTTTTTAGCGATAAAATCCAGTAACTTCGTAATTTTTACCTTCCAGTCCAGGTTCTCCCTGGCATAGTTCCGCATGGCCCCTGCGGGATTGGGTCCCTCAAAGAGGGTACGGGCAAACGAGACAACGTTTTCCATATCAACGGGAGCATCGTCTGCAGGAACCCGTAAAATCCAGGGAAGATCATCGGGAAAATCCGCGTCACCGCAGGCAATGATATACGGGATACCCCGTGCACAATATTCCCGGGCTTTCAGTTCGGATGTCTCGTGCAATCCCTTACGGTGGATTCCCAGGCTTCCTATCGCAATATGGCACGTATCGAACATGGCATCCAGGTCATGTCCACTCATAAAACCATGAAAATGGATACCGGTCGTAGGAGCAATCGAATTTTTCAGCCGTATTAAATTGGCTACTTCATCACCATCGCCGACGATGTGAAACTGTATCCGGACAGGTCCCCGGTAACCCGCGATACCCCGAATCATCCTGTCCACCCCATGCCATCGGCTTACGTTTCCTACAAACAGGATATTCAGGGTGTCGGGGTCAAATGACGGGGACTTCCGGAGGGCGACTGAATCGACCATGAACCCGTTCGGTATGGTGCAATGGGGAATAGTACGATAAAATAATCTCTTTGTCCAGTGACGGGTAATCTCCTCGGTGACCCCAATAATTCCATCGGATTGCCCGATGATCAGGTTGCCCAGTATACTGTTCAGGAAGGATGATACATACTGTCCGTCAAGGTATAATTCCCTGCTTTCAATGGTATTGTGTTCAGAAATTATCTTGCACCGGTGCAACGGCTTAAAAAAAGCAAGCGGAAAATACGAGAACATCATGGAGCCGAAGGCCCGGTAATAGAATATATCATCAGGACCAGATGAGGTGAGCAGGGTGCTGATGATATTCCGGATCTTTTTTGCCCGCTGCAAACGTGCAAAAACAGTTGCGCTTGCTAATTTTTCGAAATAAAAAAAATGTATACTCTCTGATTCGAAATCTTCTCTCCCTTCCTGTGTTATGATATCCAGTTCTGCGGGAATGCCCAAAGCATTCAAGGTTTCAACCTGGTACCTGGCTTTCTTCAGAACCCCGCTTTTCAGATTGTCATCGGTGACAATTACGTATTTCAGCATCTCTGGTTACCTATGCACGGTGTACCCATAAAAAAATACCTTATTTTTCAGGGTAGAGATCGGATATAAAATAATTCAAGACAATACCATGAAAAATACAGGTCACTGATTTCAAAAATCTCCTGACCAAGCCTCTTTGATTCACATCCCCGCTTAGGTTCTTCTCGTTTTTGGTAGTGGAGAAAAAGATGCCATCTAGCGTAAAATCCCTGCCGCAGATGTCCTGTTATATCAAAAGCAAAGAATTTATTGGATTGGTCACCGAAAGAAGATCGGGAAACCGGATTGAAAACGACGAGCTGCTCCATGAATTCCGGAGTGAAGTGAACTATGACAAACCGTGTAGGAATTGTCTATAGAGAATATCCGCAGAAACGAACGATAATTGGCTTTGTGGAGGGAATTCACTATAAAAAAGTCTGGGATTTTTATTCGGTTATCCATGCCCTGTCAGAACTTCAAACGAAGGTAACAAAAATACCCGTTACCACGGTTACCGATTATAATTTTCAATTTAATGATTTCACTCTGAACAACGTTGACCTTTTCCATTTTTTTAATATGATAAGTTACGGCCGGACTCCCTGGATTTCAACCTATGAAACGATTCTTCCCCGGTTTTCTTTTGCATTGTCGTGTCATCACGGACGGAACCCGAATTTCTCGTCCCTGAAAGATAATACCAAGATCCGGCTGGCGTTAGAGACGATCTCGGCCAAGCCATGCAAATATATTATTGCCTTGTCCGAATGCAATGCAACTATGCAAAGAGAATTTTTAAAAGAATTCCCCGAATATCAGGAAAAAATTTTAAAAAAAATGCTGGTCCTGCATCCACCTCAAAAAGCACTGGTGTCTGCTTATTCTGCCAAGAATATCGATGTTAATGGCAAGATACGGTTTATTTTTGTGGGGGCTTCTTTTTTCCAGAAGGGGGGTTTAGAAATTGTTGAAACCCTGAAAATGGTAAAAGAAAAATATCATTATCCTCTTGAATTGATTCTTATCAGTTCACTTGAGGACGATAATTATGCCGCCCAGGCATCAGCTGCTGATAATGACCGCGTCCTTTCATATATTCTTGAAAATAGCGACTGGATAACCTATTTTCCACGGTTAGAGAATAATCAGGTGCTTGCATGGATGAAAAAATCTCATATTGGTTTATTACCCACCTATGCCGACACCTACGGATTTGTTGTTCTGGAATACCAGGCTGCGGGTTGTCCGGTGATATCAACAAATGTCAGAGCATTGCCGGAGATTAACAGCGATGATACCGGCTGGATGATAGAGATTCCGAAAAATTATCTGGGAGAAGCTATCTACACCACACAAGAAGACCGGGCCCTGATCAGCACTGCAATCCGCCAGGGCCTTGAGCAGGCAGTCCACGAGATATTTTCCGATAAAAAAATCATCCTTGAAAAATCAGAAAAATCCATCAGGAATATTGAAAAGAATCACTCGGTCCAGAACTATTCCAGACAATTGTCTGAAATTTATCACAAAGCCTGGGAATAATCTCATATACCCGCTACGAAGGGGAATTCCCCTTCGGATGTATTCGTCACATGAACTACTTGTGGTGAGAAAGAATTAATTCAGTGATATAACTGTTCAGGAGTCAGGGTAATTCCATCCCGATCAGGGAGAAGAACAGGGTAATTAAACCCGCATTCAGGTTGCAAAAATGGTAACCTTCCGGTTATCGTAAATCCTCTGTGACTGGTCAGACATCTCGGTAAAATTTGACAGGACATCCGGGGTTGCCCCGACAAAATTTCCATAATCGATACTCTCTGTTTCAAACCCCAGATTATGTTCTTCCAGCTCCTGGTTCCGGAGAAAGAAGATGCCCTCTTCGAATGCAAATGCGGGTGGAGATCCCGGCTGAGCTGCGTGAAAATACAGCTGACTTTGTGGATAAAACGAGGGTAATTTTAGGGAAGTGGATCCACTGAAAAATTTTTTCTCAAACATACGACTGGCAATTTTATCTGATGAAATGGTTGAGTTATCAGGAACGTACTGCGGAATAAAATCAAATGCATGCATCTCCGACTGGGTGAAATAATGCCTGATCTGACCAGAAGCTACATCGGGGGAATCGGAAGCGTTGTCTATGGTTAATGCATAAAAACACAGGTAGGCAAAAATGAGCACACCCAAAAAAATCGCGATTTTTTGGGTATACCGATTCTTATGAAGGATGAACAGGATAAGTAAAAATCCGGTTGCGAGTACAAATGCAAAAAATGGTGAAAGAAGCAGGCTGAACCGGTCTATCCTGAACGTAATCATAGCCATTGCTGAAGCTGTTATCGGACTGGGGAAATAGAGAGGGATCATCATCAACGCGAAAAGGCCAATAACGGCGGGGTATTTTGATTTGTGGGCCCAGAAAAGATAGCTGATACCTACCAGCACGAAGAATATAATTATTGTCGTGGAGATATTGTCCTGTAAAAATATAAGAGCATTTTGCGGAATAATCTGGGACATTGTCTGTGATAAGCTGGCGACAGTTGCACTGTCCGCTGACTGCAGGATGGCACCGGCAAAGAAAAATGAGGTAAACAGCCAGTAGGTAGAGGAGATAACAATAATCAATGCGATAATTTTGGTTTTGATGGCGAAATAATCATTTATGAGCAGTTCTACGAATATAAGCACAAATATCAGGAATAAAATCTGAATGATCGAAACCTGGTGCACCAGGATAAGGTAAAGAGAAAATAATATCGTTAATACCGAAAAAGATCGCCAGTTTGACGTCTGGATCTGCCGGTGTGCAAGGAACAAAAAAAAGATAAATCCGATAAAAGCCATTACCCTCGTTATCACATTGGTAGAATTTGCAATCACCACTGGCATTATGGAAAAGACCAGACACATGAATAAAGACGTCTGGATATTTTTGGTTATCTGCCTGAACAACAGGTAAAGTACCCAGACCAGTGCGATGAAACATAACGATGTAAGAATAATGAATGCATATTTCAGTTCTATCCCCAAAAGATCCGTTCCTTCAGCGATGAAGATATGATAAAGCGGAAACCAGGCATAGGTATAATCAAGATCAAGGGGTATGATATGCCCTGATAAATATATTATATTTGCATAATAAGAATGCGGGATTATATCCGTACTGCCAAAAAAGAACGGGTATTTCAATTGTAATCCGAAAATGATGTTTCCCATGACCAGACTGATTTCAAACAGGATGGCAGAGGGTTTCAGCGTATCGCTGAATATTTGAAAAAAAATCAGACTGTACAGTGCAGTAATCAATACAAAATAATACCACGGCCTGTAAGGGGAGAAATACAGGGAGAGCATGGACAGGATAAACAGTGATACAAACAGGATCTGGAATAATTTCCGGTGTGGTTTCAGCAATAGCAGCGTATCGGGATATTTCTCACCTTTACGATAGAATATCCATATAACGATTATCGTGAGTATGCCCGGAATAATGTAAATGAGAGCACGGACAGCATAATCCGGCCTGCCAATACCATACGTAACAGCAATAACGGAGATTATTCCAAGGACGATCAGATAATGAAATTTCGTAGCAAGAACCTGCACCAGAAACGAGCGAAAATCCGATAATCCTTTGAATAAATCCATAATTCAATCCATCACGATTTTCGTTCCTGGTAAAAAACTCAAATTATTGTTCAGGGGGTGTTGACCAGACGCATTGCAACGACCCGGTGTCCCCCGAATATCGCTTCTTCAGGACGGATTTTCCCCCGGAAATCGTATATATCTATAATATAAACCGGCATATCGTATAAACTAGTGAGTTTCTGTGAAAGAAGAACCGGACCGGGCTGAATCATTCATACCCAGAGTCAAAACCTACCTCAATACAACCGGAAACAAAATTGTCTCCCGGATCTCATCAGATCCTCTCTTTAAAGGAATAGTAATACTGGGTAGCGGAACGGTAATATCACAGGCCCTTGGAATACTCTTTGTCCCGATACTGACCAGGATTTATCCCCCGGCTATTTATGGAACACTCGCAGTTTTTACCTCACTGTTATCGATATTAATTGTCGGGAGCTCGTTCAAATATGAACTTACCATTCCGATAGCCGAAAATGATACTGATGCTGAATATCTCCTCATCTTATCTCTTTTTATCGTCTGCTTATTGACGCTCATTCTTTTTCTGGTCATGATTATCTGGGGGAATTTTCTTGCCGGAATATTTCATTTTGAATTCATAGCGCCCTATTACTGGTTATTCGGTCTGGGTTTTTTTGGAATGTCCCTATACCAGGTATTAACCTTCTGGACACTCCGGACAAAAGATTATGCCCGTATCACTCAAACCCGCGTCGCTCAGAGTATCAGCAGTTCAGTCAGTAAGATTATCCTCGGATTACTCTCCCTGGGTTCTCTTGGCCTGATTTCCGGGGAGATTATTGGCAGATTTGTAGGTATCACTACCCTCGGAAAAACAATTTTGCCAAAGGCATGGCGAACCCTCCGCACGCTTGATTTTTCAAACCTGAAAGGTCTTGCTGCGAAGTACAAAAAATTTCCCGGCTTCTCCCTGCCGGCCGGTTTTATCAATGAGATCATTTTACAGGTCCCGACCCTGTATCTGGCCAGTGTATTCGGTTTCGAGATTGTCGGGTTATATATGTTAAGTTTTTCGATGCTCGAGTTGCCGGTCTCACTCATCTCAAGTTCAATCGCCCAGGCATTTTTTGGGGAGAGTTCTGCATTGTTGCGGAATAAATCGGATAAGATTCTTTCTCTCTACCAGAAGACGACAAAAAAATTATTCCTGTTCGGTGCCCCGATAATTTTTCTTGGAGCAATAATCTCTCCCATAGTATTTCCCATCGTCTTTGGTAGTGCCTGGAAAGACGCTGGTATGTTCAGTATCCCCCTCAGCTTTATGGTAGTCGCAGGATTTGTTGTATCTTCTACCGACCGTCTTGAGTTGCTCGGGTTCAACCAATGGGAGCTGGCCTGGAATATTGCCAGGACAATCCTGGTGCTGTCCGGGCTGTTTCTTGCGTTCCGGTTGAGCCTATCTCCCGTAGCAACGATCCTTGTCTATTCGGCCATCATGACCTTTATGTATGGAGTTTGTTATTTGCTCAATATCAAAGCGATTCACCAGGTCCTGAAAAGAACCGGAACAACGGGAATACCTGACACACAGACAGGTAATAATTGATAATTCCGCACAATCAAAACGATGCCGGCAGGAAATAATCCCACCAGCGCAAGGCGAAGGAATAAGCCGGAATGCGGCCTTTCAGAGAAATCCCTTCTGATTCCACCACGTGGCAATTTCCTGACCACTGGTCAACCATGCATTTTTTTCTGCGCAGTAGTTCAGGAGTTTCTCATAAAATTTCCGGTGATTCCCGATTAAATCGTTATTGTGCCACAAAACTGTCAGTACTCCACGGTTCTGCTGCACGGTGTCAATCAAATTTTTCGTCATCTCCCAGGCCCTGCGCAGATCAATTTTCATGTATCCTTCAAACGTGGTAGCCATGAAGGTCAGAGGGATCTCGAGAATATCAATGGTTTTACCCGTTGTACGATTGAATGGTCTGAACGGGTGACACATCCCGTTCCGGAACCCGACCTGATCCGGGTAGCCAAGGGTGGTATCATACAGGAATCCGGCATTGTGTAAACATTCCCATGTTTCCGGCACCCTGAATCGCAGATAATGGTTCCGGTAACCAACGATATTCCTGCCAAGGACTTTTTCCAGGTGCTTCTTTTTCAATTTCATTTCCTCAGGATTCAGATATGAGGTATGACCTCCATGAAGACCAACTTCACAGCCGCGATCGACAATTTCCTTCAGCACCGGTTCGAAATCGTCAATCCGATAGGCATAGTCCTGCTCCCCCGCTTCCTCCGCCATGAAATAAAAACTGCTGGTAGCTCCATACTTCTCTTCGAGCGATAGGATATCATTGAAATTGCACAGGGGGGATTTTCCCAGGTAATGCATGAAACCGGATAGCGATCCCTTCCCTAGATTTTTAAACGCATATTCTGTCTTCAGGGAAAACGAGGTATACAGACCATCAATGTCGTGGGTCAGGCAGACGGCAAACGATCGGTTATCCGGGTAATCGGGAGCAAACCCGCGTTCGATGAGATATTTTGAAACCAGTGGTTTGCAGATGTTCCGGTTCGAGCTCGCGGAGAACGGGAACCGGTCATAGGGATCGCGGGTACCCGTTCCGTATTCTTCTTTGCGGGAAAAAAGATCCCAGAGTTCTTGATTGCTTTGCAGTATTTCATCTGGTTTCATCATGCTTTCCTGTTTCCCTATTGAATTTCCTGTGTGCCTATAAAATATTCCCTTTTGGGATCGGGAGAATTCCTTGTATTTTTGTATGTGTTTAAAGAACGAAGAAGATACTGGAAGATTTCGGGCAGGTCTCCCCAATGCGTTCCTGCGCTCCGGATCGATACCACCGTATCGAGGGGTATCGCATTCCGGGTTTTTTATAGCGGGACGGGGATATTGCGAATAGAGCCGGGAACACGATACCGGATACTGGAAGGGGGTATGTCCATAAAATACCGGAGAGTACTACAACGGTACCAAGTATTTTATCATAGATGATGTTCAGCAGAAATGTCCGGGGTAAGGTAAGATATTTCATATGCATGGGTTGACTGAACACCAAAGGTAACTGAATCGTCTCTGTTACCCGTCCAGGTGACGTTCAAACGGGTAACAAGATCACGAATGATGAGATCTTCCCTCCCCGGTACGGGTACATTTACCAATGCCCTTTCCCCATTGGTAGTTACCGTAAATCTCAAGATATGGCTTTGTACTGAAATATTTGTTATATGGGCATCATTCGTATTGGCATTGATGTGCCACCACTCGCTGAACGGGATGATGGTTATACCATTCGACTGGTAATTATCAATCCATGTCTTGAACTTCGAATAGCTGATGGAAAACCCAATAGCCGGGTCCCGGTCACTCTGGTGGATAAATGCAGGGTATACGAGTCCTGCCTCTGATGCCAGTTTCCACCATTCCCAGGTTTCATCTTCCAGGGCTCCGATACTTCGTTCTGCATAAATTCCCGGATTCCCGTTTCTCCATATCATGTGATAGAGAGCAAACAGGTAATCTGCATGGTCTGCAGTATCTCCATTCCTGAGAGAACACCATGATTTCGGGTACGTGTTCAGGAGCGAGGAAATGGTATGATATTCCTCAGAAATCAGTTTATACGCTTCTGAGAAAGATAATTCTGACAGGGATTTGCTGAAATGAATTCCCGCCTCCCAGGAATCATGGGAAAGTAATGATTCGAAAAATGTATTATTATCCTCATCCTGCAGGTAGAGTATATCAAACCAGATTGTCCCCCGGAAACCATTTTTTTTCATGGCGGAAATACCGTTTTTCACCGTAGCGTAATCATGCGGACCATCCAGACCAAAGGGCAACATGTCTTTTGCTCCAATGGGAGTAATTAATTTTCTCGGAGCTGACTGAGCGATTGAATACAGGAGTGTGGAAGTCTCCCTGTACTGTAGAGCGATATGTGAAATTTTGATATACCCGTTTGAAAATATGGGGTACTTCACATGGGATCGTATGAGGCTGTAAAAGGGAGTGACCATGGGATCGTGATTATTGACAGAGATGGTATTCGTCTTGGTGACCCCATCAAAAAGAATGCGAAGTGAGATTTTTCCTTCTTTGGCGGTAACCATCGTTCTCTTATAGGCTGATTTTGTTGTTGTTGTCATAAAATAACTGTCAACAGAATACTTCAGGGCGTTTTTCCGATCGATGATAATTTTTGCACAAGGGGTCTGAAGAATGACAAATCCAGTAGTACCGGTTTTTTCAAGTTCAATTGTATATTCACCGTGTGTCATGGGAACAAAACCCCCGATATAGAGAGAGTCGGTCACCTGAATATTCATTCCAACCAAAAAATTTTTGAAGTGTGTTTTAATTTTTTCCAGTTTCGTGAAAATAAAGAAGAGAGGAATAAAAACTGAATACCATGAATACGTCCTTTTTATAATACGGGTTGTGTACCGGATGCATTTTTTCCCATCATGCATCAGATCAGATTTCTGGACACCAAAAAATACATCATAATATTTTCGAAACGAAGAATCGGAATAGGTTTTGCCTAAAAAAAAGTTTTTGGGCAGGGTAGTATTCTCTGCAAAATTTTCCTGGAATAACAGAATGGTTCCCTGATCAGGATTTTTTTCAAAAATGTTATTCTCATCCAATGAGAAGAGAACCATATATTTTCATTGATGTCTGAAATATTAAACAATAACCAAAAAAATATCCCTTTTTGTTTCCTTGGTATATTCCCCATGACTTTTGCTCATATCATTTGATGTGAAAAAAAAGGGAGTGAGAACTATCCTTACAAGTTCATTTTTCAGACGGTATCGAGTACTTTGTAGCAGGAGATGAAATTAAAACCACCGTCAGGGCTGAAATGGGGACAGCAGCAGTCCCTCCTGCCACCTCCTGTGCTTAGGGCGAGATGATGTAGTAGTTGTCGAGGTGGTATCGGGGATGGCCGAAGAAGCGGAAGTGAAATCCCCTTGAAGGTTTAGGTTTTCCTAAAAATATTTTCCAGGAATATCACAGTACTCAAATACGAAAGGAGTTGTTACCTCTTTCGATAATGCACGATAATTACCGCCGCCTCCGACGGGCCCCCCCGCAGCGGATTGGAGAATGAAAAAAATTGTATAAAAAACTCCCAGCCCGACGTGCCTCGGAGAGGCCCTGAGGAGGGTGTGCATCATATTCGGTATGATTTTCCACGCTCCTCAGGTGAGCTCTATTGGTTTTTAGTCCGTTTCCACCGGGCCCAAAAAAATACCCTTTTTACCGACCCACACTTATGCATTGAGTTTTTTATCCACTTCCTGCAATGCTGCATTGGAAAATGTGGCATTCAGGGTCTTTGTTGCCTCTTCTTTTGTTATGTTCCCCTGGCGGACGAGGGCCGCGAGGTCATAGGCATACGAATGGATATGGTACTTGTCAAAGTGGTTCTTTATCGCATAGGCGTTCAGCAGGCAGTTGGAGGAGTTGGGATCGTTGATATCCGGCTCAGTCCAGCCCTGCCTGAGGCATTCTTCCCGGAATTGTTGTTTGTTGTAATCCCATATGAGGAAGGGGTGAACTATCATGAGCTCGGTGTCGGGAGGGGTTGCACTGATAATATCCTGGTCCATCAGGTACAGGTCCCTTTCCTGCACTCCCATGGTTTTCAACTGGGCATCAAAAAGTTTTCGTATCCAGGTCATGAACGGCCGGGTGAGGGTTACGAAGGGAACTTCAGTCTGCCCCGGTGAGAATGCAAAAACAATGAACGGTGTGTTGGTATGGATGGCCATTTCGACCAGTTTCTGCTTGATGATACTCATGCAGGTATTGCACATGTCACTTGCCCGGAATTTTGCAAAACCCGGATAGGCATCCTTTGAGCGGGCAGCTTTTTTAAACGTGTCCCGCAGGAGGTTATTATCAAGGACAAGGCGGAAGTACGTGCTTTTTGTCAGCTCACAGAATTTCCTTGCATTGTGAAAGGCAGTGTCGGAAATAAACCCATTGTCAAACTGGACTGCAAGGACCTTGACGTGCGGATATTCCTTTTTCAGGCGGTAGAGTGCATACGAGGAATCAACCCCTCCCGACAAGGCCATGATAATATCATACTTGCCCGAGTGTTTTGCCCGGGACGCAAACAGGGCATCCATCTGAGCCTTGTACTCCTCTTTTTTCTCCCGGGAGAGGGGCGTATAATGTTCACAGAACTGGCACAACCCGTTATCGGCGTTGATGGTAATGCCGGGGGTCTTTGAATCCAGGGTGCAGTTTTTGCAAATGACCGTATCCGTACTCACCATAAAAAGACTCCCTTATTTTCGCAGATTCGTGACTGACTGGCTGATCCCGGCCAGGGTGTCGAAATTATCAGGAGTAATTATTTCCATCGGAATTTCGATTTTGTAGGTACTCTCAAGATAATCAACGAGCTGGAGCAGCCCGATCGAATCGATCACTCCCGTTTCTGTCAGTGACTCATGCTCGGTGAGTTGCGTCTTTCCGTCGAGAAATCCCCGTGATTTTAAAAACTGGACGATGTCTTTGCTTATCGCATTCATGTAAATTATCACCGTAAAAGTTGTGATTATATACTAAGGCAGATAGTTTGATATAAATTGTTTGGTACACTTTTTCTAGCAAGTGATATATTAAAAAGATGGTGTAACATGGCAAAAAAAACGTTTAATGAAGATTTTGATATAAAAAAAGAGATGCTGGGCAATGTTGAAAAACTGAGAGCAAACCTCCCCCCGTTTATGAAAGAAGCGGTGGTTGAACAGTTCAAGAGAGACGGCATTGTGATTGGTGTTTCCGGCGGGGTGGATTCTGCAGTTATTGCCACGCTTGCGGTTGAGGCTCTGGGCTCTGACCATGTATACGGGTTGATCCTCCCCGAAAAGGAGTCGTCTCCTTCCAGCCGGGAACTGGCGATGAAGTTGTGCAAAAAACTGAAAATTCCCTTCAGTGAAGTCCCGATCACCCCCCTGCTGGAATCCTTCGGCATCTATGATCGGAAATTATCCCTCATGAAGGACCTTTTTCCAAACTATGATCCGGCTGTCCATACAACAAACTTATTCCTTCCTCCCGGGATTGCCTCTGAGAGACTGCTCGCAGTTCCGTCAATCAGGCTGTCCGACAAGAACGGGTCTATCGGTACCAAACGCCTCTCTGCACCGCAGTACCTGACCCTCATGAGTCTCCAGAACGTAAAACAGAGAACCCGGATGATTG
>Ga0315284_10001519_pt1 | contig 33055 bp, 34 predicted proteins | sample YL17G09_16_MG_FD_203696 | JGI IMG/M metagenome (GOLD analysis project Ga0315284, IMG submission 203696) | Sediment microbial communities from Yellowstone Lake, YNP, Wyoming, USA - YL17G09_16 | ecosystem: Environmental > Aquatic > Freshwater > Lake > Sediment | place: USA: Wyoming | collected... | reverse complement strand
GTATACGTTCAGTGTGATGATCGTCGGAGGAGCCGACAGCAGCAGGGGCTTGTTTGTTACAAGAAGAAGAGGAGCCCGAAGGAGGCACGACGTTGTTGTATGCGAGTGCGCCCATTTTGTATATTGCACCGGCGAGCATACCGGATACTCTGATGACGGTTCGGGTGATAGCAGCAGCGTGGGAGGTGATATGGGGGAAGAAGGATGAGTTGAAAGGCCAGGCTCCGAGGATACAGCAGTTGAGCGTAAAGCAGGCTGGGGAGCAGGGGGGAACAGAGGCAGAGGGGAAAGTGAAAGCAGCTTCGGTCAAACAGGCTAGAAGTGCTGGGCTCAAGGCAGCGCTGTTGGCAAGTTGGTGCCCGATCAATGAGGTGGCGGTAAAAAGAGTGCCGACAGATATAGAACTAGAGCTCTCTTCCGAACAGATCCAGCATTCGGACCAGGTAACGCTTATGGTGGCCTTCTTGTATAAACAAGTGAAGATGAATTCGATAAGCGATGGCACAAAGATTAGTTTTTCTTTGGGGTCCGAAGGCGAGTCATTTGGAACATTAAGAAACACAGCAACGAACAGCCAGGGTTCAACCTTGCTAGATGTTCCATTTAGTCAAGTACGCAATGGCTCCATTGTATTTACCGCCGATGGACAAGAGTACGATGGCAGGTTTCCACTCGGCATCAACATTGCAGCGGCAACGGTGGTAAATGGTGAGCTTCTCGTGGATGTTCAGGCGACATATCTCTCAGGGCCGAATACAAGAGGTATACTGTATCTTCAAGGTGATTCAAGATGGGAAGACTCCACGTATGACAACAGTAGTCTGACCCTGGGGGACTTAGGATGTGCGCTGACGTGTATGGCTATGGTGCTGAAGGCCTACGGCGTCGATGTGGATCCAGGAAGATTAAATAATTGGATGAAAGAGAATAACGGCTTTAAATCAACTGGCGTCAAATGGGTAGCAATTGACAGATATCCAAACAGTCCAGTCAAAGACGGTAAGCCAATTGGTGGCGGAATAGGATCAAAGACTTTACCTGACCTTTCCACTATGGATGCAGCCTTATCTGAAGGTCGTCCCGTGATCGCTCAAGTTCTGAATCAAGATACTGGAAACCATCATTGGGTTGTCGTAACTGGCAAGACGTCCAGAGGTGATTACACAATTCTAGACCCGGGTGGGAAAACAAATCGAGTCACCTTGAGTGGCTCCTACGAGACCATCTATCGATACGTACCAATAAATCTCAAATGAGTCCATCTAAGTCAAGAGGCAAATTGATGCGTGATTTTCTGATTCTGATTCTCTTCCTGCAAGTGTTGCCCTCGTTAGGCAGAACTCAAGAAGTCGTCATGCAATTTGATGCAAGCGACGTTGTAAATTTTATCGTTACTGATCCTAAAGGGCGAAGGACAGGTGTTGATCCTCGACACAAAGCGAAACCTGATGACTGGTTATGGCTTGAAGAAATCCCAAAGGCGAATTATGCATTCATGAGCGTTGGAAATCTAGATCCAAATGGTCCAGTAGAAGTTTTCATGGAGTTCGTATACCATTTCAACTCGCCTGAAGGTGACGGCGTATACACTGTTCAAGTCATAGGGAATAACCTCAGCACATTCGACCTCTATGTTGATGCCTCAGGGCGTGACACGGCAAAAACTCAAGATGCGATTTTTGAAACTAGAAACATCCCCATCGACAAAGACAGTGTCATCACCTACCTATTTACCTATCACGGTGCACCGGGAAGTCCTGTAAGCCTTGTGAAAGTCGTTAGCTCAAACTCTCTCTTGCAGGATGTTGCTGCGATGCGCAAGCTCAACTGGATCACTTCCCAAGCCACCGTCGATAAGTACGTCTCTCTCTACACGACCTACGGCACTCAGGTCGGGGAAAAAGATTTTGATGGTGCTCGCGTAACACTCAGCACGGTTATCACTAACCTCAGAGCAGACAGCGCTATTACGGTAACGGCTGACGCGTATAAATCGCTTCGAGCCGATGCTGACCAATTACTGAACGAGCTGCGACCTGTTGTTGTTTCGTTGCTTGAACCCTGCACAGCTCTCGCGGGCAGCAGCGCATTCACTCTCACGGTCAGTGGCTCCAACTTTGTCAGCGGTTCGACGGTCTATTGGAATGGTTCAGCCAGAACAACAGCCTTTGTAGCAAATACAAGCCTTCGGGCAACAATCCTTGCTTCTGATGTCGCAAAAGTAGATTCACCACTGGTGACGGTGAAGAATCCCGATGGGAGCGAGTCCAATGCCTTGAGGTTCACGATCCTCAAGACGGTGCCTATGTTGTTGGATGATCTCCGAGCGCTGCTAGCCCAATTGTCTACGAGAGGAGAGGTCGGCGACGGCAGCTTTGTCAAGCAGTTGGACAAGGATTTGCAGCAGGCGAAGCAAGAATATGAGAAGCGGGATTCCATCGGCTGTGCCCAGCAATTGGAAAGCTTCCAGCGAGATCTGAAAAAAGAATATCTCGCCAAACCCAAGAAAAACGATAAACGCTTCGTTACCGAGGATGCCTACAAGCTTCTCTACTTCAATGCACAATATGTGATCGAACGGGTCATCACACTACCACCACGCCCCTATGCTCCCGTACTTGACCAGCTCGCGGCACTCAGATCACAAATCCGCATCGATGCGCAGAATGGATTCCTTGGAGGTGAGATCTTGCTGAAAGGGTTGGAGACAATGCTCGATGGCGGCAAACAACGGCTCCAGCGCCAAGACTCTGTCGGAACGGCACTGTATGTTCTGCTCTTCCAGCAAACGGTGCGTCAGACCTATGAGCTAACGAAAAGCAGACCTATCGGAAAGATCTATGTCAAAGCCGAAGGATACATCTCGCTGTATTATCGTGCGAGCTACATCCTCGAGAAGCTGCCGCAGCCGTTGGGCCAGTTGATGCCGAAGATGGGGCCGGAATTGGAGCAAGAACTGCAACGGTATCAACGACAGGTAGAGCAGCAGAGATAGCGGTCAGCCAGGTGAGTCCCAGGGTTTTCGTTGTGCTTGGCCGGGCGGCCGCGATGCTGGTAGAAGGAGGGCCCTTGGGGGGCATCATCAGGAGTACCGAGACGCATCTCGGATGTCCAGCTGCCTGTACATTTACCAGGTCATTGCCACCGACGAAAGGCGCAGCAGGCAGCTTTCAAGGAAAACGATGATGCTTCTGAATTAGCCCACCGGCAATCTCAATTCAACGCAGGGGCGGGAAATTATGGAGCTGTTCAAGAAACTGAATGAAGAAGGAACAACGATTGTGCAGGCGACCCATTCTGAAAGAAATGCGTCGTACGGGCGACGGATCATTCATCTTCTTGATGGAAGGATTGTGCGGAACGACTGACTATGACATTGCAACCCCACCGTTGACCTCATCGGCACAAGCTGCCTTGACTGAGTTCAGGTTAGAGAGCCGCCACTACAGACAGCATGCCGTCCTGCTGACGACCCGCTTTTGATCCACTTTCCTTGATTGACTTTCCGCGCGGGTTTCTCTACATTCCGCAAGCCACACCGCAAATGTCGCCCTGGTTGTGAGACACATCGCTTATGAAAAAAGCCTTCATCGCCTTCCAGGTCATCGTTCTCCTGATCCTCGTTTATCTCTCCTGGTACCTCGCGACCGATTACCAGACTCCTCATGGCCGTCATGACATGCCCTTTGTCATCTGGATCATCGACACGATTGACCTGTTCATCCACGAAGGTGGGCACGGAATCTTCAGCATCTTCGGGAAATTCATGCACTTTCTCGGCGGATCGTTGATTCAGGTCATTCTCCCTGTCACCGCCATCGTTGTCTTCTTGAGAACAAGCGGGCTGCGATCACTCATCGGCACTTTGTATTGGCTGGGGCACAACTTGATCAACGTATCAATCTACATCGGCGACGCTCCCAAGCAGCAACTCACGCTCATCTCCCGGCACGCGATGCACGACTGGCGGTGGCTGTGCGGGTACATGGGTATTCTGGATTCTGCCGAGGAGCTCGCGTCAATCGTTTCCTTTCTCGGCGTTCTGAGCCTCGTCGGCGCGATCGGTGTCAGCGTTTATTTCCTTGTGCGTGACATTCGCGGGGAATTCCTCGGACTTCGCCCCACCGAAGAACTTGCGCCTTGACATTTCTGACAGTGCGTGTCTCGTCTCATGCTATTGCCTGCTTGGATGAGTCTTTTGTTGATTTTCCCTCGGCCCTTTTTTAGATTGACTCATCACTTTCATAATCTCGGGAGGTTCACATGAATTCTTCTCTTCCGTTTCTATCCCGAATCCTCTCTGTCTTTGCCATTATCACTCTTGCTGTTGGGGCAGTTCAGGCACAGGTTACGCTTCAGGTCGGCGGCGGAGCGGGATTGGCTCTGCCGGCTTCTGATTATGCCGGCACCACTATCGAGTACTACAACGGCACCAAGTATGGGCTCGCGAGCGGCCTGAATGTTCATGCAAAAGCGCGCGTGGGAGTTCTGGGATTTCGATTAACGGGGGAAGTTGATTACTCCACCTTCAGCAATGACGGGGAGGCGCAGCCTGGACAAGGAGCGGTGGAGATTTCACAGAAGGTCTTTGCCTTCAAGGTCGGGCCGGAATTTTACATCGGCTTGCCCGCAGTGCCCGTGACGCCATATATAGGCGCTAATGTCGCGCTCAACAGATTCAGCGGGCAGGCAAAGTTTCAGGGTGTCGCGAAACTTCCAAGCGCGACATATGACTTGAAATCGGCTACGCGCATCGGAGTTGGATTCACAGGAGGGGTGATCCTGAAATTCGGCGTGCTGACATCGCTCGACCTGGGTGTGTCGTATGACCTCTTGAACACCAGCGGCAAAGCGTGGGAGGATGACAATCCGACTCAAGATCAGCGCATCGATTCCTATCTCACCCTGAATGACGATAAAGATCCGCTTTACAAAGCTGGCGACGACAAGCATATCATCGGGAACGCGAGAACAATCAACGCGGTTCAAATCAAAGCGACGATAATGTTCGGCTTGTAGGTGGAGTTCTTCGACAGTTGCCCTCTGGAAGAAGAACCATGTCCGACAGCCTGTCTGCCGGACAACAAACGGAAGCTGCAGACAATCGCAGAGACCGCGCTTCTGATGGCGCGTCAGCCGGATCACGTAATACCTGACGCGGTTTCGATCCACACAAGCAAGACAGATGTGTGAACGCGGGAACATACGCACACATCTGATCGTCTCAAAAAGAAATCATAGTATCATTCTTCGGAACCGGGCCCGCCTATGCCACAGCGCATCTGTTCACTTGTTCTCTTTCTCGTCCTGTCCCTCACTCTGCCGTTATTAACGCCGACTCCAGCGTATTCCCGTCAACAGCCGGTCCTTTCCGACCGAGATCGAGTCCGTCTCGCTGAAGCGTTTCGACTCGCGGAAGAGGTCGGGAACAAGGTCTGGAGAGACTGGGATAAGGCTCCATTCGCTGTGCTGCTCGTGACGCCTGAGCACGAATTTCTCATCCGCCACCCGAAGCCTACGAACGATTTTTCCTTCTTGAAGCACGATTCGCTCTTGAAAAGCGACATCTATGTCCGCAGGCGTGTGTTCCAACCAGACCTGCTCGCGACATTCCCTGCTGTGGCTGGAGTTTCCTGCATCGTCATCGGTCAGGCCGAGAACACCGAGGCGAAGAGATCGACACGCTGGGTGCTTACCATGCTCCATGAGCACTTCCATCAGCTGCAGACGTCGCAGCCGTCGTATTATCCCGACGTCGAAGCACTGAACCTCGCTCGAGGCGACAAAACCGGAATGTGGATGTTGAATTATCCCTTTCCGTACGACTCGTCAGCCGTCAGCACCCAATTTTCCTCCCTCTGCGCGTTCCTATATGATGCATTGCGTTCCAGGGGCACCGATAGCCTGAATGTTGCGGCAGCAAGGTACCTTCGTGCAAGGCGAGAGTTCCAAAAGACTCTCGCTCATGACGACTACAGATACTTCTCTTTCCAGCTCTGGCAAGAAGGGGTTGCTCGATACACCGAGTACCGCCTTTCAGAACTTGCAGCAAGAGGGTATCAGCCCGGGAATAACTTCGGGTCACTCCCCGACTTCACGTCATTCGAAAGCGAAGCGGATTCGATCTATCAAAAGATTGTCACTACCCTTCCTTCTCTCTCACTTTCAGTTTCAAAACGCCTGGCGCTCTATCCATTTGGCGCAGCCGAGGCACTTCTTCTGGATGCCCTGAACCCCACCTGGCAGAGTGCGTATTTAAGAGAAAAATTCTATCTTGAGGCGTATTTTAAGAACTGAAACCTCAGACAGAGCGAGAGAGAGGTGACGAAGAGCACTGAGAAAAGTAATTTTGAGAAACCTCTCGGTGTGGCTCTGCATCTTCCCTGTAACCTCCATGTAACGGTTTCAAGAGGAACTGCATTCTATGAAACAACATTGTGGCTGGTCAACGTCCGACCCGTTGTATCTTGGATATCACGACGAGGAATGGGGCTCGCCTGTCCACGACGACCGGAAGCTCTTCGAGATGCTGATCCTCGAGGGAGCCCAGGCAGGGCTGAGCTGGATCACGATTCTGAAAAAGCGAGAGAACTACAGGAAGGCGTTTGACAACTTCGACGCAAGGAAAATGGCCCGTTACGACAAGCGGAAGGTACGTCAACTTCTTCGGGACGAGGGAATCGTCCGCAATCGGTTGAAGATTGAGGCGGCGATTCAGAAAGCGAAGGCATTCCTTGAAGTTCAGAAAGAATTCGGCAGCTTTGACAAATACATCTGGCAGTTTGTCGGCGGCAAGCCGAATGTCAATCATTGGAAAGCGCTGAAGGAAATACCCCCAAAGACTCGAGAGTCCGACGCAATGAGCAAAGACTTGAAAGAGCGTGCATTTAGGTTCGTTGGGTCGACGATCTGCTATGCGTTCATGCAAGCCGTTGGGATGGTCAACGACCACGTAACGTCGTGTTATCGCCATAAGGAGCTTTCATAGTGCCCGGCAACGCAGGAGGACCTTACATGAGGATCAGGCTCGCTTCCGTCCTGGGCATTTGGTTTCTCCTCACCACCGTATCACTCGGGCAGCACGGCCCGATGCTCATGCCCCCGTACCTCCAGGCGGTGACATCGAACAGCATCTACGTTCTCGTCGAGAGTTCCTCGGCCGATGCCGTCACCGTCGAATACGGGCCCACACCGACATATGGCAGGAGTGCACGCACCGAGTACACCGAGTCGACCACAAACTCGACATACGTGCATAATGTCAAGATTGCCGGACTTGAGCCGAACACGGTTTACCACTATCGCGCGCGCCAGGGGGGAGACGTTTCAGCCGATGCGAGCTTTACAACTGCTGTTCTGGCTGGAACGAGTTTCCGCTTTGCCTGGATGGCTGATTGTCGGTCAGGCACTGCCGTGCACGACAGCATCGCCAAGCGTATCGCCGATGCAAACCCGGTTATGTCCCTCTACGGTGGCGACTTGTGCTTTCGTTCGTCCTACTCTTCCTTCAAGGATGAGTACTTCCGAGCCAACGAGCTTGCGCTGATTGCCCGTGTGCCGTTCTTCAACGCGACCGGCAATCATGAAGGATGGTCGGCAGACACAAAGGCTTTCACCCAGGCTCCCACGTCGGCTTCAGGAACGCAGGAGTATTTTTCTCTTGACTATGGCGATCTCCACGTCCTCGTCTTGAACACGCAGGTCGATTACTCCGAAGGAAGCCCGCAATTTTCGTTCGCACAGAGAGATCTCGCTTCATCAGCCAAACGGTGGAAGATTGCCATTGCGCACAAGCATGCTTACGGTGCCGGGGGCCACGGTGAGGACGAGAAACTCAAGGAGATGACGACCAGAATCTTCGAGCCGAACGGCCTTGACATGTTCATCTCCGGCCACTCGCATTTCTATCAGCACAACTTCGTCAATGGGATTCACCATCTGATCATCGGAACTGCGGGAGCACCGTTTTACTCGCCCTCCGACGCCATCTACACGCTGAAGTCTGTCAAGGACTACAACTATGCGATCGCCGATGTCACGCCGGCGTCTTTTAAGATAATCGTCTACAACGGCCGCGGGGCAGTTCTCGACAGCCTCATGCTGAGCAAAGCGCCGGAGGAAAAATAAGCGAAACCTCGAGCGCCTGAAAGTTTTCTTCTGAAACAGAAAGGGCATCGCGATGACAATTGAGATGAAACGAGAGGATTTGAAACAGCTGCAGGAAATTCCAGGTGTTGGCAAGAGCATCGCTGAGGATCTTTGGCAGCTCGGGATCCGGAAGGTCACGGACCTGAAGGGAAAAGACGCTGAGCATCTCTATCTCAAGCGCTGCATCCAGCAAGGTGTCACCATCGATCGCTGCCTGTTGTATACCTTTCGGTGCGCCGTGTACTACGCCTCGAACAAGAGGCACAATCCCAGACTGTTAAAATGGTGGAACTGGAAGGACTAGCCGCGTAATGTCTCACATCTTCTGTGGTTTCGTGAACATATTTGACGTTGGAAACATAGTTTTTTACCTTGGTACCCACCAGAACGGGGCAGCGTTCCAATTCATATGAGACTTGGGGACCACAATTGTGACCGCATAATCGTCGATTTCCAGACTCCATTCGATAAGGATTCTTGGACGAACCTGATGTCCTTGGCCAAAGCAAGAGGCGCTGCTAGGAAAGGTCGATCCGGATCTATCGGAGTGAGAAAGGTATTGGTTGACCAAGACAGGAAAGTTGATTATCACTATCACTTTAGTGCACGAAAGCTCACAGAAAGACAGCGCGACAAGATAGCATTTGAACTTCAAGTCGTTCCACACAAGTCAAAAAGACGACTCTCGAGTAGACATCCTTTTGTTAGGGCAATTGACAATCTTGAACATTGGCTTCTCGATATTTTGCCGCGAGAGACAAAGCGTTTGCCATTAAAAATCAACTGGCGCGTGAGTTTCAGTTTCAATAAGAAGGATTACCAGCCAATATTTGAGCTTCCTTTCAAGAACCCATTCAACATCCCAGACGAAGATAGGGTGCTGGGCGATTTGTCAATCTCGGGTCTGAAGGTCGAATTCGAAAACTCAGCAGTAGGCTTATCAAAGATCTACGTCGAAGCTTTCCCCGATTTTTTCTCTGTCTATGCAGTTTTCTTCCAGAAGCTCAATTTGAAAGACAAGCTTGTTGAGGATTTCCTGACTGGGGCGGAGAAAATCGCAAGACTGTTTGTTCGAAAGAGGGGTGAATGAAATGGATGGCAGAGGTGAAATCGTTGAAATGGAGACGCGCGTGGATGCTCCGGTCATTACTGAGAGCTTTAGGCCCGAGGAGCAATTCGTCTCCGATTGGGAAGCGTTTCTGGTCTGTGGCAAGTCAGCATTGGGCCGTAGAGGAGCTGAACTTTATGGACCTTTGACAGAAAACTGGCTTCTCGAGCAACCAGATGCAGTTAAGGAACAGCTTTCCATTGTTTTCATGAAGTTCCTTGAATCTCTCTCAGGAAAGCGCAAAGTCGCCGAGGCACAGCCAAAGGCTTTTACTCTCCCAAGTAAGTCTCGCGCAGATGAATTGCTTTGGCTGGAGAACAACAAAGACATACTCAGAGCATTGGTTAACAATTGGGTTGCGATCGAAGGAGATCAGCTTATCGCTGCGTCCGCGGATTTCAGTGTTGTTCTCGAAGAGACACGTAAACAGGGAATCAAAGTGCCGTTCATGGTTTACGTTCCGAGCGAGATAGACATAAACACGATTAGCCTCTAATGCTTCCAAAAGTGTATCAGGTAAACTACACTCACATGTTGCGATACAGACCTCTTCCGAACCACGAAGGAGTGTATCCTGTCGCTGAGATTCAAGTTTCAAATAACCAGCACGCAGTGGACTTTCCGGCAGTAATAGACACAGGTGCAATGTTTAGCCTGATATCAGGAGAGTACGCGATTGCCTTGGGCTTACAACTCACGAATGGTGCTAACACTCAACTATCTTCACTCGGTGGTTCGATTGCAGCGTGGATACATTCTGTAAACATGAAGATGCTAGATCTTGAATTCCGCATGAACCTCCGCTTTGCAGACAGAACGCTGCCAAGGAATATCATCGGAAGAGATGTTCTTGAGAGAGTTCAGATCGGCTTCAGAGAGTATCATAGCACCGTTCTGCTTCTACCACAACAGTGACCTTCCGACTTCTTTCACCCATCGTTCCGTCAATTCTTTTGCTTCATTTCGGTAGAACTCTAGCGTTCCAGCACTGTACCCCCATGAGCTCTACGATTCTGCCGTTCTTTCCGGCTCGTTCCAATGGACATTTGGAGTGCGAGTCCTTGTGATTGAAAATCGTTTGCGACCGAAGCTAATTCTGGCATTTGCTGCTGTCTATCTGATCTGGGGTTCCACCTACCTTGGTATCCGCATTGCCATCGAATCGATCCCACCATTCCTTATGGCTGGAAGTCGCTTCATCCTTGCGGGCACATTGCTGTACGCCTGGACCAGAATCCGCGGTGAGCCGCCACCGACGCTCAATCACTGGAGATCTGCAGCCCTGATCGGGTTGATGTTACTTGTAATCGGCAACGGCACCCTGAGTTGGGCAGAACAGGTAATTCCCTCCGGGATCGCAGCATTGCTCGTTGCCATCAGCCCGCTCTGGTTCGTTACGATCGAATGGATGCAGGGAGGGATCAGGCCCTCGGTGGGCGTGGCTGTCGGATTGGTCCTTGGAACACTCGGGATCATGGTGTTGATCGACCCGGCTGATCTCGTCGGCGGTGAAGACATCAACATCCTCGGTGCGATTGTGCTTCTTCTCGCTTCCATGTGCTGGGCCGCCGGATCCATCTATTCGCGACGAGCGACGCTCCCATCCTCACCGATGCTGGCAACGGGGATGGAGATGCTTGCTGGTGGGCTCGCGTTGGTGCTGGTGAGCGCGATTTCTGGCGAGCTCAACACATTTCATCTTTCTGCCATTACCAATCGATCATTCGCGGCGCTCGCGTACCTCACGGTGTTTGGATCGCTCATCGCCTTCACCTCATACGTTTGGCTGCTGCGCGCCACAACTCCTGCACTTGCATCGACGTACGCGTACGTGAACCCTGTCATCGCGGTACTCATCGGCTGGCTGGTCGCCGATGAGCCGCTCTACGGTCGCATACTCGGGGCCGCCGCGTTGATCATTGCTGCCGTTGCTGCGATCACCTGGCTCGGCACGCGCGAAAGCACACGATCGATGAAACATCTGCACCTCACGGAGAGCACGGGCAGCTCAGCGGACCGCAGCCAGCAACCTCACGACCAAAAGCCTTCATAGAAGATCATGGCATATCAGCACCCGAATGTCATGCTGTTACTGCAGGGAATTGCCCCGTGAGTAATCATGCTTATTCTGTTCAGACAATGAAAACCAGGGTGAAAATCTGCTGCATAAGGACCATTGATGAAGCTCGGCTCGCCATTCGCTACGGCGCATCGGCGATCGGATTTGTCTCTGCCATGCCGAGCGGCCTTGGTCCGATTTCCGAAGACCTCATCGCCGAGATCGCCGCCGATGTGCCCCCAGGCGTCTCGTCATTTCTCTTGACGAGCAAGCAGGACGCTGATTCCATCATCACTCAACAGCGAAAGACCCGCGTCAACACCCTTCAGCTGGTCGATGCTGTGCCCATCAACACATATCAGGAGCTTCGACGGACCCTGCCTGGCATAGGAATCGTTCAGGTCATTCACGTTCTTGATGACGATGCGCTGCGGGAGGCTCAATCGGTTGCCCCCTATGTTGATGCTATCTTGCTCGACTCGGGGAATCCTCGCCTCCCGGTCAAAGAACTCGGCGGAACCGGTCGCACGCATGATTGGAGGATTAGCAGACGAATCCGGGACGAAATCGGCCTACCGGTCTTTCTTGCCGGCGGACTCAATCCTGGAAATGTCGCAGAGGCAATCCGCCAAGTTTGCCCTTACGCGGTTGACGTGTGCAGCGGCGTACGAACGGATGGCAGGTTATTAGATGAGGAGAAGCTCTCGCGATTCATTCGCGAAGTTGAGACCATCGCGCTTTAGCGAGTTGCATGAGCCATGAGTAGGGGCTGCGTAACTCAACCTTGGCTTTTGCGTATGAGAGATGGTCTTAATACGATGCAAGCTGTTGTCAACGATGACAAATGAAGGAGGAACGCCGATGAAAACGATCGCAATCCTTGTAACTTTGCTGGCCCTCGCCTTTCCTGTTCTTGCCCAAGAAGAAGAGACTCTTATCAAAGGCGATATCGAGCATGGCGGTTTCGGCGGGCCTGTGGTGAAGTTTGGAAGCTTCAATGGCGAGTCGGGCGTACTCGTGGGCGGGAGAGGTGGGTGGATCATCAATCACGCCTTCATCCTCGGGGGTGGTGGCTATGGCCTCGTCACCAACGTGAAGGCAAACACGCTTGGACCGAACGGCGAGCGATATCTGGAGTTCGGCTATGGTGGACTTGAGCTCGAGTACATTCCCGAGCCCAACAAGCTCATCCACCTTTCTTTTCTGGCGCTGATCGGAGCAGGCGGCGTGAGTTGGCGCGATGACGATGTATCGATGTCCTTGCGGCGAGAGAGCGACGCGTTCTTCATCGTTGAGCCAACGGTGCACGCAACACTGAACGTAACCCCGTTCTTCCGCGTCAGCGCGGGCGCCAGTTACCGCTACATCACTGGTCTGGATTCAAAGGTCTCCTCAAATTCCGACCTTAGCGGTCCCTCTGGGCTTCTAACATTTCGGTTTGGAAAATTCTAATCCGCCATAAGAATCTTGACGAGCAACCATCATCATAAGAAGATGATGGTTGTTTGTTTTGGGGGATTTTGTTTATCATCGAACCTCTTTATACTCCTTCCGCGGCTTTACGGGGAACGCAGGTGACTATTGTGACAGGTGGATATCGGGGGGGGAGCACTATCCGCCTTATCAGAGATATCAGCATGAGACTTTTGCGATTCACCACGTGCCTGCTGTCTCAGCTCCTCATCCCGCTCTGGGCTGCTTGGGCGATTGTGCCTCAGTCAGAAGAACTGCGAGATTCGCTCGAGATAGCTCAGATCGGCTTGCTTCCTCTTCCCATTTTTTTCTATACACCTGAGACCGGTTTTGCAGGTGGCGCGGCTGTTCTCGTCTTTTATCGCGCCGACAGGGCTGACCGACAAGCCCGACCATCGACGGTAACGATGGATATCATCTACACGCAGAAGAAGCAGATTATTGCAGAGTTTAATCCGGACATCTATCTGAACAAGGGCCTCTACCGCCTCACCGGTTCCATTATATTCATCAAGTATCCACAAAAGTTTTTCGGAATCGGCAACAGCACTCCAGATCGCTTTGAAGAGAGCTACTCCTCGCGGGCGTTCCGTGTCACCGCTGATGCAGTTCGAAGAGTCTCCGCAGAAGTGAGTGCCGGGGTCTCGCTTTTCTACGAAACCCGATCCCTTTCGGAGTTCAGACCGAGCGGGCTTCTTGAGCCGGGGACCATTCTCGGCAGCCGCGGCGGAACGACCGTCGGCGCTGGCATTGTTGTGCAATGGGATACGCGGGATAACATCTTCGCCCCCACAGAAGGCCGATACTATCAGCTGTCGGTGAGATCATCTCATCTGAAGTTGGGTAGCGATTTCGATTTTACTCGTGTTGCACTGGACATGCGGGAGTACCTCCATATGACGGAAACGACGGTGCTTGCCATCCAGGCTCTAGTAACACTGATCAATGGTTCGGCTCCATTTCACAAACTGGCTGCGCTTGGTGGACAGAGCATGATGCGAGGATATTACGAGGGACGTTATCTTGACAATAAGCTCCTTGCAGGCCAGGTGGAGTACCGGATTCCGATCTTCTGGCGGTTTGGCGCCGTCGCGTTCGCCGGCGCAGGTGATGTCGCATCCACAATGTCGCGCTTCAATCTCCGTGATCTCAAGCCCTCTTACGGATTCGGCATTCGCTATGTCTTCAATCCAGATGAGAAGCTGAGCCTGCGACTCGATTTTGGCTTCGGAAGAAACACCTCAGGCGTTTACATCACCGCGGCTGAAGCATTCTAGTCTCCCCACCAATTGATTTTCTTCCCACTCTTCCCGTTATTGAGGTTGATTGTAACGACGCGCAGAACATGCTTCAGCCTCGAATCCCTCTGATGTTCCTATTAAGTTGTGGCGTTATTTCGGCCTTTGCGCAAGAGCCGCTCGATAGTCCCATCTACAAGAGCTACCGTCCTCCCACCCCGTCATCGCTGCTGAGGCGTTCGGATGTCACGTATAATGTGCTTCACATTTTCATTCTGGAACGACGGGCAAACTCGGGCGATGCCGGCGCACAGCAGGAACTCGGCCTGCGTTATCTTCTGGGTGAAGGGGTAAGTGCAGACACGGTGAAGGGGGCGATGTGGATTCGCAAAGCCGCAGAGCAAAACCATGCGGACGCACAGTACAATCTCGCGATTTTGCTCTTTAACGGATGGGGTGTGCCGTGGAATCCTTTTGAGGCGTACAGGTACTTTCGCGCCGCAGCGGAGCAAGGCATGACCGAGTCACAGTACGTCCTCAGTATGCTCTTGACGGAAAACCTCGTGGTTAATCGCAATTGGGAAGAGGCTTACCAATGGATCAAGAAGGCGGCCACCGCCGGCCATGGTCCCGCCAAGGAAGCGCTGGCTGACTTTGAACTTCGCGGGCTCGACAAAAGGCCCGGTGCGACAAGCGGACAGCGTGATACGAGCTCGAACCAGAAGAAACCGCTCGTTCAGCATACGCTTGGTTTTGTTTTCCTCGATCCGGATTCGAGCACGCAGAATGACGCCACACTGCTCAAAGATGCTCTACGGGAAGCCTCGCCACAACTGAGAAGGGCCCTAGGTCTCCCCCGGCGTGAAGGCGCGAAGCTCGACATCGATTCCGTGGATTTACGGACCGTTCGCGAAGCAGCGGATGAGGGGAGCCCCGAGGCGCTGACAATTCTCGGACGCAACTACGAACGCGGCATCGGGGTCCAGCAGGATCTGATTCTCGCGTCGGTGTATTACATACGGGCAACGCGGATGTCCTCCCCGCGCGCTCCGGGGCTTTTGGCACGGATGATTGAGCACGAGAACTATGTCGCTCAGCTGAAATCACGAGTCGAGCAGGGTGATCCCGATGCTCAATTCGCGTGGGCCGCCTTAGCGGCATTACGGCTTGATTATCTTCTCGCGAAGGATCAAGGGGTTGTAACCGAGAAGCAAGCGCTCGAGTTGTTGAACAAGGCTGTCAACGCGAAGCATGTCCAGGCTATCATCGAGCTCGGTCTGTGCTACTACTCAGGCCGGTGGGTTGAGGAAAGCCAAAGCCGTGCCGTCGAACTGTGGAATCGGGCGGTCGCGCTGGGAAGCAAGGAGGCGCGCATTCGACTCGAAGCTCTCGAGGTCCGCACAAAGTCAGATCCGGCGCGCGCGAGAAAGGCTGTCCACGATTTGGAATCAGCAGCGCAAGCAGGATCTGTGCTTGCGCAGGTTGCGCTCGGGTACTGTTACGAAACGGGATCCGGTGTCGTGCCGAGCGACTCCGAAGCAGCGCGGCTTTACCGGGCCGCGGCTCAGCGCGGCAGTCAGGATGCGTACTACGCTTTGAAGCGGATGCACGACCGGATACGTCCTGCCAAGAAGGAATTTCAGATCGACGAATTCAACTAGGTATTCTTTGAGGCTTTCTTCGATCTAGGATTATAATCTTACCTCACGCCCACACACAGCACACAAGGAAAAGCCTGGCTCCCTTACCATTGACCTGACTGCGAAAGATTGTTAACTTATGGACAGAGCGTGAGGGTCTACGCGACCGCTCACTCATCGACTGCATCGAGAACAGGCTATTCCCGCTTGACAATCTGCCGCGTCGTGGGGTTTGGGCTCCTCACCTGGCCTCGCTGACGAGACGCATTAGCGACCCCAAAGAATAACGGTCTCACAGGAGACGGCGTGTAGTGTTCAGTTCTGGGAATTTTTGGCCTTGCAGAAGCGTTCTAGAGGTGTCTTCGTTAAAGCACTGTTTCTTTTCCCCATCACCAGTACTTGAGGATTTGGATGAAGCCTGATACAAGCGCCGCGGCACAGACAGTAAAGAGCACGATCACGTGCGACATGGAGGGAGTCATAGAGACCTACAACGAGGGAGCTCAGCAGCTCTTCGGCTACCGGCCCGAGGAAGTTATTGGAAAGAAAAGAGTCTCGCTCTTCTCGCCCGGCTGGATCGTCCTGCAAAATGTGGGGACCTGGCTGAAGAAAGCGCAGGAGGAGGGGGAGTATCACACCAAGACCGTCTTCGTTCGGAAGGATGGAAGCGCGTTCAACGCCGAGATTCGTATTACACCAACATTCAAGGACACCAGGCAAATTGGCTACTGCGGTGTTACCACGCTGATCACAGAGAGTGTCGAGCCCGATCGGAAGTGGTGGGTATCGCTTGTATCAGCACTCGTGATTCTGCGCGCGCCGTTCATGAGTGCATCAATTATTCCCGCCTTCATCGGTGCTGCGTATGCCTCGACCGTTCTTACGAGCGGCAGCTTCTCAACTCTCAACTTCATCTTTGCAACGATTGGCGTAGCTCTTCTCCATCTCGCATCCAACGTGTTCAACGACTACTTCGATTGGACCAGCGGCACCGATCAGGTCAATAATTCATACTTTCAAAAATACAGCGGAGGAAGCCGAGCGATTGAGCTTGGGCTGATCACTGAACGCGGCACGAAGATGGTCGCGACGAGCTTGCTGCTCATCTCAACGGCAATCGGCATTTATCTGACATTCCAGGTAGGGACCGGCGTTCTGGTTTTTGGCTTGGCGGGAGCATTCGCCGGATATTTCTATACTGCCCCGCCGCTCCGTTTGGTCGCCCGCAGAGGCCTCGGCGAGCTGGCAATCGGTGTGACATTCGGACCGCTGATCACAGGAGGGATGTTCTATACGCTGACGAGCACCTATTCGTGGACGAGCCTGTTGATTGGCCTGCCGATCGGCCTCTTGACGGCCAACATTCTTCTCATCAACCAGGTGCCGGATCTGGAAGGCGATGCTTCTACCGGCAAGAACCATCTGGTCGTCACGTTTGGAAGAGAAAATGCCGTTCTGATCTATGCGCTGACGGTCGCGGCGGCAATCGGCATCTCCCTTACGCTTGCGTATCAACTTGAGAACATGTGGCTCGTGCTGCCGGTGGTGATTCTGGCTGTGTACGGAGCGTACATCGTTCGATACTTCCGGCAACACCTGCATAGCAGAGCGCTCGTCACAGCAAATGTGAGCACGATCTACCTCGCTATCGTGTTCGGCGTGACATTTACCGTTTGCCTTCTCGCCTAGTTTTGTAGCCCGAGCTTTTCTGAAATCCTCGCATCGGCGCTTGTGGCATCGCTGCGAGGATTTTTTTTGCAGTCCCTGAGGACTCGGCGACCTCCGAACGCGCGTCCTTCCGCCTCAACGAGGGAAGAGGCTTCTTCCTTGATCCATCACTTGTTTAGGAGCTTCCGGAATCCTGTCGCGTTTTCGTAACAGAAGACGTTATTGAAGAGGATGTAGACATCGTGAAGCGAGGGTGGAAGGGAGTTCAGAATGGTGGCCAGGTTGCTTGTCGATCTTCTCAGCTCTTGTTTGAGCTTCAGTCTTCGGCAGCATTTGGTTTGAGTAATAGCGCGAATCGCTGTGGTTGCTGTACTTTCTTCAGCGTTGAAACAGCGAGGTGTTTTTGGTCTTGTACACCACTAGTACACCGCTTGTACACTAACATTACATCTTATGCCTGTACTTGCTACGATCTCATATACCTGTACTACTTGTACACTACTTATACACCACTTGTACACTGTGTACGCCCCCTACTTAACCGTACGTTGCCCTCGCGCGTTAGTAATATATCTCTGCTTGCTGCTTCTAGGCTTGTCAGGAATGGTAAGCTCCAGGTACCCATTCTCAATGAGGGGAACAATGTGGGCTTTGTAGTTCTTTGGGTGATTCGTGAGGCCAATATATTCCAAGATTTCCTTCCTGGACCTTGGTGAACGGCAAAACCGAAGAATCTTGGTCGAAATAGCCTCTGGCTCTGCTATCTCAATCGGTCGGGCTGCCGCCTGATGAACCGGAAGCGTCGTCAGAAAATAGGTCTTTGAGCGATCTGTCTCAAATCTCGCTGGTGGAGATCCATTATCTCTCATAGCTTTTCTAATCTTTGGGATTCCGGTTCCGCGACCCTCTGTTAAGTCAAGTTCTTTCAAAAAATCACCAACTCGTCGATTGCGGTAAAATCGCGCCACAACTCGTGATTTCTTGAGCTGCTTGTTGTCTACCGGTGGCACCGGGCCGGGGTAGCTCAAGATGTCGATTCGATCATGCCAAACGCTGATTTCAATGCTGTTCGAATCCTCGTAACTGCGATGGTACACGGCGTTCGCTAAAGCTTCCTCCAATGCCTCATAAGGATAATTATAAAAACGATGTGCTTTCGCCACCCCCGGGATCTTCTTCACCTGTTCCTGAAGAACAGATGTCTTAAGATACTGAAGTGATTGACGAAGCTGATCGTGTATCGGTCCGATGAATACCTTTTCTGCAAAATCATCCCCGACATCATCTTTGTACTCAACAATCTCGATTTTCGCGCCTTTGAAGAACCTCTCTGGTTTCTCGTTGAAGAACATAAGCCCCACGTTGACAGGTCTCAGATATTCATTCGGTCCTCGAACAATACCCATTTGCTTGCACAGATCCTGGAATTCCATCCTGCGGGACTGCTCAAACAGACTGCTCTTGACCTCCTGCAGGAATGATTGTATCAATGGTAGCTTCAGATCATTCAATGATGCCTGGTGATTGATCCGGTCATCAAATGGAACCTTCGCTGCCAACTCGAGAAGCTGCCGTTCCTCTGTCCTGTCAGCCTTCTTTGTGCTCGAAAATCTCCTCACCCAATGCACCGACTGAGATTTTGTCCCCAGTTTCTCTGGCGCTTTGTATGGCCGATTATCACCCCCCGGTACCCATAGAATCAGGATCCGCCTGCCCTGGAACTCGATAGGCTCAGCCACCGGGAAGTATGGTGGCACAATCAGATTGCAGATCCTGAGTAGTTCGTTCTGAATTGTGTCAATCTGATTATCCTGCAATCCTCTTGGCGGTAATATGGGCTGACCATCTTTGGCTTCGATTCCAAGCACAACGTACCCACCCCCCCAATTGTTGATATCGTTCGCAAATGCACAGACAGTATGCACAACTGCTTCTGGATTCCAGCCCTTCTTGAATTCAAGCCGCTCCCACTCCACCATCTTTCCAGATATCAGGTGGTCAATGTTAACAGGGAGCGCCATTGCGCACCATAATGTCGATTGTTGTCTCTTTCATCGCCTCCATCTTTCCTGTCATTATCCCCATCATCAGTCTTGCTGGTGGGCCGATGGTAGTGATTGCCCTGATCCTCATCGCCATCAAGATCGCCACGGTTTCCTCAGTTTGAGCTTTGTGCCTTCGTCGCCGTCAAACAAGTCTGCCAACTAGTCAAATTCCCACTTGTGTCAAGATCTCACGCGGTGCGTCCCCATTAACAGATTGCCACAGTGTTCATGAGTGAAATCGTGGAAATCGCCGTTTGGCTGCTCGCGTCTCCGGGTACATGCTGGCAAAAAGTTAGCCATTTTCCTGGCGCTTTTCAACTGCATGCAAATGGAGGAAACTCTTGCTACACCGCGCGAAAGAAGGGCAGCTGCGCGTGGAGATGCCACGCAACAAATTCATCGTCGGGATGGCCGGCCGGTAGCTGAAGCTGCGCAACCCGCCATTTTATTTCACTTTAAACGATCTAAAGCGAGAACGGCAGAATAGACACCCGCAACCACCTCGGCGAGAAAGGTGAAGTTGATGGTCAAGTCGGTGTCGCTGGGCAGGTGATAATGCGGGTTGCGCAGAAAGGCTGTATCTGTCACCATCAGTGCAGGATATCCATGGCGCCAGAAAGACGAATGGTCAGAGAGAAACAGCGGCGGCACAAAGCCCGGAGCGCTAAGGCTCTCGATACCAATTGTGCATCCACGGCGCATTGCCGCGCGAACGAACTTGAGGAGTCTCATCGACCGAAGGTTTCCCACAAGACCGATGAAATTGCCGTACCTGGGGTATCCCATGATCTGACGCAAGAAGAAGAACGGATACTCCTGGGGATAATTTTCACCGGCATAGCCGATCATTTCCAGTGAGAACATCAGCAGGAGCTTTTCTTTTTGTCGCTTAAGAGCCCTGGCGTACTGGTGACTGCCCATTTGCGACGTGTAGAAAAAAGGGGGCTCCTCGTGAGTGAACGCAACGAATTTGATTGTCCGGTTATTGGCAGAGGATTTCAGGAGCCGCGCAAGCTCAAGCAGACCTGCAACACCGCTCGCGTTGTCATCCGCCCCGGGTGTGGCGGGAACCGTATCGTAGTGTGCCCCGAGCACAATGCACGGTTTCGTCGGATCGCTGCCGCGTTGTTCGGCAATAAGGTTCCTGACCGTCGATCCTTCGCTCAGGTATGTCTGAGACTCGACCACGAACCCGAGAGTGCGCATCTCTCCTTCGATGAACTCGGCGGCCGCGTTGAGCCTCTCAGGGAACAGTCCACTCCGTGATGGGTGCTCGCGGGCAAGGGTCTTGACGATTCTCCGAGCGCGGGAGGCTATGTCAGGGATGTCAGATGGAGAGCTCATTTGAGATTAATAAGATTAAATTCGCGGTTGAGGCCGCGACGTCCATGTTATGATGTCCTGCGGCCTCAACCTTGGTTCAGTCTAAATCCTCTATCTCGGAGATCTCCCGCCAGGCCTCACGGGTGGACCCTGCTGGTACAGCTTTGCAAAGTCCTGTTCAGGAAACGGTTTTTCCAGCAGGTATCGATAGTAGAAACGTGCAGCTTCAACGCGATTGTGCACGGCCTTTGCTCCCCCCCAACCGTGCCTGCCTCCGGGATAGATCGCAAACTCAAAGTGCTTGCCCAGCTCCTCGAGCTTGTCAATAAGTTGGATGCTGTTTTGCATATGGACGTTGTCGTCCATGGTCCCGTGGACGATGCGGATCAAGCCTTTGTATCGATCGCCAAAGGCCATGGCAGAGCTGTTCTTGTAGCCCTCGGGATTCTCGGCAGGCGTGTCCATATACCGCTCCGTGTAGTGCGTGTCATACAGAATCCAGTCAGTCACAGACGAACCTGCAACTCCATGTGTAAAGTAGTCCGCTCCGTACGTCAGCGCCAGGCATGTTACGTACCCGCCGTAGCTGCTGCCCGTGATGCAGACCTTCTTCTCATCCACATATGGTTTCGCCCGCAACCATTTCACGCATTCGATGTAGTCATTCATTTCCCACTTGCCGAGATTGCGGTGCATCAACGCTACACCTTCCTTGCCGAAGTGCCCTGAGCCCCGGTGATCGACCGACACCTGGATCATTCCCTCCGACGCCCACCATTGATTACCCATTCCCTTCCAACCATCCGAGACGGTACCGGAGTTGGGACCGCCATAGATACTGATGAGGACGGGGTACTTTTTGCTTGCCTCGAGATCCAACGGCAGCGTAATGGTTGCCGGCAGGTTGTATCCGTCAGGCGTTTTGATGTAGACCAATTCCGTCTTCGCAAGCTCGTAGTTATCGAACTCCTTCCCTTTGCTGTCGCCCAGCTCACGAATCACCTTCCCCTTGCCACTGCACAGCGCCATCTTTTGCGGCGTGGAGACATTAGAGTACGTCGTGATGAAGTAACTTCCGTGCGGCGACAGGCGCACGCTGTGCGTATAGTCGCCAAACGTCAAGCGGGTGAGGTCCTTTCCGTTCATTTTCACCCTGTAGAGATCGCTCCGCGTCGACGCCTCCTTCTTGCCTGCAAAATAGATCAGGTCATCATCCTGGTCAACCAGAAGAACGTCACTGACTTGCCATTTGCCTTCGGTGATGCGGTTTTTCAGCTTGCCGTCCATCGCGTAGAGATAGAGATGCATCCATCCATCTTTATCGGTCTTGACGATGAACCCTTTGTTGTTCTTCAGGAATTCGATGCGATCGAACCATTCAACCCATGATGGTTGGTATTCGGTATAGACCAGCCACTTTTTCCCCGTCTGCGGATCAACGCTGTAGATCGTCAGTGTATCTTGGCTGCGATTCATCCACTGCACCCACAACCCCTTGCTGTCGGGCGTCCAGAACGGCGTTCCGAAGTAATGGTCATCCTTTTCATTGAAATCCGTCCACACGATGTTCCCACCGGTGACCGGAACAACACCGACGCGCACCTCCGGATTGGGATCGCCCGGCTTCGGATAGGGGGTCTCCTCCAGGAAGCCGTGCACCCCATCAGAATTATAAAGCGGGAACACCGGCACTTTAGAATCATCGAAGCGCATGAACGCCAGCTCCTTGTTATCGGGGGACCACCAGAATGCCCTGTAGCGCGAAGGTCGACCCAGGATCTCTTCAAAGTACACCCACGATGCATAGCCGTTGTAGATGAATTTCGCGCCGTCGGCGGTGTACTGATATTCCTTGCCGGCGGTGACATCAATGGCAAGCAGATTGTTATCGCGCGTAAAAGCGACGTAGTTGCCGTCGGGAGAGAGGGTCGGATTCTTCTCCTCCGATGGCGTTTGCGTCAATCGCTTGAACTCCTTCGTCTCAGTGTTCAAGAAGTACAGATCCTTCTCTTTCACGTAGATCAGCTTTGTGCGCGCCTCGTTGGCCGACGCCGGCATGTTCACATTGATTTCCGATCCAACGATATCCTTGAATTGATTGAGATCCGGAGTCTTCGGCAAGGCTTCCTTCTCTTTCCCGGACTTCGCATCAACAGAGTAGAGCTTCCCCTGTTGTTCACCCGCCCGAACCGCCTCGGCGGGCGGGCCTTCCTTCCGTCTCATCTCCAGATAATGCGTGTCGTCCTCCCAACCTGTAATGTTAGGCAGCGGCATGAAGAGTCCTGTCTCGGCCCCCCGGTAGACCTGGTCGAACGTCAGCCTCTTCTTTTGCTGTGCCGACGTGACAACTGCAAGCGCGATGAAAAGGAAAAAGAGAAAAAGATACCTGACGAGTCCCTTATGTTTCATAGTACCTCCTGTTTGTTGGTGATGATATGACGAAAAATGCATTGAGGTCTCTCAGGGAGCAAGCTCTTTACAGGAATATATGGAGTAAATGTGGTGATGTCCGATAAGGGAATCCCTTCCTCTTGGCGAATCGCGGTTTCCGTCATTCGCCCACCGCCGCTCCACTTCGTCGCGGATCGCTGCACCCGATAAGCGTGTTTGTCCGAGCATCGTACTGAATGGCTTGAACCGAGCCGAAATACGAACGGAAAGGGTTGTGCTGTTTCACGTCGTGGCCGAGCGATTCGAGAAGACGGTACGATTTCTCGGGAAACCGATTCTCGATCTCGAGCTCCCGCTGCGTGAAGATGCTGAACATTCGCGGCGCAGAGACCGCTTCTTGAAGCGACATGTTGAAATCTATGAGATTCACGATCACCTGAGCGATCGTCGAAATGATGAGGTCTCCTCCTGGAGTTCCGAGGACGTAAATAGGCCGGCCGTCTTTCGCGAGGATTGTCGGTACCAAACTCGTCACGACCCGTTTGTGCGGCTTGAGGCTGTTGAGATGATTTTCATCATCGGCGAAGTTCTGCATCTCGTTGTTCAGTATGAATCCCGCACCCTCAACCGTCTGGCCCGTTCCAAATAAGCTGCTGAGCGTGATCGTGAGCGAGACCGCATTCCCTTCGATATCCATGACAGACAGGTGAGTTGTGTGCTTTTCTTCAGCGTTACCCGCTTCAACTTGTTGAGGATGGCTGGACTTCAAGAGATCAATCTGCAGAAAACGCTGAAACGCAAAATGGTCTGATGTCACCGTATTGACGGAGATGGGATTGAACTCGGGATCACCGTTGTGCGTTCGTTCATCCTTGAAGACCAGCTTGAAAACTTCTGCATAAAGATGCAGGAAATAATCGTCATGCTTCCTGCATTCCTTCAGGTCAAACTGCTTGAGAATGTTGAGCGCCTCTATCAACAATATCCCGCCGCAGGGAGGCGGCGTCGTGATGATGTTGTACCCGCGGTAGCGCCCCACCACTGCTTCTCGCACAATGGGCTTGTACGCCAGGAGATCTTCCTTGCTGATGAATCCGCCTCGTTTCTCAGAGTCCCGCACGATCAGGTCTGCGATGGTTCCTTTATAAAACGCATCCGGACCCTCAGTCTGAATGGCTTGAAGCGACTTCCCGTAGTCAAGGTTCCTGATGATCGCGCCGACCTTCGGGCCTTTTCCGTCAGGATAATACGCGGTCTTGGCGTACGCATCTTTCTCGAGCATCTTCCGAGAGGACTCAAGGGTCAACGAGAGTGTGCTGTCAACTTCAAACCCTTTCATCGCATAATCGACTGCCGGCTGCAGCACGGTTTTGCGATCCAGCTTGCCGTAGCGTTCACGAGCGAGGTCCAAGCCGGCCACAGCACCCGGCACGGAAGCTGCCCTCGCCGTTCGGCTCCAGTCTGATACCTTCTTGAAATCGAGGTTTCCATAGTTCGCTCGCCGAGGCGAGATCGCTTTAAAGTCGACGATCACGCTGCTCCGTTCCTTGGCATTGTAGATGAGCATCATCCCTTCCCCACCGATCCCCGAGCCGTGCGGCTCGACGACACCGAGGGCATAGGCAACCGCGACGGCAACATCCACTACGTTTCCCCCCTTCTTGTAGATCTCAAGCCCTGCTTTTGCAGCCAGGGGATGCGCCGAAATCATGATCTTGCTGCCGGTCGAGACTTTAGAGTACTGGGAAAGACCGGGAAGAATGAAAACAACGAGAAGAAGTGCTACTGGGGAGAGATGAAGAGTACGGTTCATGGTTACCTCGCACATTCGGCTTTGAAGGTATCTCACGTGCACCCGTGCAGTATCCGCCTTTCTTTCAGGCGTCTTGGCGAACTTTCCCGCGCGCAAGAGAAGCAAAGATGCCGACAACACAGAGTGCAGAAAAAATGATAAACGACGCTTTCATGCCTTTCAGGAACTCTGGATAGTATTCGGGGGTGATCGCCACTCGGCCCATGGTGACAGCGATGATCAACATGACAATTCCCATGCTGAGCATTTGCCCCGTCAATCGCATCGTCGCGAGAGTCGCTGCCGCCACTCCGTACCATCGCTTCTCAACGGCGCTCATCACAGCGTTGGTGTTTGGCGACGAGAACAGAGCAAATCCAAACCCCAACAGGACAAGGTTGATCGTGACCATCAGAAGTGACGTCTCGCCCCCAAAAAACGCAAACAGTGCGAGTCCGATGACGATGAAGGTCATGCCCAGAGACGCAACGACGCGTGGTTCGATCCTGTCGGAAAGGCGTCCAGCCAGCGGAGAGAACAATGCCATCACAACAGGCTGGGAAATCAGAATGAATCCTGCAGTCTGTGGATTGAGCCCTTTGATGTACTGAAGGTAGATGCTTAACAGAAACGTTACGGCGGAGGTTGCACTGTAGTTGATGAGGGCCGCCATATTGGAGAAGGCAAAGACCGTGTTATGGCGGAAGAGGCTGATGTCGAGAAGAGGGTTTTTCACCCTGAGCTCCCACAGAACGAATGCCACGAGGGCGGAAACGCCAAGAAGGATTGTCCACATTCCCTGGATTGCCGGAAGCGTTGAGAAACCATACATGATGACGATCAACGATATGCTGTACAGAATTGACCCGGGGATGTCAAAGCGTTCACCGCGGGCCTCAGCCCATTCACCACGAAGGCGCCACAGAACAAGAGGAATGATAAATCCTCCGAGTAGGGCGTTAGCCACAAAGACACTGCGCCAGCCAAGATGTTGCGTGAGGAATCCACCAGCGAACGGACCGACGGAAAGTCCCACGTACACCGCGGCAACGTTGATGCCGAGCACTCTCCCGCGCTCCGAGACAGGATACACCGAGGTGAGGATTGCCACACCAGTGCCAAAAATCATCGCCCCTGCTACCCCCTGCAGTCCCCGAACGAGGATCAGAAAGGTACCGCTTGGAGCAGCTGCAGAGAGCAGCGACACCACGGTGTATGCGATGACGCCGTAGATGAAGATCCGTTTTCTGCCGTAGATATCTGCCAGTCTGCCGAACGGCACCAGAAACATCGCCGCCGCAAGGAGGTAAGCAGTCGCCACCCAACTCAGCGCAATCGCATCCATCACAAAGGTGCGACCGATGGAGGGAAGCGCGATGTTGACTGTGGATGCCATGAAGGGAGTCATGAACGATGCGGCAGTCGAAACGAGCAACGCGGCTTTTTTATCGTCGAGATTGATCATGACACTCGGGTTTTCAGGGAGGTGTTAGCCAACGCAGGTATGATCAGTTCGCTGCATACGGCTGACATCGAAGCCCATTGCCTTGAGGTGCTGAACAAGCATCTCGAGGATCTCGGGATTCATCTGAGGCGTTCTCGAGAGGATCCAGCAGTACTTTCGGCTCGGCACACCAACAACGGCGTATGAATAGTCATTCTCCAGCTCGAGGATCCAATAATCACCGCGAAACGGCCAGAAAAACTGAACTCGCAATTTCGCGTTGTTGCTCCCAGGAACGACAAACGCTTTCCCCTCAGCTCGGTCGACCTCACCGTTGGGGCTGTTTTTCCGACAGGTGTTCACCACCTTGATGACTCCGTCATCCATCAGACTGTATTCCGCTTTCGTGCAGAGACACCCTTTTTGCGCAGAAACCGGCAGAGAAGCGATCTCATACCACGTTCCTGCGTAACGGTTTAGGTCAACAGTTGGGACAACTTCGAGGGCGGGATAGTTGGTGCTGCCAAAGAAACTGCAGCCTGCTAGTGCGATGAAGAGCAGTGGCCAGGAGACAATCTTCATAGGAGACGCCTTTGAACGCGGTTTGTGAGGGGACTATTCTCTTCCATTCTTGTCGTCACGGCTTGTCTCAACGGCGCTCTTCTTGAGGATTGTCATGTTTGCGGAGCACGTCGCAATGAGCTTCTTCCTGGCATTGAATGCTTCCGCCGAAAGGAACATGCTGTTCATGCCTCGCGATACCACTCTTGCAGCGACCATAATCGTGTCGCCGGCATCAACCGGCCGAATATACTGAGCATGGAGATCAACTGTAACACAGGGTCCTCGAGCAGCAAGATAGCTGAGGGGGCCAAAGGTGTTGTCAAATGCAGCGGAGATGAAGCCCCCCTGCATGTTGCGGAGCGGATTGAGACTCTCTTCTAAGACGGGAAAGGAAACGGTAAGCGAGGTGCGTGAATCATAATAAACAAACTTTGCCTTCATGGAGACAAAGCAATTTGGCGGGAATGTCTGTCCAGCGCCCGCGAGGCTCTGAAGTTCCTGCATTTCTCGTTCGAGGGTCGCCAGCGATTCATGATCCATATCGACGTGTGCTTATGCTCGGCAAGGCGTGCTGCAAAGAGGGAGAATGCTTACCGGCGATCTGTGTCTTTCGGTGAGTGTTCAAGCGACGCCCACCACGCTTCAGTGGTTTTCGCAAGTCTCTCCGCCAGACTGATCAAAATGCGTTTCGCGAACTCCGGATGTTTTTCAACGACTTCGTCCATGCTCATCTGAACGAAAAGCACGGAGGTTGGTTCAATGGCCTGCAGCGTAGCGGTCCGCGGAGCATTCAGAATGCATCCAAGTTCTCCAAAAACCGTCCCGCGGCTATCAATTTCTGCTATGGTGAAGTCTCGCTTGAAGACCGCCACTTTTCCTGTGAGGAGGATGTACCATCCATCAGCCGGCTCTCCAGCCCGCGCAATCGTATCCCCAATGGAGTAGTACCTCTTGACCCCTTTGACCCCATAGGCGCTGTTTGGGTCATCTGCCATGAATCAACCTCCTTCGAGACCGTGAATAAGACTGCTGTGACAGGAATGGTAATTTTTCATTTCGCGAAATGCAAGCATTGTTTCGAGGAGAACAAAAAAGGAGCCGGATTGCTCCTGCTCCTCCTGCAATGCAGTCTCTAACCATCTGAATTCGTTCGCTGCCCAAAATGAGACCGGGCAGATGAAGGGACAAGAACCTCATGCAATGGACATCATCTGGCCGGGCTCGAGTTCTCTGACGTTCTTCCTCAACGGCGGAGGCAGGTACTTTTTCAGTTCACCCGGTGTTCCGGTGAGAACGGGGAACGTCCCGTAATGCATGCCGATGATGTAGCGCGGCCTCATCAGTCCACATGCGTACGCCGCCTCACGAGGCCCCATCGTGTACAAGCCACCGATCGGCAGCAAAGCAAGCTGGGGTTTGTACAGATTCGCTATGAGCTTCATGTCTCCAAACACGGCAGTGTCCCCTGCGTGATATACCTTGAATCCGTTTTCGAACTCTATGACAAACCCGGCCGCTTCGCCGCCTGGCACGACGGCTCCTCCCACATCAAGGTCTGAACTGTGCAATGCGTTCACCATCGTTACCTGGATGCCGTCGACGCCCATCGTTCCTCCTTTGTTCATCCCCTGGGCGCTGGCTACGCCCTGACTCTGCATGTAAAGGCAGATCTCGTAGATTGAAACAACTTTCGCACCTGTTCGCTTTGCAACTTCAACGCAGTTGCCGACGTGATCGGAGTGGCCGTGCGTAATGAGGATGAGGTCGACGTTTGCAACGTCTTTTGCTCCGGCCGGGGCCTTTGGATTGTCCAGCCACGGGTCAACTAGAACGGCCTTGCCGCCGGGGGCCTGCATGAGAAAAGCAGAATGACCATACCACATCAGCTTTAGTTTCTCCTGAGGCGATTTTTTTGATTTTGTTTTCATGGTACCCTCCTATCGGGTTGGAGCGTTTTCCCTAGAAGCCATCTCAAAAATACTCACGCAAAGCCGCTAAGGCGCAACACATAGAAAGAATGATATATTCTTGGCGACCTTTGCGGTTCCGCTCTCTGAATCCCGCTTATGAGCAGAATCCAGGAGCGGGACTTGGCGTGAAACCTTCCTTTCTTCCGGAGGGGTTTTTGAGATAGGTTCTAAGTATCCACGGTCATGCGCAAAGCTACTTCTTCGGTCTTCCAACAGGCATGAGATACAGGGCGCTTTCCTTTGCGTCCATGCCGATGACCTTCTTCACATCATCGTCATAGAATGCTCCCACGACGACTGTACCGAGGTTCAGGGCGGTAGCCTGCAGGAAGACGTTTTGCGCAGCATGGCCGACTTCCATTTGAACGTATCGTGTGCTTCGAGTTCCATACTTCACCGAGGTGCGTTCAATCACGGCAGAAAAGACAATGACGGCCGGGGCATCACCAAGGGATTCCTGTTCCAGTGCGGCTCGGCCCAACTCTTTACGGACATCTTGGCCTGCAACTTTCACGAGTTCGTGCACATGCGGTCGGTACTTGTAGATCCCTTTTGCCAAGCCGGTGACGTTTCCGGCAACGATGTAAATTTCAAGCGGAAAGAGCGCGCCTGCTGAGGGTGCAGTTATCAATCCCTTCGTCCGTTCCGTTATTCCCTGTGCCGCCCAGAGAAGCTGGGAGACTTCTTCGATCGTCAGCGGTTCTCCTGAGTAGGCTCTTACCGATCGCCTCTTGAGCAGTGTTTCTTCAAGAGACGTTGTTCCTCTCGTGTTCGGTTTGGATAGCTTGATCGTCTCCATGGCAACTGTTTGTTGTAGTTTGTTCGTGTCGCCCTGTGTACCTATCGCTCCGCTGATTGCAAGCGACACGACGAGTGATCCTATGATAGTGTGTACCACGCTCATCCTCACTGCATTCATCTCAGTGTACCTGTTTCCATTTGACGGCTAATTGCGCAACACGCCTCCCAAGTGCCTCTCCTTTTTGCAGAAAATGGTCGCTCACCCTTTTCTCCTCTTGCACTTTTCCGAACGGCTCTTCGTGAGTAATCGCTGCTGCACCAAACGCAGACTCCCACTCCGGCCCACCGACGACGATCATGCCAAAGATGAGCATCGAATGGAGAATGCTCAATTGCGTCAGTTCCTCTCCTGCAGAGATTCCGCCAGCTGACACAAATGCCGCACCGATCTTGTCTTTCAGTGGAGTTCCCTCGAACGGCCAACGATTCATAAACTCCTGCACCGGCGGTGCAACGCTTGCGTTGTAAACCGGACTGCCCACAATGATCGCATCGGCTGAGAGAACATCTGCGTTTGTCGCCTCTGCAACGGTGAGCAACTTGACGTGTACCCCCTTCACAGAACGCGCCCCGTTCGCAACAGCTTCCGCCATCGCACGAGTATGTCCCTGCACACTGTAATAGGCGATGAGAATCGTTGGCTGGTTCTGCCCGACACTGAGATCGACAACGAGAAGGACCAGAACTGCCACAATCAGGAAAGGTGTGATCTTCTTCATGTGATGACCTCAGGATTGAAAGAGACACGGCCTCGCTAGCTTAAACCAAGGACAGTTCGATATCCGGGAATATCGAGAAAACCGTGGCCGCTGATGTTGAACGCGATCACTTTCTTCTCACCGCTTTCTCTGCATTTGATCGCTTCGTCAATCGCGCAGCACACCCCATACGCCGATTCCGGTGCAGGCAGCCACCCTTCGGTTTCTATGAAGACCTTTGCGTTCTCGAACACGTGCTTTTCATCAGCAGGGTATGCAACAGTGTCGATGATCCCTTTATGCCGGAGCAGACTGATGATGGGCGAGCAGCCGTGGTACCGGAGTCCGTCCCCTATAATCGGCTGCATAGCCAGCTTGTGCCCCAGGGTGTACATCTTTAGCATCGGCGTGATCTCCGCGTAGTCCGCGAAGTCGTACTCGTACTTCCCCTGCAGGTTGGGTGCAACCTGACTCTGAGCCGCGATGAACTTGATCTTCTTCCCTTTTTTCACCGAATCTCCAACAAAGGGCAAGGCGAACCCGCCAAAGTTCGATCCACCGCCAAGGCACGAGATGATGAGATCAGGATAATCATCAAAAAGCTCGAACTGTCTCTGCGTCTCCAGACCGATGATGGTCTGATGCATCAGCACATGATTCAGCACGGACCCGAGGCAGTACGTTGCCCTCGGATCTTTCTGCGAATCTTCTAGTCCCTCCGAGATCGCAATCCCAAGCGAGCCAACGTGTTCCGGATTTTTTTCATACAGGGCTTTGCCGACGTCCGTCACCGGGCTTGGGGAGGCGTAAACGTTTGCTCCAAGGAGTTTCATGTATGTCAGACGATCCTTCTTCCAGTTATAGACGCTGCGCACCCAGAAAACTGTGCACTTGAGACCCGTGACAGCCGCAGCGTACGAAAGCGCGGTTCCCCATTGTCCCGCCCCGGTTTCCGTTGTCACTCGCTCAAATCCCTGCTGCTTCGCGTACCAACATTGTGCGAGAGCGGTGTTGACTTTGTGGCTTCCCGTTGGGCTGAAGAATTCACTCTTGTAGTAGATTCTTGCAGGTGTGTTGAGACGCTTCTCGAGATTCGTTGCGCGAAACAGAGGCCTCGGCCTCCCGGCCTTCGCGAGCAGATCCATGATTCCGCCCGGGACATCAATCCAGCTCTGCCGTGAGAACTCCTGATTCAAGCACTCGGCGATCATCAGGTTTGGGAGGTTCTGTATCCGCGAGGGGCCGGAGGCAGGATCTTGCGGTGGGGGGAGCGGCTCTGGAAGATCGGGGATGATGTTGTACCACGCATTCGGAATTTCGTCGAACTTCAAGTTCACCATGCTTTTCATGGGCTGTTTCTCCACGAGTGTCTCGATTATCCGTTGATAGGGTCTGCCGTTCGGCGCCGCAACAGCTCAGTGCAGCGGTTACTGCTAGGTGATGCTCTTTGACTCGACGTCCCCTTGAGTCTTTTTCTTGAAGGTGAACGAACCGATGGCCGGCTTCACCAGTCTCTCATAGTCTGCGTACTCCATTCTCACCAGCTCCCGATGCGAACCCGCGTTGAAGGCAATCTCTTTGTCCTCCTTCAGGTTGTTCGAGACAAACACACGCATGTTGAAGAGATTGCCGAACGGCGGCATCGCACCCACCTCGCATTCCGGAAAGCGATCCTTGAATTCCGATTCGCTCGCCAACTCCACGTTCTTGGCTCCCATCACTTCTTTGAGGAGGGTGAAGTCGATCATCTGCGAAGCCGGAAGAACAGCCATAGCCATAGCTCCATCCATCCAGACGATCACGGTTTTGGCAACTTCTTTTCCGGGGATGTGCGCTGATTGCGCGACATCCTGCGCCGTGAAGGCGGAAGAATGCGTCACAACGACGTACTTGACCTTGTTGCTGTCAAGAAACTCTACCAGTTTCTTGTGTATCATAGCGTCCTCCTTTCTTAGTGTGCTTCCCCAATGATCATGTTGGCAATCTGTGAAAGCTCCTCGAATCTCATGAAACGACAAAACCCGCAGGTTGGCGTTGCTTCGCTCATCCTACGGGTTAACTTGAGCACGTCATACTCACCCGATATCTGTGGATCCACAGCTTATGTGTTCACAACATGTTGCCCCACATTCACGCAGGTTCAATGTAGGAGAATTTCCAGGAAAATCAATTTTCAGGTGATGAGAAGTATTCTCAAAAACAGGAGAGTTGGAAAACCTTGAGCGAAGCCTCTTCAGAAAGCGAGGAGCGTGCGCATGCGGAGCAGCACAAGAGGAACTAATCTTGTCATCCTGACCGTTTCTGTTCAGAACCTGACGTCTGAAATTCTCAGCAAGAGCTCTGGTAATGATGCTGGACCTCAGACCCGCAGCAAAAGCGACGCATCCCAGGGAGTGCATCCCACAGCGGCTGGATGAGCTGCGTCGAAGACTATATGGCCTTGACTAGTCGCACTGAGCCACATGAGGCAGCGGTATGTTGCTCACGCGCCAGACGCCCGACTGCCGACGGAAGGAGGCCGAAAAAAAAGTTGAAGCTCTGCCCTCCCAATTTCACGGAATTTTTTTTCTTGACACTTTCCCGGCAAATCTGTAGCTTTTCGCCGTCTTCAGCGAACAAAAGAGTTTTCACCCCATCTCACCGTAGCATATGTCAACTCCTCTTTGCCATAGGCTGCTGAGATCCACCATCTG
>Ga0315284_10001517_pt1 | contig 33115 bp, 27 predicted proteins | sample YL17G09_16_MG_FD_203696 | JGI IMG/M metagenome (GOLD analysis project Ga0315284, IMG submission 203696) | Sediment microbial communities from Yellowstone Lake, YNP, Wyoming, USA - YL17G09_16 | ecosystem: Environmental > Aquatic > Freshwater > Lake > Sediment | place: USA: Wyoming | collected... | reverse complement strand
CGACCACGAAGCCGAAGCCGAAGCCGAGGCGGCGCCGGCGTGACGGCGCCCTTCCCCGATCCGCACCTATCTCCGCGCGGACGCGCGGAGGGAGCCGCCCCAGGAGGTCCCCACATGCTCGTGCCGATGGTCATCGAGTCGTCGAGCCGCGGCGAGCGCGCCTACGACATCTACTCGCGCCTGCTCAAGGAGCGGATCATCTTCCTGGGCGACGCGATCGAGGACAACCTGGCCAACCTGGTCATCGCCCAGCTCCTCTTCCTCGACTCGGAGGACCCCGAGAAGGACATCAACCTCTACATCAATTCGCCGGGAGGCGTGATCACCTCCGGCCTGGCCGTGTACGACACGATGCAGCTCGTCCGCGCTCCCGTCAGCACGATCTGCGTCGGCATGGCGGCGAGCATGGCCGCGGTTCTCCTCGCGGCCGGTCAGCCGGGCAAGCGCTACGCCCTGCCGCACAGCCGGATCATGATCCACCAGGGCTCGGGTGGGTTCCGGGGCAATACCCCCGACGTCTTCATCCAGGTCAAGGAGATGGAGACTTTGGTCAACGCAAATCACGAGCTCCTCTCGCGCCACACCGGCCAGCCGATCGAGAAGATCGTCAAGGACACCGAGCGGGACTACTTCATGGGCCCCGATGCGGCCAAGGCGTATGGCATCATCGATGCTGTCTACACGCCGCCGGAAAAGGTCGGGGCGCAGGCCCCGGGCCTTCCGGCCGCCAGCAACCCGGGTGTCGGGGTCCCGCCGACCGCCGACGGCGGCCCGGCCCCTGCCGGCGAGTAGGCCCGTCACGCCGCCGGCTGCGGCCGCAGAGAGAGTGAGGAGACCGTGACCACCGGCAAGACGCCCAAGGTCCCGTATCGCTGCTCGTTCTGCGGCAAGAGCCAGGAGCAGGTCCGCAAGCTGATCGCCGGACAGGGCGTCTACATTTGCGACGAGTGCATCAACCTCTGCCAGGAGATCATCGAGGAGGAGATGCTCGAGCAGCCGCGCCAGAAGCAGGCGGCCGCCAGGCTCCCCGCGCCGCGCCAGATCAAGGGCTCGCTCGACGACTACGTGATCAGCCAGGAGAAGCCCAAGAAGGTCCTCTCCGTGGCGGTCTACAACCACTACAAGCGGATCAATGCCGGCAACGCCACGGACGACGTGGAGCTCCAGAAGTCGAACGTCCTCCTGGTCGGGCCGACGGGCTCCGGCAAGACGCTCCTGGCCCAGACCCTCGCGCGTGTTCTCGACGTGCCGTTCTGTATCGCCGACGCGACGTCGCTCACGGAGGCAGGCTACGTCGGCGAGGACGTCGAGAACATCCTCCTGCGCCTCATCCAGGCCGCCGACTTCGACGTCGCGCGGGCCCAGCGCGGGATCATCTACATCGACGAGATCGACAAGATCGCGCGCAAGGCAGACAACCCCTCCATCACCCGCGACGTCTCCGGTGAGGGCGTCCAGCAGGCGCTCCTCAAGATCCTGGAGGGGACGGTCGCCAACGTGCCGCCGCAGGGCGGTCGCAAGCACCCCCACCAGGACTTCATCCAGATCGACACGACGAACATCCTGTTCATCTGCGGCGGGGCGTTCGACGGCCTGGAGAAGATCATCGAGGAGCGGGTGGGGAAGCGGTCGCTCGGCTTCGGGCAGGGCGAGAAGGGGACGAGGGCCGAGCGCCAGAGGGTCTTCGAACGCCTGATGCCCGAGGACCTCCTCAAGTTCGGCCTCATCCCCGAGTTCGTCGGCCGGCTGCCGGTGGTGGTGACCCTCTCCGCGCTGACCGCCGACGACCTGGTCCGCGTCCTGACCGAGCCCAAGAACGCCATCACGCGCCAGTTCAAGCGCTTCCTTGGCCTCGACAAGGTGGATCTCGTCTTCACCGACGGGGCCCTGCGGGCGACGGCCGACGCGGCGCTCTCGCGCAAGACGGGCGCCCGCGCCCTGCGCACGATCGTCGAGGAGGCGCTCCTCGAGGTGATGTACGACATCCCGGAGCGGACCGAGGTCCGCAAGTGCATCATCACGGAGGAGACGATCCGCGACGGCCGCCCGCCGCTCCTCCTCACCGAGGCCGAGGTGGAGAAGGGCTTCGACGAAACCAAGTTCGCCGAGATCGTTGCTGCACGCGGGGAGTCGGCGTAGCCGAATGTCGGCTGCCCGTCTCCTCCGCCTGATCGACCAGCTCCGCCAGCTCAGGCGGGATCGGTCCCGACGCCGGGCTCGGTCCCTCCCGTTCCTCCCGTTCCTTCGGGCGCTCCTGCCGCTCCGCCGTCGCCCGCGGCCAGCTTCTCGCCGGCCCCTCCGGTGGACGCCACGGCCTGGTGGAGGCGGTCCTCGGCCAGGACGCGCCGCAGGACTTTGCCGATGAACGTGCGCGGCAGCTCGGTGCGGAACTCGATTGCCACCGGCACCTTGAAGCGCGACAGGTTCTCGCGACAGTAGGCCAGGATCTCCTCTTCGGTGATCGCGATCCGGGGCTCGAGGACGACGTAGGCGCGCGGCACCTCGCCCAGGCGCTCCTCGGGCTCGCCCACGACGGCCGCCTCGGCGATGGCGGGGTGGGCCATCAGCACCTCCTCCACCTCGCGCGGATAGACGTTCATGCCGCCGACAAGGATCATGTCCTTGCGCCGGTCGACAATCCGGAAGTAGCCCTCCTCGTCCATGGTGGCCACGTCGCCGGTGAAGAGCCAGCCGTCGCGCAGGACGGCCGCGGTCTCCTCGGGCTGGTTCCAGTAGCCGGTCATGACCTGCGGGCCGCGGATGACGAGCTCGCCGATCTCGCCCGGCCCCAGCGTTCGCTCGCCGGTCTCGAGGTCGACGACGCGGGCGTCGGTGGAGGGGAAGGGCAGCCCGATCGTGCCGATCTTGCGCTGGCCGTGGATCGGGTTGCAGTGGGTGACGGGGCTAGCCTCGGTCAGGCCGTAGCCCTCGCATACCCGTCCGCCGGTGATCTCCTCGAAGCGGCTCTGGACATCGAGGGTGAGCGGCGCCGCTCCGCTGATGCAGGCCTCGATCGAGCCCAGGTCGTAACGTGCCCGGGCCGGGTGGGCGGCCAGCATGGCGTACATCGTCGGCGCGCCGGGGAAGGTGCGCGGCCGCGTTCGGGGGATCGACTTGAGCACCGCCAGCGGATCGAACCGCGGGTGGAGGACCTGTGTCGCGCCGATGAGGATCGAGAAGTTCATGGCCACCGTCAGGCCGTAGATGTGGAAGTAGGGGACGACGCACAGCGCAGACTCCTTCCCCGGTCGGGCGTCGGGGAACCAGGCAGCCGTCTGCAGGGCATTGGCGACGAGGTTGCGGTGGGTGAGCGTGGCTGCCTTGGGGACACCGGTCGTGCCGCCGGTCGGCTGAAGGACGGCCGGATCGCCCGGCGCCGCGGGCGAGTCGACCCGGCCACCGCGGGTCTCGCGCAGGACGCGGACCAGGTTCGGCGTCGCTGCGGAGTGGGGGACCGGGTGCCAGCGGCCTTCCCGGCGCGCCGCCAGCGGGTAGAGCCAGCGGATCGGGGCCGGAAGCCAGTCGCGGATCCCGGTCGAGATCAGGGCGCCGTCCGGCAGGTGGCCCTCGATCGCGGTCCGGACCGAGCGCACGCGGGGCACGAGGAGGTCGAGGCAGACCGAGAAGCGCGGCGCCGTCTGGCGCAGGAGAATCTCGAGCTCCCGCTCGACGAGCAACGGGCTCGTCGGCGCCGCGATCCCGCCGGCGCGCAGCGTGCCGAAGAAGGCGATCACGAACGCCGGGCTGTTCGGCAGGTGGAGGCTGACCCGGTCGCCCCGCTGGAGCCCGCGCGCGAGCAGCGCCCGGGCGAACCGGTCGAGCGCGTCGTCGAGCTCGCGGAAGCGCATCCGGGCGCCGAGAAAGTCAAGCGCGACCTGCTCGGGAAACCGTTCCGCCGACGCCCGCAGGATCTGGTCGAGCGTCTCGTCCGGGACGGCGATCTCGCGCGGCACCCCGGGCTCGTAGTGGTCGAACCAGGGACGGGCAGACCCGTCCGGCTGGGTGGCCCCTGGCGCTGCGGTCATCCTCTCCTCCTCCCTGTAGTCACGACCATCGGCGTGCCCCCGGCAGTGCGAAGTCAGGTCACACCGGGTAGCCCTTCGCGGCGACGACATGCGCGGCCACCCGACGGCCAAGCGCAACCCGGTCGACCGGGTCCGTGCGCAGGAGGCGCCGGATCCCGGCCACGAGGAGGCGTGCCTCGTCTCCCTCGGACAGCGACGGCGCGACCGTGCGGGCGGTCATCTCGAGATGGGCGGAGCGCTCGGCCACGACGAGGCGGGCCAGATCGACGTGGCGCGAAGCCCGGTCGGGGGCGAGGCCGGACGGCCCCGCGACGGCCGCGCGCCGGGCCCGGGCGACGGCGCTGTCCATGGCGAGCACGTCGATCGCCAGGTCGGCCAGGCCGGCGAGGATCTCCTGCTGCTCCTCGAGCGCCGCGCCGAAGCGCTGGAAGGCCGCCCCGGCGAGGAGCAGGGTGACCTGTCGGGCGCCCTCGACCACCGCCGCCTCGGCGGCGAGCGGCCCGTCGCCCGCGGCGTCCGGGCCGCTGCCGGCGGGAGCGAGGAGGGCTTCCTGGGCCCGTCGGGCCGGGCCGAGCAGGTCGAGCCGGCCCTGGATCGCCCGCTTGACGAGCGTTCCCGGGACGAGGAGCCGGTTGATCTCGTTCGTCCCCTCCCAGATCCGGTGGATCCGGGCGTCGCGGAAGGCGCGCGCGGCCGGGTACTCTTCGATGTAGCCGTAGCCTCCGTGGACCTGGATCAGCTCGTCGACGACCCAGCCGAGCTCCTCGCTGGCGAGCACCTTGGCGATCGAGCACTCGACCGCGTACTCCTCGAGCGCGGCCCGGATCGCGTCGGGCGAGCCCGACTCCTCGGCTCGCCCCAGGCGGGCGTCGATGAGCCCGGCAACCCGGTAGACGACCGATTCGACGGCGTAGGTCCGGGCGGCCATCGCGGCCAGCTTGGCGGCGATGAGGGGGAACTCCACGATCGGCCGCCCGAACGCCTGGCGATCTCGAGCGTAGGCGTAGGCGACGGCGATCGACGACTTCATGCCGCCCAGGCAGCCGGCGGCGAGCTTGAAGCGCCCGACGTTGAGAACGTTGTAGGCGACGCGATGGCCCTTGCCGATCTCGCCGAGGACGTTCTCCGCCGGGACCCGGACTCCGTCGAGGGTGACGGCGCAGGTCGATGCGCCGTGGATGCCCAGCTTGTGCTCCTCGGGCCCGACTGTGAGTCCCTGGCTGGCGCGCTCGACGAGGAAGGCCGTGAACTCCTCCCCGTCGACCTTGGCGTAGAGCGTGAACAGGTCGGCGAAGCCGGCGTTCGTGATGAACTGCTTCGTGCCGTCGATCACGAAGCTGCCGTCGGGCTGGCGAATCGCCCGGGAGCGGATCGCGCGGGCGTCGGAGCCGGCCGACGGCTCGGTCAGGGCGTACGCCCCCACCGTCGTTCCCGCCACGAGGCCGGGCAGGTAGCGCCGCCGCTGGTCGTCGGTGCCGAAGAAGACGAGCGGCAGGGTGCCGATCCCGGTGTGGGCGCTGTACGTCACGGCGAACGAATCCGCGCCCGCGAGCGCCTCGGTGACGACGACCGAGGCGACCCGGTCGAGTCCCGCTCCGCCATACGCCTCGGGCACCTCGATGCCGAGGTAGCCGTCTCGGCCGAGCCGGGCCAGCAGCTCCCGGTGCGTCGCGTAGTCCTTGCCCTCGATCGCCTCGCGACGCGGCCCCACCTCCCGGGCGACGAACGTCTCGATCGCGTCCCGCATCGAGCGGTGCTCGTCGCTCAGCTGCTCCGGGGTGAAGATCCGCTCCGGGGCGGTCGGGCCGGTGAGGAAGCCGCCGCCCGGTTCCCCCAGCCCGGCCGGCTCGGTCGAGCCGGCCGGCGCAGCGCCCGTCGGGGTGGTCATCGCTCTCCCTCCTTCGCGTTCGCCCGTGCCGCGGCGGCTGGTGCGGCACCGTTCGGCTGGCGCCCGCCCAACCACTCGATGATGCCTGCCGCGCCCTGGCCGCCGCCGACGCACATCGTCACGAGCCCGTAGCGGGCGCCCCGCGCCGCGAGCTCCGAGAGGAGCTGGACAGCCAGCTTCGCGCCCGTCGCGCCGAGCGGATGGCCGAGGGCGATCGCGCCCCCGTTCGGGTTCGTCCGCTCCTCGTCGAGGCCAAGCCGGCGCACGACGGCGACGACCTGGGCGGCGAATGCCTCGTTCAGCTCGATCACCGCGAGGTCGCCCAGGCTGAGACCGGCCCGGGCGAGGGCCTTCGGGACGGCCTCGATCGGGCCCAACCCCATCACCTCAGGTGCGACGCCGGCCGTCGCGTACGCCACGAGCCGGCCGAGCGGGCGGAGGCCGAGCTGCGCAGCTCGATCGCCGGTCATGACGACCATCGCCGCGGCGCCGTCGCTCATCTGGGAGCTGTTGCCGGCGGTGACCGTGCCGCCCTCGGCGAAGGCCGGCGCGAGCGACGCCATCCGTGCCTCGTCGGTGTCGCGGCGAGGACCCTCGTCGGTGTCGAACGTGGCCCGTTCGAGCCGGGGGCGGCCGTCCTCGACGAGCGTCCGCTCGACGACGACGGGGACGATCTCGGATCGGAAGCGCCCCTCGTCGATCGCGGCCACCGCCCGGCGGTGGCTGCGCAGCGCCCAGGCGTCCTGATCGTCGCGGCCGACCTGTTCACGGCGGGCCACCTCCTCGGCGGTCAGTCCCATGTTCAGGAAGACCTCCGGCCAGCGCCCGGCCAGCCCCGGGTTCGGGGCGAAGTGCCAGCCGGTCATCGGCACGGAGCTCATCGACTCGAGGCCCCCGGCGACGACGACCTCGGCGCTGCCGGTCGCCACGGCCTGGCTGGCGATGGCGAGCGCCTGGAGGCCCGAGGCACAGAACCGGTTGACGGTCATCGCGCTCGTGGAGACCGGAAGCCCCGCCCCGAGCGCGACCGGGCGCGCGACGTTGAGACCCTGGGCGCCCTCCGGCATGGCGCAGCCAAGGACGAGGTCCTCCACCTCGGCAGCGTCGAGCCCGGTCGCCCGGGCGACCGCCTCCCGGACGGCGGCGATGGCGAGATCCTCGGGCGATGTCTCGCGGAGCGCGCCCCGCGGCGCCCGGCCCACGGCCGTGCGAACGGCGCTGACGATGACGGCTTCTCGCATCACTGGCTCCGCTGCTCCTGTCTCTCGTCGCTGGGCTCGTGCGTGGGGCGTCCGGCGCGGCCGACGGCCATTCCTCCTCAGTTGCGGAGCGGCTTGCCGGTCCGCAGCGTGTGACGGATCCGGTCGCGGGTGAGGCGTTCGCCGAGGAGCCGAAGGAACGCCTCCCGCTCGAGGTCGAGCAGGTAGGCCTCCGCCACCTCCGTGCCCTCGGCGACGTCGCCGCCGCACATCACCCGGGTCAGCTCGAGGGTGACCCGGCGGTCGTGGGCGCTCATCGCCCGGCCCGCCACCTGGTTGAACGTGAGCACTTCCGCGGCGGCGATCCCGCGCCGACCGAGGACCGGGATCGGACGCGCGAGCGGCGGCCGGTAGCCGATCTCGGCCAGCCCCCGGGCAGTCGCCGCCGCGTCGGCCCACTGGCGCTCGGGGTCGGCGCTGACGAGGTCGGCCGGGCCGAGCAGGCCCAGGGCGCGGGCCTCCTCGGCGCTCGTCGAGACGCGCGCGAAGGCGATCGTCTCGAGGGCGGCCCGGAAGAAGGCGAACGGGTCGGCCTGGCTCCCGGCGGACCGCTCGGCGGCACGGCGGGCCATGGAGGTAGAGCCGCCGCCGGCCGGGATCAGCCCCACCCCGGCCTCGACGAGACCGAGGTACGTCTCGGCCAGGGCCTGGCAGCGCGCCCCGGAAAGGCAGACCTCGGCCCCGCCGCCGAGGGTCCGGCCCCGCGGCGCGATGACGACGGGCAGCGGCGCGTAGCGGATCGCCTGGGTCGCCCCCTGGAAGAGGCGCACGGCCCGCTCGAGCTCGTCCCACTCGCCCTCCTCGGCCTCGATGAGCAGGAGTGCCAGGTTCGCGCCGGCCGAGAAGTCCGGCGCCAGGGTGCCGATCACGAGCCCGTCGGCGCTCCTCGCGGCCAGTTCGAGCGCGCGGCGGATGATGTCGAGCGTGTCGAGCCCAATCAGGTTGAGCTTGCCGTGGAGCTCCAGGCCCAGGATCCCGTCGCCGAGGTCGACGACCGAGGCAGCCGTGTTGGACGGCAGCTCCGGGCGCAGGCGCCGCCTCGCCGCCACGTCGGTCCGGCCGGGCGTCTCGGGCAGCGGGCGGAAGGAGAGGTCCGCGAAGACGAGGCTCTCGCGGCGGCCGTCGGGCGTGTCGCGATAGAAGGCGCCAGGGCCGGCCGCCACCCGCTCGGCAAGCTCGGGGACGGCGCCGCCCGAGCGCCGAATCAGCTCGACGACCGTCGGCACGCCGAGGGCGTCCCACGTCTCGAAGGGGCCGAGCTCCCAGCCGAAGCCCCAGCGCATCGCCCGGTCGACCGCGACCGCGCCGGCGGCGATCTCGCCCGCGATCGTCGCGGCGTAGCCGAGCGAGGCGGCGACGAAGCCGCGCACGAAGCGCGCCGCCGTGTCGTCGGCAGCCAGGAGCCCCGCCAGGCGCCGGCCGAGATCCAGCTCGTTGCGGGCGAGCTGGACCGAGCCCGCGACGAGCTTGCGACGGGGCCGGTAGTCGAGGGTGGCGAGGTCGAGGGCGAGGATCTCGCCGTCGACCCGGCGGAACATTCCGGCGCCCCGCTTCTCGCCGAGGGCGCCGCGCTCGATGAGCACCCGCAGCACCGGCGGGACCCGGAATCGATCGCGCTGCGGGTCGTCGACGAGCGCCTCGTGGCAATGGTCCGCGACGGCGACGGCGACGTCGATCCCGATAAGGTCGAGCGTCCGGAACGTGGCGCTCTTCGGGTGGCCGACCAGCGGCCCGGTCAGCTCGTCGACCTCGTCGACCCCCAGCCCGAGCTCGAGAGCGAGCTCGACCGCGACGAGCAGCCCGTGGACCCCGAGTCGGTTGGCGATGAACGCCGGCGTGTCGTTGGCCAGGACGGTCCCCTTGCCGAGGTGGCGCGAGCCGTAGGCCTCGACCCAGGCGACGAGCTCGGGGTCGGTTTCGGCGGTCGGGATCAGCTCGAGCAGTCGGGCATAGCGCGGCGGGTTGAAGAAATGGGTCCCCAGGAACGCCCTCCGGAAGGGCTCGGATCGACCCTCGCCCAGGCCCCGGAGCGAGATCCCGCTCGTGTTCGAGCTGACGAGCGGGTACCGGGCCCGGCCGCCGAGCGCCGCGTCGACCCGGGCCAGGAGCTCGCGCTTCGGATCGAGCCGTTCCACGATCGCCTCGATCACCCAGCCGGCGCCGGCGACGCTTGACTCGAGGGCATCGAAGCCTGCGGTCGTGATCCGGGCGGCGTCGTCGGCCCGGTGGAGCGGCGCCGGGCGGAGGCGTCGGGCGTGTTCGAGCCCCTGGCTCGCCGTCGCGGCGTCGAGATCGAGCAGGCTGACGCGCGCGCCAGCGCCTGCCAGCAAGCAGGCGAGCTGGGCGCCCATCGTGCCGGCGCCAAGGACGACGGCATGCTCGAGGCGGGGGATCATCGATCCGGCTCCTTGTTCGTGCGATGACTCGTCGGGGTGACCGCGATCGGGGCCCGCAGGCCGTCGAGGAGCAGGTCGGCGAGCGTCTCGGCAAGCTCCTCCACCGAGAGCGGGCCGTCGGGGCGATACCACTGCGTGAACCAGTTGCAGGTGGACAGGATCATGAAGCCCGCCAGCCGGACGTCGATCGGCCGGAAGCTCCCGTCGGCCACGCCGGCCGCGAGGGCGTCGCGCCACGCGCGCTCGTAGGCGTCGCGGCGCTCCACGAGCTCCCGTCGGCGCTCCGGGTGGAGCGATCGCAGCTCGATGTGGGTCAGGGAGAGCTCGTCGCGCTGTCCGGCGGCGAAGCGCAGGTGGGCCGTGATCGCCCGCCGAACGCGATCGACGCCCCGGCCCGGGCCGTCGAGTTCGGGTCGAACGTGGGCGTCGAGGCGCTCGAGCGCCCCGCTGACGATCGTCCAGAGGAGGTCGTCCTTGGCCGCGATGTAGTGGTACAGGCTGCCGCGGTGCATCCCGAGGGCGTCGGCGAGGTCCTGCATCGAGGTTGCATGGAAGCCGCGCTCGCGAAAGAGCTGGATGGCGACCCGCTGGAGCTCCAGCTCGCGAGGTCGGGCGATCGTCACCGCGGCAACCCCTTCGTCCGGATCGGACGCGCCTCGTGCCAAACGAACGTTTGGTAGGGGAACAGGGTACGAGCGGCGAGGCGCCGGATCAAGGGGGCGAATCAACTGGTTGTCGCCGGCCAGTGAACGGATCAACTGGTCTGCATCCACACGTCCGTGCCGGCCCGCCCGGGGAGCGACGACCTGGAGGATCCGCAACTCCGATGGCAGCAGGGCCGATCGTCTGGAGCCGTGGCATGCTCGGAAACGCGGCCACCCTCGTGGTTCGCCCGAACAGCCTCGTGCTACACTCCCGCCCTCACGGCGGTGACCGAGAAGAGTAGCGTCGGCGGGGGCCGAAGCGAGCGCGGGACGGTGCGAGCCGTGCGGTCAACCCCGGCGCGAACGTCGCTCGCGAGCCGTGCGGCCGGCGCCCGATAGCGCGCCGCGAGGGGCACCGGAGCCCGCGCCCGCGATGAGCGGACCGCGCCGGCGCCCGAACCAGCAGGTGGCACCACGACCCCGTTCGTCCGCTGGACGAGCGGGGCGTTTCCGTTTTCGAGAGGGAGTGGCGGCGATGGCAGACGGAGCGGCAGGCGCGCCGGGAGGGCTCGCCAAGGCCTACCGGCCCGCGGAGTTCGAGGGGCCCGTCTACGAGCGCTGGCTGGCCGCCGACGTCTTCGCCCCCGACGGCGCCGGCTCGCGCGCGGACGCGGGCAAGCCACCCTTCGTCATCATCCAGCCGCCCCCCAACGTGACCGGCAGCCTGCACCTGGGCCACGCCCAGCGAAGCGCGGTCGAGGACCTCATGATCCGCCACGCCCGGATGCACGGGCGTCCGGCCCTCTTCCTGCCGGGCCTCGACCACGCCAGCATCGCCGCCCAGTTCGTCCTCGACCGGATCATCGCCGCCGACGGCGAGACCCGGGCGAGCCTGGGCCGCGAACGGTATCTCGAGCGGATGTGGCACTTCATCGACGAGACCCGGGACGTGATCCTCGGGCAGCAGCGGCGCCTGGGGGCGTCGATCGACTGGGGCCGCCTGCGCTTCACGATGGACGAGGTCTCCGGCCGGGCGGTGCGCGAGGCGTTCCACCGCCTCTACCGCGAGGGTCTCGCCTACCGCCACGAGACGCTCATCAACTGGTGCCCCGGCTGTCGGACCAGCCTCTCCGACCTCGAGGTGATCGCGACGCCCGAGACCGGGACGCTGTGGACGATCCGCTATCACCTGGTCGACGAGGCGACGGGCGCCGACGAGCCGGACGCGTTCATCACGGTCGCCACGACGCGCCCCGAGACGATCCTCGGCGACACCGGCGTCGCGGTCCACCCCGACGACCCCCGCTACGCCGTCCTCGTGGGCCGCCGCGCGCGGATCCCCTTCGTCGATCGGCTCGTCCCGATCATCGCCGACCCGGTGGTCGACCCGGCGTTCGGGACCGGCGCGGTGAAGATCACGCCGGCCCACGACACCGATGACTACGCCACCGGCCAGCGCCACGACCTGCCGTTCGTCGACGTGATGCGCGACGACGGCCACATCTCGGCGGCCGGCGGGCACTACGCGGGCCTGGAGCGCTACGCCGCCCGCCAGAGGATCCTGGCCGACCTGGAGACCGCCGGCGATCTCGTCGGCAGCAAGCCCCACGAGATGATCATCGGGCGCTGCCAGCGCAGCCACGACGTCGTGGAGCCGCGCCTCAAGACGCAGTGGTTCGTGCGGGCGAAGCCCCTCGCGGAGGCCGCCCTGCACGCCACCCGCTCGAAGCGAACCGTCATCCTTCCCGAACGCTTCGAGAAGGTCTGGGAGCACTGGCTTACCGAGATCCGCGACTGGAACGTGAGCCGCCAGCTGTGGTGGGGTCACCAGATCCCGGCCTGGTACTGCGCGGACGGCCACGTGACCGTGAGCCCGGCAAAGGACGGGCCGGATGCCTGCGAGGCCTGCGGTCGCCCGGCGGCGGAGCTGACCCAGGACCCGGACATCTTCGACACCTGGTTCAGCTCGGGCCTCTGGCCGTTCTCCACCCTCGGATGGCCGGAGCAGACCCCGGACCTCGCCCGCTACTACCCGGGCACGGTCATGGAGACGGCCTACGACATCATCTTCTTCTGGGTGGCCCGGATGATGATGCTGGGCATCCACCTGATGGGCGAGGCGCCCTTCGAGGTCGTCTACCTCTCCGGCCTCGTGCGCGACCCCTATGGTCAGAAGATGTCGAAGACGAAGGGGAACGTGGTAGACCCCCTGGCGACAATCGACGAATCGGGCGCCGACGCCCTCCGCTTCGCTCTCATCCACGGGGCGGCGCCGGGCAACGACCAGAAATTCAGCGCGGAGAAGCTGGAGAACGGCCGCAACTTCGCCAACAAGCTCTGGAACGCGGCGCGATTCGTGCTGGGTGCCCGCCCGGCGACGATCGCGGCGGATGCGCCGCGCCTCGCGCCCGACCCGGCCCGGCTGGGGCCCGCCGAGCGCTGGCTCCGGAGCAGGGTGGCGTCCACCGTGGCCGCCGCCGACCGCGCCCTGGCCGACTACGCCTTCGGCCAGCTGACGGCGACCCTCTACGACGCCATCTGGGGGGAGTACTGCGACTGGGCGCTGGAGCTGGCCAAGGTCCGCCTGGCGGACGAGGCCGTGCCGGCCGCCGACCGGGAGGCGACCTGGTGGGCGCTCGTGGAGGCGCTCGACACCTACCTGCGGCTCCTTCACCCGGTCATGCCGTTCCTGACGGAGGCGATCTGGGGCCAGCTCCCGAAGGCGCCCGGCGACCCGGAGCTGCTCATCGTCGCCGACTGGCCGACTCCGGGGCGCGTGGACGGCGCGGCCGACGCCGAGACCGGCGGGCTGCTCGACCTCGTGCGGGCGATCCGGAATGCGCGCGCCGAGGCCCGCGTCCAGCCCGGTGCCTGGCTCGCGGTCGACGTGGCCGTCCCGGCGGTCATGGCGCCCACCTTCGACGTCCTGCAACCGGCGCTGGAGCGCCTGGCCCGGGCGCGCCCGCTCGTCCGCGTCGCCGACCGCGGGGCCCTCCACGCGGACCCGCGCGGTGGGCTCGCCGTCGTCGCCGGCGGCTTGGAGGCCGTCGTCCGCCCGCTTGCCGTGGAGGCGGGGACGGCCGCCCGGGACCGCGCCCGCCTCGAGAAGGAGCTCGCCGCCACCGAGCCTCAGCTCGCCGCGACGCGGGCGCGGCTCGCGGACGAGCACTTCACCTCGAAGGCGCCGGCGGCGGTTGTCGACGGGGCCCGGGCACGCGAGGTGGAGCTGGCCGACCGCGCGGCGCGGCTCCACGCTCGCCTCGCCGGCCGGGAAGGGGCCGAATGAGCGCGCTCACGGCCGCCGGTGGCTCCGTCCTCGCGCTCGATCTCGGCGGGACGCAGATCCGTGCTGCGGTCGTGGTCGACGGGGGTGTCGTGGTCGCCGCCCATCGCACCCGCACGCCGGTCGACGCGGGTGGACCCGCCATCGTCGCGGCCTGCGTGGAGGCCCTCGCCACGGTCCGACGAGAGGACGCGGCGAGGGCGGGCGCGCGATCCTTGGCCGGAGTCGGGATCTCGGCGCCGGGCCCGGTCGATCCTGTCGCCGGCATGATCCTCGACCCCCCGAACCTCGGCCCGACCTTCCGGGAGATCCCGCTGGCCTCGCTGATCGGCGATGCGCTCGGGCTGCCGGCCTTCCTGGACCGCGACACGCAGGTTGCGGCGCTTGCGGAGGGTCGCTTCGGAGCCGCCGCCGGGTGCGCGGACTTCCTCTACGTGACGATCTCGACCGGGGTCGGCGGCGCCATCGTCTCCGACGGCCGGCTCCTGCGCGGGCCGGACGGCACCGCCGGCGAGCTCGGCCACCTCATGGTCGCCCGCGACGGAGCGCCGTGCGGCTGCGGCATGCGCGGCCACCTCGAGGGGATCGCCTCGGGGAGCGGGATGGCCCGCAGCGCGCGGGCCGCAGCGGAGCGGGGTGAGAGCGACCTGCTCGCCGCGCTGGTGCGCGAGCGCGGGCCCGCGTTCGGCGGCCGCGAGGTCGCCGCCGCCGCGGAGGCCGGCGATCCCGCTGCCGCCGCGATTCTGGCGGACGCCCGGGACGCGTTCGCGGTGACCTGTGTCACCCTGGTGGACGTCTTCAACCCGTCGCTCATCGTGGTCGGCGGCAGCGTGGCGGTTGGCCAGGGCGAGCAGATGCTCGGGCCGGCCCGCGCCGCGGTCGCGGCCGGTGCCTTTCGTCGCCCGGGGGCCCGGGTGCGGATCGTGCCGGCTGCCCTCGGCGACGATGTCGGGCTCATCGGCGGGCTCGTGCTCGTGGCCGAGCGGCTGGCGGCCACGAGCTCGCCGAAGGCTGGCGGCGCCTGACCCGGGCGGCGGCGACGGGCGTGGGACGGATGGGGTCCCGCCGCTGGTAGGATTACGGTCACCGATCCGATGGAGGTTCCGTGCCGCTCGAGTTCCTGAGGCGCAAGGGCCGCACCGAGGTGCAGCAGGCCCCGGCGCGGATCGTGCCCGAGGATGCCTCCGCCCAGGAGTACATCCTCAAGCTCCACTACGCCGGGAAGAGCAGCGAGGGCGTGCGCCTGAAGGCGGGGCCGCGCGCTCTTGCCGAGCTGCCGTCCATGCTGGCCGGGCTCGCGCGAAGCGAGATCGAGGTCGTCGAGCCTTTGCCGATCGAGTTCAGCGAGGCGTCCCCGTCGATCGTCCGGTCGTCCGAGGCGATGCAATGGGTGAACGCCCATCACGGGCTCGGGCCGATCACGCGCCACGCGATCTTCGTGCTCGAATCGATCGACGCCATCGACCTCGCCTTCGACACGCTGGCGGTCGCGCTGCTCGACGGGGAGCTGGACACCTCCGGCTACCCCGAGTACAGCGCCATCGTCGGCGGGGTGGCGTCCCACTGGGACGAGGGCACGGGCGACATGCTGGTGCGCGCCGTCGTCGGCTGGGGTGGGCGCGGGGTTCGCGGCGACACCGACCGGATCGCCGCGCGCGGCCTCGCCGGGCTCTTCCAGAACATCCTCGCCGACCAGTACGCGCTGGGAGTCGCGCCCCCGGATCGGCCGGTCCCTGCCGCCGGCCGCGGCGGCCTGGTCTGCGCCCACTGCAGCTTCGCCTCGGCGCACGAACGGGCCTTCTACTGCCCGAAGTGCGGCATGCGGCTCCTGCGCGGCTGAGAGGGCGACGAGCGACCGCCGTGCCTGTCTACGACTACGTCTGCACCTCCTGCGGCCACCGGTTCGAGGTCTTCCGCGGCCTCAACGAATCAGGCCCCCACCAGTGTCCGCTGTGCGAGGGCCCGGTCAGCCGCGCGTTCGCCCCGCCGACCATCGTCTTCAAGGGGAGCGGATGGGCCAAGAACGACCGGCGGTCCTCCGGGGCTCCCACCAAGAAGGCCGTTGCCGGCGAGTCGAAAGGCAGCGAACCGGCGTCCGACGGGTCGAAGTCCGACGGGTCGAAGTCCGACGGGTCGAAGTCCGACGGGTCGAAGTCCGACCGGTCGGCGCCCACGTCGTCTGGCGATTCGAAGTCCGGCGAGTCGAAGTCCGACGGGTCGGCGTCCACGTCGTCCGGCTCCGGCGACTGAGCCGGCCACGATGAGTCGCGTCGCCTCCGACTGGATCAGCCTTGCCGAGGCGGTCGAGATCCTCGGCGGCGCCAACATCCACCTGCGTCCCGAGACGCTGGGCCGCTGGGCGCGCGCGGGGCGGCTCCAGACGCTGAAGCTGGGCGGCCGGCGCTACGTGCGCCGGGTCGAGGTCCGCGCGCTCCTGCGGCCCCGTCGGCGGGTGGCGGCCGAGGCGCTCCAGCCGGGCCTTTTCGAGGAGCTCTGACCGTGACGGTGCCCGGGTCGGCGGACGAGTCTCCCCGCCGTCCGGCCCTGGCGGAGCGACCCGGGATCATCGAGAACGCGGCGGCCCGGATCGCAGCGGCGGTCGAACCGGTCGTCGCGCGCGTGCTCGGGGTGCCGCGGATCGCGATGGCCCACGCAGTCGTCCTGCGCTTCTCGGCGGCGAGTGGTCCGGTCCTCGCGCGCGGCCTGGCGTTCGTGGCTCTCTTCGCGCTCGTGCCCGCGGTCCTCGTGATCCTCTCGATCGTCGGCGTCTTCGTTGCCGACCCCGCCGTACGGGCGAGGATCGTGGCGATCCTGACCGACCAGATCCCGCTGCTCGCGCCGGTGCTCGACGAGGCCCTGGCGAGCTTCTCCGGGCTTGCCCCGGCCACCGGGATCGTGGGTCTCCTCCTCCTCGTGTGGAGCGCGAGCTCCCTGGTCCGCGCGCTCGACGGGGCGTTCCGGGTCGTCTTCGAGGACGACAGGGAGGGGCGCACGCCAGTCCGCGACGTGGTGGCACTCCTGGCGGTGGCCGCCGGGACGTTCGCGGCCGCGGCCATCCTGGTCCTCGTGACGCTTCCCGGTCCCGTGGCCGAGGCCATCGGGGTGCCGGGGCCGCTGGCGCGCGCCGGGGGCTCGCTCGTAGGCGTGACAGGCCTCGTCGCGCTCTCGTACCGCTTTGTGCCCCGGCCTCGACCGACCTGGCGTGTGCTCTGGCCGCCCGCCCTGGCAACCGGCCTGGCCGTCTTCGGGCTGTCCGCGCTCTTCGGGATCCTCGGGCCGCTCTTGTTCGGCTCGGCCCAGCTCTACGGGGCGTTCGGGGCCCTCTTCCTCGGCCTCATCTGGTTGGGCAACGTCACCCAGGTCCTGCTGTTGGGCGCGGCGTGGGTCGCCGAGCGCGACCGCCGGGCGCGCGAAGCGGGGCGGGAGCGGAGCGGCGAGACGCCGACGCAATGAAGCTGGTCGCTCGCGCGCCTGCGGATCAGGCCTGGCGCGTGCCGCAGCGACGACAGAAGCGGGCGTTGGCAGAGAGCGAGAGGCCACAGCTGACGCAGGCCTGCACGGCCGGCCCCGGTCCGCTCGCGGCTACCGCGCCGCGCGCGGCGAGGACCTCCTCGCTCGATGCAGCCCAGACGCCCCCCGGCTCGGGGCGCGCGGTGGCAAGACGGGAGGCCCACGGGGCGGCGGAGGGCCTCGGGACCTGGCTCGCCGCCTGGGTCGTGCGCGCGTCCGGGGAGGGCCACGCAGGGGCGTCTGGCCAGTCGGGTCGTGGAGCCGGCGTGACGTCGGGGGCGACCATGCGCCAGGTCGGCTGCTCGATGGTGTCGGCGGGCGCAGGCTCGGTCGCCGTCTCGGGCTCGGTCACCGGCTCCGCGGCGGCCCCGGCGGCCTGGACGGTCGCCGTCTCGGGCTCGGTCACCGGCTCCGCGGCGGCCCCGGCGGCCTGGACGGTCGCCGTCTCGGGCTCGGTCACCGGCTCCGCGGCGGCCCCGGCGGCCTGGACGGTCGCCGTCTCGGGCTCGGTCACCGGCTCGGCCGACACCGCGACTTCGTCGGCCGCCGCCGCGGCCGACGCTGCGACGGGCCGACGGCCGGGTCGGAAGCGTCCCAGGAGGCTGCGCGTCTGCCCCCGGGCGGTCGACGTGGCGTGATCGACAGTCCTGGTGACGAGCGGTTCGCCACCTGCCCGTGGTTCCGCGTCGGTGGCCATCTCGATCGCGGCGGCCGGCTCGGGCTCGGCGCGCGGCTCCGCCGGCGACTCCGCCGCCGGATGCGCGGCCTCCAGGGCCGTCTCGATCTCGGCAAGCTCGGTCGCGGTCAGCTCCTCCGGCTCGGCGCCGGCGAGCGCGGCGACGAAGGCCTCGAGACGGGCCGGGACCTCCGGCTCCTCGATGGACGCAGCAACCTCGGGGGTCGGCGCCGCGTCCATGGTCGGCGCAGTCGCGGCGTCGGTCGTGGTGCGCGCGAGGTCGGCGGTGGGCCACGCAGCGGCCGCGACACCTTCGCCGTGCGGGAGCATGCCGTCGGATCCCGCTGGACCGAAGATCGGCAAGTCGGGGAAGGGTGCGGGCAGCACCTCGAGGGTGAAGTCGGGAGCGCACGTCAGGCACTCGCCCGCTTTCTCGTTCCAGCAGTTCGCGCAGGTGTACTGCCGGCAGGGCATGCAGAAGTGGAACGTCTTGTGGAACGCCTCGAGCTGGCGCGAGATCCCCGCCCGGTCCTCGTCGCCGCGCGCCGCGGCCATGGCCTCGTTCATGGGCATGCCGTCGTTCGCCACGTAGTTCTTCAGGCCGCGTGTCAGGGCGCGGACGCGGCCGATCCGGGCGCGGCGTGGCATCGCGGTCCGCTCGAAGGGGTACCGTGTGCCGCAGCGTTCGCAGAACGACTCGGTGATCGTGTCCGTCATCAGGCTCCAGGAGAAGCGAACCCCGGCGTGAGTCGCGTGGACCCATCCGCGGGGCCGAGAGTATACCGTAGGGGGTCCCAGCGCCCCGGGGACCGAGGTACCCCCCGGCGTCCCCGATCGTCCCTCGCCAGCGTCCCCCCGGACGCGCCGCACGGAGGCCTGCACCGGTCGATGCGCCCCCTTGCCGCGCTCGAGCGCTTCCTGGAGCGGCTCTTCGAGCGTCCGACCGCCCGTCTCCTCGGCGCCCACCTGGAGCCCGTCACCCTTGCAAGACGCCTGGAGCGGGCGATGGACAAGGAGCGGCGCGTCGACGCCGACGGCATGCTGGCGCCCACCCGGTTCTCGGTCCGGGTCTCCCCGGCGGACGCCGCTGCTCTGGCGCGCCTCCCGACGCTCGAAGAGGACCTCGCCGGCGTCGCCCTCGATCACGCGCGGCGGCGCGGCTACCGGATCCCGGAGCGACCGATCGTGGCGCTCCTCGGTGCCTCGGAGCTCGCGCCGGGCGACGTCCAGGTGACCGCCGGCTTCGCCGACAGGCGGCGGTCACCCGTCCTGCCGGACGCGCGCCCGGAGATGACGCTGGTGCGCCCGCTGCCGCCGGCCATCCTGCCGGGCGCCGTGCTGCGGGTCTCCGCACCGGGGCGCCCGGCGCGGGACGTGGTCCTCGACGGGCGCTGGCTGACGATCGGCCGCGCGACGGACGCGGAGCTCGTGCTCGCGGACCCGCTGGCCTCGCGGCGCCACGCACGCCTCTCGTGGCGGGGTGGCCGGCTCGTCCTGGCCGACCTGGGGAGTACGAACGGGACGCGGGTCAACGGGGAGCACGTGCGCGAGGCGGTCGTTGGTCCGGGCGACCGGATCGAGATCGGCGCGACGCGCCTGGAGATTGTCGTGGCCGGCGCGCCCCGGGAGGCGTGATGGACCCCGGGCTCAACCTCCTCCTGTGGGTCCTTCGTCTCGCCTTCCTCGCCCTGCTCTGGGTTGCCCTGGCGTTGATGGCGCGGGCGCTCCTGCGCGACGTACGGGCTGCCTCCCGCGATCCCGCGGCGTCGCTCGGCCGCCTCGTCGTGGTCGCGTCGTCGGGGCAGCCCGCGGCCGGTGCCGTCTTCGGCGTCGACGCGGTGGCGACGCTCGGCCGCGACCTGGGCAGCAGCGTCGTCGTGGACGATCCGTACGCGTCGGCGCAGCACGCCGTGCTGACCTTCCGCGGGCGGGCGTGGTATGTCGAGGATCTGCGCAGCACGAACGGGACGCAGGTGAACGGGGCCCCGGTCGTCGGCGTGGCCGCGCTGGCCTACGGGGACGAGATCCGGATCGGCGACGTCCGGCTCCGCCTCGAGCGCGGCCGCGGATGACGGGGCTCGCCGCCGACGTCCGCGCGCCCGCCCTGCCCGGCTTCCCCCGCCCCCGCCCGCGGCCCCGCGAGCTGGCGCTCCTGGCCGCCGTCATCCTCGCGCTCGGCGTCGGCAGCCTCTCGCTCGGCCTCGCGCGGACCGGACGTCTTGAACCAGCGGATCTCCCCGGGCTCGCCCTGTTCGCCGGCGGCCTGCTGGCCGCCCACGCCCTGCTGGTCCTCGCCGGCCGGCGCGTGGACGAGATACTCCTCCCGGCCGCCGCCCTCCTCGGCGGGATCGGCATGCTGGTCATGGAGCGCCTTCCCCAGGACCTGGTCGTCCAGGAGATCGGACCGTGGACGCTCGGCCTCGGCGACCTGCAGCTCGTCTGGTTGGGGGTGGCGCTGGCGGTGGCCACGGCGATCGCCGTGGCCCTCCGCTCCGATCGCTGGCTCCGCCTCTACAAGTACACCTGGGCGGCGAGCGGCCTCGTGCTCCTCGCGCTCACGTTCATCTTCGGATCGGAGGTCAACGGCTCGCGGTTGACCCTCCAGATCGGACCCATCAGCGGACAGCCGTCGGAGCTCCTGAAGGTCATCCTCGTCGTCTTCTTCGCGGCCTACCTCGCCGAGAACCGGATCCTGCTCGCCGACGCCCGGGTCCGTCTCGTGGGCCCGATCACGGTTCCCCCGCTCGCGTATCTCGCCCCCATCGGCGCCATGCTGGCCCTGGCGCTCGGCATCGTCGTCGTGCAGCGCGACCTGGGCGCAGCGCTCCTCTTCTACGCCGTCTTCCTGGGCCTCCTCTTCCTGGCCACGGGTCGGCGCACGGACGTGGTGCTCGGGCTCCTGCTCTTCGCGGCGGGCTTCGCGCTGCTGGCCCTCTTCTTCCCGCACGTCCAGCAGCGGATCGCCGTCTGGCTGGACCCCTGGGCCGACCCCCTCGGCGATGGCTATCAGCTGATCCAGGCGCTCCATGCCTTCGCCCGGGGCGGCCTGGTCGGCACGGGGCTGGGCGCCGGGCTCCCCGAGATCGGAGGGCGGCTTCCGATCCCGGCCGTGCACACGGATTTCCCGCTCGCCGCGATCGGGGAGGAGCTGGGGATGACCGGCGTCGCGGCCGTGCTTGCCGCCTACCTCGTGATCGTCGGGCGGGGGCTGCGGATCGCGGCCGCGGCGCGCGACGATTTCCGGGCGCTCCTGGCCGCTGGGCTCGCGCTCGTCGTCGGGGTGCAGGCAGCGATCATCGCCGGCGGCAACCTGAAGCTGATCCCCCTGACCGGGATCACCCTCCCGTTCGTCAGCTACGGGGGGTCGTCGCTGCTCGCCAACGCGATCGTGGTGGGGATGCTGCTGGCGCTCTCGGACCGCGGGGCGGCGCCGCTCGCTCCGCCGCGCCCGTCCCGCCTCGCTCGCCTGCGTCGTTCGCCGGGAGGCCCGTCGTGACGCCGGGCCGCCCCCCGGCCCAGCGCGTTCCCGCCCTCGCCGTCGTCCTCGTCCTCGCCTTTGGCATCCTCGCCGCCGGATCCTCGTACTGGCAGGTGATCCGGGCCGACGAGCTGGCGTTCTCGCCGACGGACTCGGCGGTCCTCGCCGCGGCACGGACCGTCGTCCGGGGGAAGATCGTCGACCGGGACGGCCGGACGCTGGCCAGCAGCCGGCGCACCGACGACGGCACGCCGTATCGCGTCTACGCCGACCCCGCGGTGAGCCACCCGGTCGGATACGCCTCGGCGCTCTACGGATCGGCCGGCCTGGAGCGGGCGTACACCGCCGAGCTGATGGGCACCCGCGGCGGCGACCCGCTCTCGCGCCTCTTCGCCAAGCTCCTCCCACCGGCGGACCGCCGGAGCGACCTGCAGACAGCGCTCTCCCTGCCGCTCCAGCAGCTCGCCGTCCGGCTTCTCGGCGACGATCGCGGCGCGGTCGTGATGCTCGACCCGCGGAGCGGCGAAGTCCTGGTCCTGGCGTCGACGCCGGTCTTCGACGCCTCGGGGATCGCGGACCCCGCCACGGCGACGGCGACGTTCGACGCGCTGCGCGAGGATGATGCGTCCCCGCTCCTGGACCGGGCGGTCGTGGGTCGCTACGTGCCGGGATCGGCCTTCAAGATCGTGACCGCGATCGCGGGGCTCGGCAGCGGGTCGATCTCCCGCGGGACCGTCTTCGCGGAGCAGCCGGAGAGCGAGAAGGACGGCCTCCTCGTCGCGGGCTATCGGGTCCGGGACGGCCACCATCCATTCACCGGCACGACCGCCCTCGACCTCGTCGCCGCCACCGAGGTGTCCTGCAACATCTGGTACGCGCTCGCCGGGCTCCAGATCGGGGGGGCGAACCTCGACGTCTTCGCTCGACGTCTCGGGTTCGGCTCGGCCCTGCCGTTCGATCTCCCCACCGCGCCGTCGCAGCTGACGAACGGGGGTGGACCGCTGCCCGGGGGCTTCCTCGATGACGTGGAGCTGGCCAACGCCGCGTACGGACAGGGCGAGGTGCTCAGCACGCCGCTCCAGATGGCGCTGGTGGCGGCGGCTGTCGCCAACGGCGGGGAGCTGATGGGGCCCCGCCTCGTGACCGCGCTCATCGACCGCGAGGGCCGCCGGACGCCGGTCGGTCCGCGGTCGATGGGACGGGTCCTCGACCCATCGACGAACGCAGTCCTCGTCGAAGCGATGACCCGCGCGGTCGAGGGGACCTACGGGCGGCTCTTCACGGGGGGCGCCCGGGTCCCCGGGGTCGCCACCGCCGGCAAGTCCGGGACGGCCGAGATCGGCGGGCAGGGGGAGCCCGACTCGTGGTTCATCGGCTTCGCGCCGGCCGCTGCCCCAACGGTGGCCATCGCGGTCGTCGTCGAGAAGGGCGGCCGCGGCGGCGAGCGGGCCGCACCGCTGGCCGGCCAGATGCTCCGGGCGTACTTCAGGGCGCAGCCATGACCTTCGATCGCGATCCCTCCGCGGACGCTGCGCCGGTCGCTCCGCCGCCCGAGCCGCTCGGCCGGCGCCCGCTCGTCGAGCGGGTCGGGATGGCGGCAATCGCGGCCGTGCTCGCCACGCTCTTCGGCGGCGTCGCCGCCGTCTCGTTGGCGTCGGGCGAACCCTTCCTGGCGATCATGGCCGGGATCGGGACCCTCATGACCGCCTGGGTCGGGATCCGGACCCTGGTCCGGGGCTGACGCGGCCCGCCGTTCGGGCCCGGCCCCCTCCGGAACCGATTCGGGCCGCCCGGCGTACTATCTCCGGACCCCGAGTCCGCCACCGCCGCACGTCGAGCGGGCGCCCCGGCAGCGGAGCGTCCGGTCCACCGCCGGGGCCGCACCGCGAGGAGCCCGATGACCAAGATCCAGGAGTCCGGCGACCGGGTCGTCGCGAACGTCGAGCGCGTGATCGTGGGCAAGCACCACGAGGTCCAGCTCGCGCTGGTGGCGCTCATGTGCCGGGGTCACCTCCTGATCGAGGACGTCCCCGGGACCGGCAAGACGGTCCTCGCGAAGGCCATCGCGCGCAGCCTCGGCTGCACGTTCCGGCGGATCCAGTTCACGCCGGACCTGCTGCCGTCCGACGTGACGGGCCTCTCGATCTACAACCAGAAGACCCAGGAGTTCGAGTTCCGGCCAGGCCCGATCATGAGCCAGGTCGTCCTCTCGGACGAGATCAACCGGGCCACTCCGAAGACTCAGTCGGCGCTCCTGGAGTGCATGGAGGAGCGCCAGGCGACGATCGACGGGGTCAGCCACCCGATGCCCAACCCTTTCCTCGTGATCGCCACCCAGAACCCGATCGAGTACGAGGGGACGTTCGCGCTGCCGGAGGCGCAGCTCGACCGCTTCATGCTCCGGCTGCGATTGGGGTACCCCACCCCGACCGAGGAGATCGTGATCCTCGACGAGCAGAAGCGCATCCACCCCCTCGACGACCTCGGCGAGGTCCTCTCCGTCACGGAGCTGCGCGAGATGCAGACGGCCGTGCGGGAGATCTATGTCGACGCGAGCGTCTCGGAGTACATCGTCCGCCTGGTGAACGCGACGCGCACCCACCCCGACGTCTACCTGGGCGCTTCTCCGCGAGGCAGCATCGCCCTCTACCGCTCCGGTCAGGCCCGGGCGGCCCTTCTCGGCCGCGACTACGTGATCCCGGACGACGTCAAGGCGCTGGCCGGCCCTGCGCTCGCGCATCGCCTCATCATCAAGACGAGCTCGTCCATCCGCGAGGTCGACGCCGACACGGTGGTCCGGGAGCTGCTGGAGACCGTTCCCGTCGACGCCCCGGGCCGGCCAGGCGGCCCGCGCCGGATCGAGGCCGAGGAGCCTCGGGCGCGCTAGGCGCGCCGGTCGCGCCGCGCACAGGGGGTGTTCGTGGTCGTTCTCCGTCGCCTGCCATTGCTGATCATCGCGACCGCGCTCGTCGTGGCGGCCTTCAGCACCGGCGCCCCGTTCCTCTTCTTCCTGGTCTACCTCGGTCTCGCCGTGCTGGGCGGGAGCTACCTGGTCACGCGGTTCGGGCTGACCGACCTGGAGGCCGGGTACGCCGTCAACCAGCTGCAGGCGCACGTGGGCGAGGTCCTCCGAGCCACGTACACCCTCCGTAGCGCGAGCCGGCTCCCGAAGCTCTGGCTGGAGGTCCACAACCCATCCACGCTGCCCGTGCCGCTGCCGGGGCGCGCGATCTCGCTGGGACCGCACGGCGAACGCTCGTGGATCGCCAAGGTGCCCCTCGGCCGGCGCGGCCACTTCCGGGTCGACCCGCTCCAGATCCGGACCGGCGATCCCTTCGGCTTCTTCGAGGCGAGCGCCTCCGTGGGCCACGGCCTGACCCTCGTCGTCTACCCGCGTCTCGAGCCAATCCCGCGCTGGCGCCTCCAGGCCGTGAGCTTTGAGGGCAGCCGCTCGACGCCGGTTCGGACCCAGCAGACGACCCCGCTCGCGACCTCGGTCCGGCCGTACGCGCCGGGCGACGGCTTCAACCGGATCCATTGGCCCTCGACGGCCCGCACCGGCGAGATCCGGGTCAAGGAGTTCGATCTCGAGCAGACGGCGGACGTCTGGATCATCCTCGACCTCCAGCGCGCCGCCCAGGTGGGCGCCGGCGACGACGGCACGGTCGAGGTCGGCGTCCGGGTGGCGGCCGCCATCGCCGAACGGGCGATCGATGAGAACCGCGCGGTCGCCCTGACGACGACCGGGAGTCACGTGACCGTCCTCCCGCCCGACCGCGGCCCGCGCCAGCGCGGGAAGGTCCTCCAGCTGCTCGCCGCCGTCGACGGCGACGGGAGCACGCCGCTCATCGAGGCCCTGGTGGCGGGGCTGCCGCTCCTGCGACGGGGCATGTCCGCGATCGTCGTCACGTCCTCGACGGAGCCGGGCTGGGTCCGTCCGCTGGCGACGCTCCGACCGCGGGGGATCGGCTGCCAGGTGATCTGGCTCGACCCCGCCGTCTTCGCCCGCCGTGCTGCCGAGACCAACGGCACGATCGGCGAGCCGGCCGTCGCCGCGGCGCTTGCCGAGCGGGAGACCGCCGCGCGGAACATGCGCCACCAGGTCGCCGAGTTCGACATCCGGACGCACGCGGTGCCGCCGGGCGTGCTGCTCGCCGAGGTCCTCGTGGGATGACCGCCGCCCGCCCGCCGTTCGACCACGGCGCCAGCCACGCGGCCTCACGGCCGCCCGAGCGTCGCTTCGCGCCGGCCCCCGCCGAGGGCTGGACCAGCGTTCTCCTCCTCGTCCTCATGTGCGCCCTCGTCGGCTGGGCGATCGACGATGCGCGCTGGGTCCTCGGCGACGAGTCGAACACCGACTTCCTGCCCTTGGCCGGCGTCCTCGGCGTCCTGTGGGGCCTCGCGGCGGCCAAGCTCGGACGCGGCCGCCTCGTCGCCCACGGCGGCGGGGCGCTGCTGGCGGCCGGTTTCCTCATCCTCGCCGTCGGGAGCAACCTGGCGCCCGGGGATGACCTCGCGGGCATGGTCCGCGCCACCGCCGAGGGGGTCTGGGGCGCCTACGAGGACCTCGTCCTGCGCGGCCGCGCAACCACGACCGAGATCTCCCATTACCTCCTCGTCCTGGGCGGCCTCGCCTGGGCGACCGGACAGTTCGCCGCGTACTCCGCCTACGCCCATCGCCGGCCGCTCCCGGCCGTCGTGCTGCCGGGGACGATCCTGCTGGTCAACGTCTCCATCACGGTCCTCGACCAGTTCGCGGTCCTCGTCCTGTTCGCCGTGGCGGCCCTCCTCTTCCTCGTCCGCGTCCACGTCGCGGACGAGCAGCGGACCTGGGCACGCCACCGGATCGCCGACGTCGGGAACGCCGTGGGGCTCTCCGTGCGGGCCGGGCTCGCCTTTGTCGGCGTCGCCCTCGTGGGGAGCCTGGTCCTGACGACATTCGCCTCCTCCGCACCCCTCGCCGGCTGGTGGCAGGGCCTCGACCAGCGCCTCGTCGACCTCGGCACGGAGCTGGCCCGCTTCTTCCCGTCCGGGGGCCCCGGGACGAGCTTCGGCGGAGCGAGCTTCGGCGCGGCCGTCACCGTCGAGGGCGTGTGGACCTCGGACGACACGCCGGTCCTCTCGATCACGACCGACCCCGACGCCCCACGCCTCAAGTGGCGGGCGGTCGCCTACGACCGCCTCGTGGGCAACCAGTGGAGCCGCAGCGAGACCGTCGACCTGGAGATCCCCGCCGGGCGGGATCTCCTCGCCGGCACCACCGACCTGCCCACCAACACGGTCGCGACGCGCGAGGTCTCGTACGTCGTGCGCGGCGCCTCCGGCTCGCTCGGCGTTCTCGTCGCTCCCGGGATCGCGGCGACCGTGGACCGGACGACCCGGCTCACCCTCGTGAAGCAGGGGAGCGAGGTCTGGTTCGCGAGCGCCCGCGTGGACGGTCCGACCTCCTACGCCGCGACCGCCCGGGTCCCCATCGTCACCGCGGGGGTCGAGGGAGCCCTGACCGAGAACCGCCTGCGGGCGACCGGCGCCGACTACGGGGCCGATCTCCGGGCGGTCTACCTGGATCTCCAGTCGGGGACGGCGGGCGCGGACGTCCGGGCGCTCCTCGCGTCGATCCTCGACACGGCCCGCCCGCGCACCGCCTACGACACGGCCCGGGCGATCGAGGCGTTCCTCGCCGATCCCCGCAACTTCACCTACGACACCGACGTCCTCGACGTGGAGTGCGGAGGGCGCGGCGTCGCCGACTGCTTCGCCGTCTCCCGGCGAGGCTACTGCGAGCACTTCGCCACGACGATGGTCGTCATGCTCCGCCTGCAGGGAATCCCGGCGCGGCTCGTGGAGGGCTACCTGCCCGGCGAGCGCGACACGGCCGGCGAGGAAACGATCCGGCGGTCGCAGGCGCACGCGTGGGTAGAGGCCTGGTTCCCGGGCTACGGGTGGGTCGACTTCGACCCGACCGCCGGCGTCGGCCAGCCGCAGGCGATCGTCCCGGGTCCCGAGGTCGCGGCACCCACGCCCGCGCCGAGCGGCGGCGCCGCGCCCACCATCCGGCCGCCCGACGGACAGGAAACTGGCAGGCCCGGTGGGTCCGCCGGCGGTGGAGGCACCGGGCCACGCACGCCGGGGATCGGGACGGTCCTCGTCCTGGTCGTCCCGGCGGTCTTTGCCCTCGCTGGCCTCGCCTTCGTCTGGCTGCGACGGCGGCTGGGGCGGCCGGTCCAGCCGGAGGTCGTCTACCGGACCGTCGCCGGGATGGCCGGCCGCCTCGGGCACCCGCGCCGCCCCACACAGACGGTCTACGAGTACCTCGGGGGCCTGTCCGACGCGGTCCCCACGGCCCGGCCCGAGCTCCAGCTCGTGGCGCGCTCCACCGTGGAGACGACGTACGGGCGGCGTCGCCTGCCGCCCGACCGCCTGGCGGCCCTCGGCGAGGCCCAGCGCCGCCTGCGGGTCGCCCTCCTGCGCCTCGCCTTCCGGCGGGGCCCGCGTCGCTAGGCGGCGCCCTACAGCGCGCCGGAGCGCGCCCGCTCGACCGCCGCGTCCTCCTCGGCGCGCGTCGCCTCGGAGGCCTCGAGCTCCAGCGGGGCGAGGTGCTCGGTGCGATTCCAGGCCCGGAGGATGGTGCGGCCGTTGCGGATGTCGAGGACCGCGATCCCGGTCGTCGTCTGGGTGAACGTCCAGAAGCGGTCGAGCGGGAGGCCGAGGAGCGCCAGGAGCGCCACCTTGAACGCGCCGTCGTGGCCCACGAGGAGGGCCCACGGCCCGGCGTGCGCATCGTAGTAGGAGGGGGTGCCCGCCGGACCGGGTCCCCCGGCGGCGGCGAGGTCGGCGAGCACGCGGGCCAGGGCGGCGCGGACGCGCGCGTCCACCGCCGGGAGCGATTCCCCTCCCGGTGCATGGACGCCGACCGGGTCGCGCCGCCAGCCGGCGATCTCGACCGGGTAACGCTCCTCGACCTCGCGCTGGAAGAGCCCCTCCCAGGCGCCCTGCGCGATCTCGGCGAGACCGGGCTCGGGCCGGAGGGGCGGCACGGGGCGGCCGGCGGTCGCGAACGCGGCGGCCACCGCCTCCGCCGTTTCGCGCGTCCGGGCGAGCGGCGAATGGACGACCGCCAGGGGCTCGCCCGCGGGAACGGGGAGGCGGGGCGGCGCGTCGGGCGCGGCCAGGCGGGCGCCCGCGAGGGCGGCCTGGCGCCGTCCGAGGGAGGTGAGGGGCGTGTCGGAGCGCCCCTGGAAGCGGCCCTCGGCGAGCCACTCCGACTGCCCGTGGCGCAGGAAGACGAGGGTCGCCGCGAGAGACGGGGGGACGGCCAGCGGACCGAACGTGGCGGACGCCATCCCGCCTGCCGCCGGCGCCTGGCCGGCCGCCTCCGGGCCGTTCGTCATCCGGCCGGCTCGAGGTCGATCACCCACTGGTCCAGGACGCCATCGATCGAACGGATCGCCGCGGCCGTCTCGGCCGGGACCGGGTCGTCGAGGGCCAGGAACATCACCGCGTCGCTGCGCGGTGCCGAGCGCCCCAGGTGCATCGCGCTGATGTTCACGTCGGCCGCCCCGAGGAGGCTGCCGACGCGGCCGATCATCCCGGGCCGGTCGGTGTGGGTCGAGATGAGCATCCACGGCGCCGGCGCGACGTCCAGCCAGTAGTCGTCGAGGCGGACGAAGCGCGGCTCGCCGTTCGCCAGCGTGCCCGCCACCGTGCGGGCCGCCCCGTCGGCCACCGTCCCGGAGATTGTCACGAGCGTCGAGAACGCCCCCGCGTCCGGCGTCCTGCGGTCGACGATCGTGATCCCGCGGCTCTTCGCCAGCGACGCCGCGTTGACGAGGTTGACCCGCTCGTTCGAGGCGTCCCGGAGGAACCCCCGGAGGACGGCGGCCTGGAGCGGCGTGACGTCGTGCCCGGCCAGCTCGCCCGCGACCTCGACGGTCACGGTCTGCACGCCCCCGCGCGAGTACTGGGCGAAGAAACGGCCGAGCGTCTCGGCCAGGGGCAGGTAGGGGGCGATGGCGCGGGCCGTCTCCGGGGTGAGGAGCGGGGCGTTGACGGCGTAGCGCGCCGGCCGCCCGTCGAGGATGTCGAGGATCTGCTGCGACGCCTCCTCGGCCACCGCGACCTGCGCCTCCGCGGTGGAGGCTCCGAGGTGAGGCGTCAGGACCGTGTTCGGGGCCGCGAGGAGCGGGTTGTCGGCTGCCGGCGGCTCGGTCGCGAAGACGTCGATGGCCGCCCCAGCGATCGTGCCGGCCGCGAGCGCCGCGGCGAGGGCGGCCTCGTCGACGACGCCGCCGCGGGCGACGTTGAGGAGGAACGCGGTCGGCTTCATGCGGGCCAGCTGGGCCGCCCCGACCATCCCGGCGGTCGCCTTCGTCTTGGGGACGTGGAGGGTGACCACGTCGCTGCGCTCCAGCAGCTCGTCGAAGGAGACGAGCTCGATCCCGTGGTTGGCCGCGGCCTCGACCGTTACGTAGGGGTCGCTGCCGAGGACCGTCATCTCCATCGCCCGGGCCCGGTCGGCGATCGCGCCGCCGATCTTGCCGAGCCCCACGATCCCGAGCGTCTTGCCCCGCAGCTCGGTGCCGGTGAAGGCGCTCCGCCGCCACTCGCCCCGCCGGACGGACGCGTCGGCCGCGGCGACCTTGCGGGCCAGCGCCAGCATCAGGGCGACCGTGTGCTCCGCTGCCGCGATCGTGTTGCCGGTTGGCGCGTTGACGACGGTGATCCCGGCGTGCGTGGCGGCGTCGAGGTCCACGTTGTCGACGCCGACGCCGGCCCGGCCGATGACCGACAGGCGGGTGCCGGCGGCGATCATGGCGGCGTCCACCTTGACCTGGCTGCGCACGAGCAGCGCGTCGTACTCGGGAAGGATCGCCCGGTACTCCTCTGCGCTGAGGCCGATCCGCACGTCGACCTCGTGATGGCGGCGCAGGAGCTCGACGCCCGACGGGGCGAGCGCCTCGGCGACGAGGATCTTCATGCCGGCATTCCTTTCACGACGGACGCCGCGGCGGCGGGCGCCTCGAGGATCGCCAGGGCGGCCCGCTGGGCCGCCGCGACGGCGGCGCCGGGCTCGACGGCCCGGCCGACGCGGAGGGACGCATCCTCCATCACGGCGATCGCCCCGAGGATCTCCTCGATCTCGACGGACCCGAGATGGCCGACCCGGAAGATCCTGCCTTTCAGCTTTCCCTGGCCGCCGGCGAGGACGAGGCCGCGTCGCCTGGCCTCGCCGTTGAAAGCCTTCCAGTCGAGATTGTCGGGAACCCAGGCGGCGGTGACCGTCTGCGACGCGTGGGCCGGGTCGGCGAGGAGGGAGAAACCGAGGGCCTGCAGGCCGGCGCGAGCGGCTGCGGCGCAGGCGGCGTGGCGCGCGAAGACGCCGGCCAGCGTCTCCTCCTCCATGAGGCGGAGCCCCTCGTCGAGCTGGTAGATCACGGCGATGGCGGGCGTCCAGGGCGTCTGGCCGGTGAGCGCGCTCTCGCGGGCGCGCCGCAGGTCGAAGTAGAAACGCGGCATCCGCGCCGTCTCCATCGCCGTCCAGGCTCGCTCCGCGACGGCCGCGAAGGCCATCCCGGGGGCGGCCATCCACGCCTTCTGGGAGCCGCTGACGACGAGGTCGAGGCCCCAGTCGTCCATCGCGAAGGGGACGGCCCCGAGGGCGCTGATGGCGTCGACGAGGATGAGGGCGTCCGGGGCGACCTCGCGGACGGCCGCGGCCAGCTCGGGGATCGGGTTCGCGACCCCGGTCGAGGTTTCGTTGTGGGTCAGGAGGACGGCCTTCGCGTTCGGCACCTCCAGGAGCGCGGCGCGCACGGCGGCCGTGGTCGCGGCGCGGCCCCACTCGACCTCGAGGCGGCGGACATCGGCCCCGTAGACCTCGGCCACCTTCGCGAAGCGGTCGCCGAAGGCGCCGACGGTGACGGCGACGACCCGGTCGCCGGGCGAGAGAACGTTGACGACGGCGGCCTCCAGGGCGCCGGTCCCGGCGGCGGTAAGCAGGACGATGTCCGCCTGCGTGCCGAAGAACGGCCGCATCCGGCGGACGATCCGCTCCATGAGGGCGGCGAACTCGGGGCCGCGGTGGTTGATCATCTGGCGCCCGCCGGCGGCCATGACGGTCGGCGGGAGGGCCGTCGGGCCGGGGATCCGGAGGTTCTGCTGGAAGCGGGGCACGGGTTCGGCCTCCTGCGGCGGCGGCGGGGCTCTCGGGTGCTCGGTGGGTTCGGGCAGGGTAGGGGAGGCGCTGCCGTGTCGTCCAGCGTGGTATATATGACGGCATATGACCACCCTCAGGCGCACCACGATCCTCGCCGACCCCGATCTGCTCGACCGGGTGGATCGGCACGCGCGTCGCGCGCGCATGACCAAGACGGCGGTGATCGCGGCCGCCCTGGAGGCCTACCTCGAGGCGCACGGCGCAGCGCCGGACCTGCCCTTCGTGGGGATCGGCCGGAGCGCCCACGGGCGGCTCTCGCTCGATGCCCGGCGCATCGCCGGGCGGGAGCTCGGAGCGCGCCGGCGCGCCGGCGAGACGGAGTAGGGGCGGACCATGGCGATCCTGCTCGACGCGTCGGCCATCCTCGCGGCTGCCGACACCGCCGACCTGAACCACGAGGCCGCCCGCGCCTGGTTCTCCCGGGTCGACGAGCCGCTGCTGATCGGTGCGCTGACGCTCGCCGAGGCCGATCACGTGCTCCAGCGCGAACTCGGCCCAGCCGCCTCCCTGGCCCTGGTCGATGCGTGCACCTCGGGGGCCGTGCGTGTCGTCGCCCCGACGGACGGCGACCTGGAGCGGGCTGCCGTCCTGCTGCGCGCCGCCGCCGAGCACGGGCCGCGGCTCTCGGACGCCCTGCTCATCTCCGCCGCCGAACGGCTGGGCGTCCGCCGGGTCGCGACCTTCGACCGGCGGCCGCTCGCGGTGCTCGTGCCCCGCGGCCCGCACGGCGAACGCCTCCTCGACCTGGAGCCGTAGCCGTGGCCGCGACGCCGGGGCGTGCCCCGCGTACCATCGCGGGGTGCCTGCGCGACGCCCGGCCGGCCGGGCCCCCGATCCGCTTTTCGCCCCCCCGGCCGAGCTGACGCCCCTCGCCGCGCGCATGCGGCCGGCCGCGCTCGACGACGTCGTCGGGCAGGCTCACCTCCTGGGCCCTGGGGCCCCGCTGCGCCGGCTCGTGGAGAGCGGCCGCCTGCCGTCCATGCTCCTCTGGGGGCCGCCGGGGTCGGGGAAGACGACGATCGGACGGCTCCTCGCGACGGCGGTCGGGGCGCGCTTCGAGGCGCTCAACACGACGATGGACGGGGTCGCGGCCCTGCGCGAGGTGGTCGGCGCGGCGCGCAACGAAGCCGCCTTCCGGGGCACCACGACGGTCGTCTTCCTCGACGAGGTGCACCGCTACTCGAAGGCCCAGCAGGACGCCCTGCTGCCCCACGTCGAAGCGGGCACGATCGTCCTGGTCGGCGCGACGACCGAGCCGCCGTTCGGCGGTGGGATCATTCGCCCGCTCCTGTCCCGGCTGCGGGTCTTCCGGCTCGAGCCCCTCGGCGAGCCGGAGCTGCGCGAGATCGCCGGTCGCGCCCTCGGCGATGCGGAGCGGGGGGTCGGCTCGCGGGTGACCCTCGACGAGGTCGCCCTCCGCCAGCTCATCGGCTATGCGTCGGGCGACGCGCGGCGCCTGCTCGGGATCCTCGAGGCTGCGGTCGCGATGGCCGGGACCGACGGCCGGACCGCGATCGTGCCCGCCGACGTCGCGCGGGCCGCCCAGTCGGCGACGCTCGACTACGACCGCTCCGGCGTCGTGAGCGCCTTCATCAAGAGCATCCGGGGGAGCAACCCCGATGCCGCCCTCTACTGGCTGGCGACCGCCCTGGAGGCCGGGGAGGACCCCCGCTACATGGCGCGCCGGCTCGTGGTGAGCGCGAGCGAGGATGTCGGCAATGGCGAGCCCGGCGCGCTGCC
>Ga0315284_10001515_pt1 | contig 33123 bp, 25 predicted proteins | sample YL17G09_16_MG_FD_203696 | JGI IMG/M metagenome (GOLD analysis project Ga0315284, IMG submission 203696) | Sediment microbial communities from Yellowstone Lake, YNP, Wyoming, USA - YL17G09_16 | ecosystem: Environmental > Aquatic > Freshwater > Lake > Sediment | place: USA: Wyoming | collected... | reverse complement strand
CCAGCAGGCGCTTAAGGTACAGTTCCGGGCTGATCCGCAGGAACAGCTCGGTGTCGAGGGTGTTATGGTGCGTCGTGAAGGGCTTAGCCGCCCCGCCGCCGTAGATGGGTTGGAGGATGGGCGTCTCGACCTCGACGAACCCTCGCTTCTTTAGTAGTGAGCGGAAGGTCTCGATGATGGTGATTCGCTTCTTGAACACGGCCATCGAGTCGGGGTTGGTCATCAAGTCCAGGTAGCGGCGGCGATATCGAGTCTCGACATCCTGGAGGCCGTGGAACTTTTCGGGCATGGGGTTGAGGCTCTTGCACAGCAGCGTCAGCCGGTCGGCCCAGACGGTGACCTCCCCGGTCCGCGTCTTGGCCAGCGGTCCCGAGACGGCCACCCAGTCGCCCAGGTCCAGCAGCTTGGCCAGCGCCCAGGAAGTCTCCTCCAGGCCCTTGGGGGGCTTGCCGGGCGTGTCCTTGCGGAGGCAGATCTGCATCTGGCCGGTGGAGTCGCGGAGGTGGCAAAACATCATCTTGCCCATGTCGCGCAGCAGCACCAGCCTGCCGGCGATATCGGCGGATTGGCCTTCGGCGCCATCGACGAAGCGAGCCAGAACTTCGGCGATCGGCTGGGCGGAGTCATACCGCCCGCCGTAGGGGTCGATGCCGAGCTGGCGAATCTTCTCCAGCTTTGCAAGCCGGTCTGCCTGGACTTTTTCGAGCATGGCTCACTCGTTACACCGCTAAGGTCAAGGCATCATCGGCCCGGCGGACGGGCCTGTCAAGTGCGGTGGGTGATGGGTAGCGTCCTGGTTTGATCCGCACCGCGGTCATTCGGGCGACTTCCCTTGGCGCGAAACCCACTCAATCATGGCTTTAACGTCATCGTTTGCCCGAATCGTCTTTATGCTGATGTTGGGATTCTGCTTCTTGTAGACTCGAAAAATCTCGTCAGCAAATGCCTGCCCGATATGGTTCACGCCCTCAAAGTCTAACATGATCTCCTTGAACCGCGCAAACCTGACGAGTAGTCGCTTGGCCTGAGATCGCGATACGAGGTTTTCCCCTCCCACAAGAAGCAGCTTTACCGGTACATGCGTCTTGTCAAAGCTCGGAACAACTCCATTCGATGAGTACTGACTCAACACATCGTCTGAAGTTCGTGCCGTCATCGAAGATATCGCCATCTCAACAATTGTTCCTTGCGTGGCCCGTGGATGAGTCTCGATGAGCCAATCGTCACCTGATGCTACATGACTAAAGAACAACTCATTGGCTATAAGACTGAAGGAATCGAACATCCGGCTGGTGAAAAAAATCCCCTCGCCGGTGTGGGCTGCTGGATCGGTAGTCACCTTCCCCTTCGCAAGCTCTAAGATGGCCTCCCGCTCGTCGGCCAAGTTCAAGCCGTCTTTGATCTTCTTGAAGATGCCGATCCCATTGTCCGTCACGTACAACGATGCTCTCGCATACGTAAGACGCAGGCCCGTCGTTATCGCAGCGCCAGCGGAATGGTCTATCGCATTGTTGAACATCTCCGTGAATCCGTAGTTGCAGATGCTACGTATGTTGTCCCGAAGCCCAGAGAGTTGCGGCGCAAAGAACTCTCGCCACACCTTGTCCTCTGGCGGTTGTTCGCTGATCTGAAAATGCGCATCAATGCTGGCCAGCGTCTTTAGGCTGTATGTACGTCCACTGGTTTTCCCTGCTACTTCCAGAATGCCTTCGGAAACCATCTTTGCCAGGTGCTTGTGGATTGTCTGCCTAGAAACTCCGAAATGCTCTGCGGCGCCACTGACCACTTCCTTGCTCTCCTGGCTTATGGCCTGTGCCAAGAATAACCTAATGATGTTGTCTATCTCCGTCTTTGACATCACATCACCTCTAGCTATGATTGTAAAAGACCAGTGGCATGCTTGTCAACCTACAAGCCTCTGATTGTAAAGGGATATTTTTTGAGAATTCGTCATTGATTCGCTTTTGTGTGACGATATCATTGATATAAGAGGAACATAGCCATGATAAACGACAACAAACGCAAGGCGGCTCTAGCAGCCCTAACGGCCTACGCCGATGAGTTACGAACAGAAATCGAACGCCAGTCCACCAGGCTGAAGCGCGAACTGGAAAGTGTCGAGCAATCTATCCGCGCCTTGACAGGAGACGAAGCACAAGATATGGGGCCACATGTGATGGGTATAGCCCCAGGCATAGGTGGCAAGTATGTTGGCGTGGGGGCCCAGGCGGCTATTGAGCGGTTTCTGGAAGAACATCCTGGACAGTTCTTTCGACCAGCCGAGATGGCAGCCCAGTTGAAGGCGCAGGGCTTTTCGGTGTCGAACCCGAAACTCGCAACCCAGCAGGTGGCCATAGCACTCGGCCGGGCCGTTGCTAAAGGCTTGGCTATCGAGGGACAGCGCGAAGGCAGAAGGGCGTATCAATCCGCCAAACCGACAAAACAAGCACCGGCGGTCTAAGTATAATCCTATTGCAGGCGCGCAGGGGTCGTGATGATCGCGAACCAACACGGACTCATGGGACGATTCAGCGGGCGCGACGCCGGCCTCCGGCGGGGCGTGCCTTGCGCTGCTGATCGGCGGAAGGGCGCAGGTTCAACTGCCGCCGCGCCAGGTCCACCCCGACGATGCGCACGTCCATCAGGTCGCCGATGCGGATGGTCCTTCCGCTCCGCTCGCCGCGAACCTGCCCCATCTTGGCGTTGACCTCCCACCAGTCGTCGCCCAGGTCCTCCAGGCGCACCAGGCCCTCGATCAACAGCTTCCGCAACTGGACGAAGATGCCGAAGTTGGCCACGCCCGTGACCACGCCGTCGAAGTCCTGGCCGAGGCGGTCTTCGAGCATCTGAAGGATGAGCACCTCGCGCAGCTCCTCCTCGGCTGCCTCGGCCCGCCGCTCGGCGGAGGTGCAGTGCTGGCCTAGCTTGACCAGCTCCGCGACGTCCTCGCTCGGCCGGGCGTTCATCCGCCCGCGACAGTAGTCAGCCAGCAATCGGTGGACCGTCAGGTCCGGGTAACGGCGGATCGGGCTGGTGAAGTGGCAGTAGTGCTCGCTGGCCAGTGCGAAGTGCCCGATGCGCATGGGGGAGTACTCGGCCTGCTGGAATGTCTTGAGCACGGCCAGGTTGACCGCGTAGCTTTCGGGCTTGCCCCGCACCGCCGCCAGCAGGTCCTGCAACTCCCGCCGGCTGAAACTCGCCGGCAGGCGATGCCCCGCGGCCCGCAGGAACGCCGACAGCGGCGCCGAGGAAGCGGACTCCGGGGCCGGGTGGACCCGCCGCAGGCAGGGACGGTTGAGCCGTTCCATCAGGTCGGCAACCGCCTCGTTGGCCTCGACCATGAACATCTCGATCATCGTGTGGGTGTAGGCGTCGTCCTCCGGTTCGGCGTCGGTGACCCGCCCGGCATCGTCGATGATCAGCCGCACCTCCGGCAGGTCCAGGTGCAGCATGCCCGCCTGGCGCCGGCGATGCTCGATCAGCCGGGCCAGGTCCAGGCAGCCGTGGATCAACTCCACCACCTCGCGGGGGTATCCGCCGACCTTCCCGTCGCAGATGTCCTGCGCCTGGGCGTAGGTCAGGCGCTTCGTCGAGCGGATGACGGTCTCGGCGTATTCCTTTCGCACGATGCCCGCCTGGGCGTCGTAGGTGATGAAGACGCTCTTGCAATAGCGGTTTTTGCCCTCCTGGAGGCTGCACACGCCGTTGGACAGCACCTCCGGCAGCATGGGCACGACTTTGCGCGGGAAATAGACGCTCGTGCCGCGGAGGCGGGCCTCATCATCCAGCGCCATGCCCTCGCGCACGAAGTGCGACACGTCGGCGATGTGCACGCCGAGGGTGACTTCCTGGCCGTGGCGAGTGAGGCTGATGGCGTCGTCGAAGTCGCGTGCGTCGGGCGGGTCGATGGTGACGATGGTCCAGCCGGTAAGGTCGCGCCTACCATCGAGGGCTTCCGGGTCGAACCCCTCCGCCGCCCGACGGGCGTCGTCCATCGCGGCGTCGGAGAACGCCTCCTCCAGGCCGTGGGCGCGGATGACCGCCCGCGTCTCGACCTCGATTTGGCCGCTTGGACCCAGCACTTCCACCAGGACGCCCTCGGGCAACTCGCCGGGACTGGGGTACTTGATGATCTCCGCGACGACCTTGGCGCCCTCGCCCGGCCCGGCGGTCCCGACGTCGGCTACCACGATTGGCGTGGTCATGCCCGAACCGTCCGGCAGGACGAACCAGGTTCCCTCGGTCCGCTGAAGCGTGCCGACGAACTGGTTGCGGGCGCGCTTGACGATCTCGACGATTTGTCCTGCGAAGAGCATCCGCCCCTCGCGCTTGCCCTGCTTGCGGACGGTCGCCACCACCAGGTCGCCGTTGAGCGCCCCGCCGGCAGCGCCTTCGGGGATGAACAGGTCCCCGTGGGCGTTGGGCGTCTCGGGAATGATGAAGCCGAACCCGCGCTGATTGGGCCGGAAGAAGCCCACGACCTTTCCGGGCATCTCCGGCAGGGTCAGGCTGTCCTTGGCCCCCATCGCCACGCGCCCGCTGTCGCGAAGCGTCTTGATGGCCGTGCGGAAGGCGCCGTATTCGGCGTCCTCGATGCCCATCTGGCGGGCGAGCTGCCGAGGCTTGAGCGGCTGGTAGCCCCGGCCGGCCAGGTACTTGATGATCGCCTCGGCGTATTGTTGTGGCATTGGGAATCACCCTCCGCCGGCAGGACCGGCTTGGGAATTGCGCCCGTAGGCTATCCGCATCCACATCGTTGTGCCAGACATTCCCGCAAGACGGCATTCCGGCAAGCCCGTGCCTCCACTCGTTGCTTCTTTGCCGCTGACATCCCCTGCCGGCCACGGTATGCTTGGCCGACCGAATAACCGAATATCGGGAGAAACCTTCATGGACCCGCAAATTATCGACCTGGCCTCGCAACTCGGCAAAACCATCGCCCAGTCCCCCCAGGCCGCCAGGCTCCACGCGGCACGGGCGGCAATGAGCAAAAGGCCGGACCTGGAGCAACTGCTCAAGGACTACCGCGGCCAGGCCGACAAGATCGCCGCCCTGGAGCAGGACAACAAGCCCATCGAGGTCGACGACAAGCAACGCCTGGCCGCACTGGAGGGCAAGCTCCTGGCGGCGGAGGAATTCAAGCAGTTCACCGCCGCCCAGATGGAATACGTGGACCTGATGCGCAAGGTCAACCAGGAACTGCGACGGCAACTAGCCGGCGTGGAAGGGTAGCCCTGAGGGGGCAACCGCCATTGGGGTATCGGGGCGCCGTACACGGGAGACGCGACATGAAATGCTACTGGGCCGGGTGCAGGCTGCCATGCTCACGCAATAGGTGGGACCAAGCTATCCCGGATTAGATAACAACCAAGACGTTGGGCGGTGTTCGCCCTACTTGGCTTGGCCAGGAATACTTTCTTCGCAGTCATAACGGACAACGGGATCCAATACCATCCTCACAATATCGGAGCGACTGATACAAAGAATGTGGGGCTTGCTTTTCCCCTGCCGCCACGACCTTGGCCCATCAGAATCATTTGGATCGGCAAAATATAGAACTTCATTCGTTTCTTCAATTAGCAGGAGGTGTTTTGTGATTAGACCATATGATGTATCATTACCATCCATATAATTGTTGGTATCACATCGAGATAAGCACGGTGTTCTCATTGTTATGACCGCTAAAGAACCCACGGTATAATCAGTTCCTCCTCTAGTTGCTGGAACAAAAGGAAAGAGGCCATAAGAAAACGACAATGCGATGAGGTAGTATAGTGGCATTAGTATGCATATACCAAGGAGGATTATAACAATCCTCCTACCATGATGTTCGACTTCTGAGGACATTCTATATTGTTTCCATATAATATATCCAAAGCATCCTGTCAATCCAACGAATGCACAGACATGCAACGCATGATAATACAACATGTCATAAAGAACGCTTCCGTTATGGAGATTAAACATGTATATTAACACAACATCCGAAATCAGTATTATTAGGAACAAGTGCAACATTCGAAGAGGCTTCATCAATATTCCTACTACGGCATTATTCGAAGATGCTTTTTTGAGGCGTGTTTCTATGGCACGCAAATAGAGCAAGCCCACAATTGTAAGAACAAATAAGAGGATAATAAATATACATATTAGCAATTCATATGAACCCTTTCTCATAAAGAGAATGACAACATAAAACATGATTTCCATATTTAGTAAGGCAATTGAAGTAGTTAAGGCGCGTAATACTGTAAACTCACCTCTACGATCACGATCTATGCTATAACACACATATCGCATTGCTAACGCAGTAGAGACTAGTATGGCTGGTAGGGATAATGCCAATAAGCCAATATGTAGATAGCGAAATTTCCAGAAATCGGAACCTGATACACGAATACCATACGAGGCAAGTGAGTTACCCACTATTACAAAGCCAGTTGCATAACCAAGACCGACAACAACAGCGAGCCAAGCCGGACATACGCGAAGAACTTTTATAATTGTTTTAATAGCAGGATTAAGTTCAGCATCGGATTGTTTATAATTAACTTGTTCAGACATTATAATTATCTCCCAATAACACACAACATCCCGATACCACCCTAAACACTTACCCAGAGTATATTGTAAAATAACACAAAAGCAAGGAAATACTGGATCAATAGGAAATATATATGCGGCATGAGCGGCGATGATAAGCGGCAGATGGCATTCCCAAACCGCGGTTTGATATTCGTGCCACCGGGCGGAATCCCCCGGCGGTGCCGGATAATGAAAGAATCCCACGGCGGTGCCGTGGGCTTACCCTTGCGGGTTGACGGAGATGTTTGAAGTAAAGTAGGGCGCGCAACTTGTTGCGCGCGCAATCATTGCGACAGGGCGGATGGCGTGGCCATGCCCCTCGGCAGGTGGCATTCCCAAACCGTGGTTTGATATTGGTGCCACCTCCAACCTTTGGGTTGGGGGTGTGTCACGTTCGCCACCCCCAAACTGTCGTTTGGGGGTGGCACAAAATGGGGGTGGCCGGGTGCCCAAGCTTGCCATGGCCTTGGAATGCCACCTTGCCCTACCTCTGCCCGGTGGGCAGAACGGCCGCTGAGACCCGACGAATGTAGTCTTCGAATGGCTCGCCTCCGCCGCCTTGGCCCGCCTTGCGCGTGATGACGAGGTCCAGACTGGGGATAAACGAGATCACTCCCATGCCGGGTTTGAACCGGGCGTCGTGGGGTATGTCGCGCCCATTCTCTCCTCCCATCAGCGCGGGCAGTTCCCAGCCGTGCGACCAGGATTCCGCATTGCGGTTGAATGTCTTGGCCCGAACGCCCCTGACGGAATGCGTCGGTGCGGCCGTTTCCTCCACAAACCAGCGCGGGATCACCTGCCGGTCACCCCAGCGGCCGTTGCGCAGCATGCAGTAGGCGATGCGGGCCATCTCGCGGGCAGACAGCCCCAGGGCGTGCGAGGGCCGCCTGCCGACCGGCTCATCTCCTTCCAGGTATCCGAACCACCAAGTCTCAATGCCCAGGGGCTTGAAGAGATGCTCGATGGCGTACTGGTCGTAGGGCACACCCGTGACGTTCTCGCAGACCAGCGCCGCGTGATAGAAAGCGTGGGTCGAGTAACCCAGGTCGGTCCCAGGCTCGAAGAACAGCTTGGCTGTCTTGCCGTCTCCGCCGCGGCCCAGGGCATACTCCCATCGTACCTGATTGCCGATCCCGTATCCCTCCGGTGTGATTCCGGAGGTGTGATTGAGGAGTTGCTTGACTTTGATTTGTGCCTTTCGCGGGTCACTCAAGGGCTGGGCCCATGGAATGAACTTAAATGCCGGGTCGTCAAACGTCATCCGGTGGGGCGTCTTGCCCTGGAGGCTTTCCTGGGAAGCGATAGCCAACACCGTCGCGCAGACCGCCTTGGCGATCGACGCGGTGCTGTTTGTGTCCGTCTTGGCGCTACAGTCGCGCTCGATCTCGAGAACGATGTAGCCGTTGCGGATGACGACGGCAGCGAAAGGCCCGTCGTCGTAGGCCAGAAGCCATCGCCTGATATCCTCAAGCTTGGCCGGGTCCATGGCCGCCAGTTGGCGGATCTCCTGGGAGTCTTCGAGCTTGCGCCATCCGCCCTTGGATTCAGGCGGCGGGAAATAGTCCGCCTGCACCGGTCCAGAGGTTTGTGTCACGCCCTTTTCCGCCATGTTGGCCATCGTGTCTGGTTGAATTATGCTCAGGCTCCCCCCTCCACGCAAGGCGTGGACCTGCTCCCCAGTGGGGTTACGGAGTCCCTCCGGTGCAGGGGAGGCTACCGGGACGATCTCCGCTGCCTTGGCCTGGCTCAGCGGCGGCTGAGTTGCAGATTGCTGGGCCAGACTTGTACCGACCAGCAAGCCAGCCAGGACCAGCGGTAGTAATGTCGATGAGGACGCCATTGGTCTCCCCTTTTCTATTACCCCTATGCCGGGTGCCACGCAAGCGTGGTGGCTCCCGAAGCGTGGGATGGCAACCGGCTCTTGTCCCGAGCGAGCGAAGCGAGTCGAGGGGCGGTGGGGGGGTTTAGTGTGATACGGGGGCGACGATGGCAGCGGTGTCGCGGGCGATCATGAGTTCCTCGTTGGTGGGGATGACCCAGACGGGCAGGGCGCAGGCGTCGGTGGTGATGGGTCCGGCTTGGCCTCCGACGGCCTGGCTGTTGCGGGTCTCGTCCAACGCGGCGCCCAGGCGGGCGAGGTAGCGGCAGACGGCCCGGCGGATGGGGGTGGAGTTTTCACCGATCCCGCCGGTGAAGACCACCGCGTCTAGTGCGGGCAGGATGGTGAAGTAGGCCCCGATGTACTTGGCCACGCGGTAGACGAATACGTCCACGGCCAGGCGGGCCTTGGCGTCGCCCGCCTCGGCGGCAGAGAGCAGGTCGCGCATGTCGTTGCTCAGTTCGCTGAGGCCCAGGAGCCCGCTGGCCTTGTTCAGCGCCGTGTCCACCTCCGCGGGGGACATGCCCACGGAGATCATCCGCAACACGATGGCCGGGTCAATGTCGCCGCAGCGTGTGCCCATGACCAGGCCTTCCAGCGGGGTCATGCCCATGGAGTGATCGACGGCCTTTCCGCCCGCCACCGCCGTCATGGAGCAACCGTTGCCCAGGTGGCAGGTGATGAGGTTGACCTTGTCGTACGGTTTGCCCAGCAGTTCGGCGGCCCGGAGCGTGACGTACCGGTGGCTGGTCCCGTGGAAACCGTAGCGGCGGATGTGGTACTTGGCGTGCCATTCGTTGGGCACGGCGTAGCGGTAGGCCATCGCCGGCAGGGTGGACAGGAACGCGGTGTCGAAGACGGCGACGTGGGCGGCCTTGCGGATCGTCGCCATCGCCGCCTCGATTCCGGCAAGGTTGGGCGGATTGTGCAGCGGGGCCAGGTCGATGTTCCGCCGGATCAGCGAGATTAGCTTTTCGTCGATTCGTGCCGAGGCGGTGGTTCCCTCTCCACCGTGGACGACCCGATGCCCCACGCCGTCGATATCGTCGATGCTGTCCAGGACGCCGATGTCGCGGTCCGTCAACGCCTCCAGGATGACCTTCAGCCCGGCGGTATGGTTGGGGGCGGCAATCAGGCGTTCGATCTGGCCCTTGCCCCGCCGGCCATTGGTGGAGTGATGCAGCTTGGCGGTGGCCGTGCCGATGCGCTCCAGAAGCCCCTTGGCAAGGACGGATTCATCGGTCATGTCGAAAAGCTGGTACTTAATCGAACTGCTGCCGCAGTTTACGACGAAAATCCTCATGGCCATCCTCAGAAAGTCCCAGCGGGTTTGCCCCGTCCGGTCACATTCTCCACGGGCATGGGCGGGAAAGCGTTGAGACTTATGCCAAAACACCGGCTATGTCAAGGCTTTGATGCTTTCGGCGTAGCCACTTCCGAAGCTTGGCTGTCACAACGCTCCACTGCGCTTATACACCCTGGTTTCCAGCGATGGCATGTAGGAGGTGAACGCCGCCGCCGGGTCGGGATCGTTTTCGATGGCGCGGGTGGTGAGGAAAACCTTGGCGTCGAGGTTGTCCAGGTGGTGGACGAAGAATGCCTCGGGAATCGCCGGCAGCTTGGGCGAACCGAACTGGTGCTCGCCGTGATGCGACAGGATGAGGTGCTGGAGCAGGTCGATGGTCCGCTGGGGAAACGGTTCGGAGGTTTCCTCGGCGACCGCGGCGGCCTTCTGGGCCACCCACACAGCCGCGATGGCGATGTGGCCCACCAACTGCCCGCGGTCGGTGTACGCCATCGCCGTCCCGGCCGACAACTCGGCGGTCTTTCCGATGTCGTGGAGGAAGATCCCCGCCAGCACGAGGTCGGCGTTGAGCTTGGGGTACAACGGCAGGATCGCCTTGGCGGCCCGCGCCACGGCCAGGGTGTGCTCCAGCAGCCCGCCGATGAAGGCATGGTGCAATTGCAAGGCCGCGGGACTGCGCTTGAACGCCGCGACGATGTCGCGGTCTTCCAGGAATTTCTTGATCAGCAGGCGGAGATGCTTGTCCTGGATGTCGCGGAGGATTTCCCCCAGCTCGCTCCACATGGCCTCGACGTCGTGGGTGGTGATGGGAAGGAACTCCTCCAGATCGACCTTCTCCGCCGGCCAGGGACGGCAGGAGTCGATGATCAACTGGAGCACGCCGCGGTACTCCTCCGTCCGGCCCTTGACGTGGAGGAAGCCCTCGACGGGGATGGCGTTGTAGATGCTCTCGGAGATCTGCCACATCCGCGCGGGGATGACGCCTCCCTTGTCCGCCAGCGTGCATTGTAGGAACAGCCCGCCGGCCTTGGTGGTCCGCAGGTCCTTGTCCCGCACGAGGAACACCTGGTCCAGCGTCTCCCCGGCCACCAACTGGTTGATGAAACGGCGTTTGGCGTTCATGCCGGGCATTCTAGCACAGGGAAGCGGTGTTGAAAATGCCGGATCGGACGGCTATAAGCAACCGGCGGGAAAGGCGAAAGGTTAGAGGTGACAGGCAAGAGGTTAGAGAAACCGGCAAACCCTGTGCGTAAGGGGCGGTCATGGCGAAGGTGTCCAGAGTTGGCGACCTGAAGGTATACAGGCGATTGACCGAGTTGCACTTGCGAGTACATGAAGTATCCCTGACGTTTCCGAAATTTGAATTGTACGAGCTTGGCTCGCAGTTGCGGCGGGCGTCGAATTCCGCACCGGCGAATATCGCGGAAGGCTTCAACAACAAACACAGGAAAATCTACCTGGAAAGCATCAGCCGGTCGCTGGGCGAGATCCGGGAGACCCGGCACCATCTGATGATCGCCCGAAGAAAAGGATATGTATCGAAGGAGCAATACTACCGGGAGCAGGGTTCATTTGACATTCCTTGCAGGAGTCGGGCCGCAAACGGCCTGAAAACGCCCGTGGCGGATGTCAAATGAATATCGCTCCCATTAGTATGAGGACCTGGTGGGACAGTATAATGAATGCAGCCGCATGCTCCGGGCCATTCTGCACTCCATTGAGTCCATGGCATGATACCCGTTCTATCACCTCTAACCTTTTCCCTCTAACCTGCTCTCAAGAGGCCGAGAAATATGCGATATAGCCAACTGCTGATTCCCACGGTCAAGGAAGTCCCCGCCGAGGCGGAGATACCCTCCCACCAGCTCATGATCCGCGCGGGCTTCATCCGCAAGCTCGCCAGCGGAACCTATACCTACCTGCCCCTGGGCTGGCGCTGCCTGCTGAAGATCATCCAGATCGTGCGGGAGGAGATGAACGCCGCCGGCGCCCAGGAAATCCTCATGCCCATCCTCCAGCCGATGGAGCTTTGGCAGCAGACCGGGCGCGACGTGGATTACGGCCAAACCATGTGCCGCTTTAAGGACCGCCACGGGCGGGACAACGCCCTGGCCCCCACGGCCGAGGAAGTCGTCACCTCCCTGGTGGCCGGGGAGGTCTCCAGCTACAAGCAGCTTCCCATCAACCTCTACCAGATTCACGACAAGTTCCGCGACGAGTTCCGCCCGCGGTTCGGCGTCCTGCGCAGCCGCGAGTTCATCATGAAGGACGCCTACAGCTTTCACGCCGACGCCGACTCGCTGGAAGAAACCTACCGCCGGATATACGAGGCCTATTGTCGCATCTTCACCCGCGCGGGGCTGAAATACGTCACCGTCGAGGCCGAGTCCGGTCCGATCGGCGGCTCGGGCAGCCACGAATTCATGGTCCCCTGCGCCGCCGGAGAGGACGTCATCGTCCATACCGGGGACTTCTCCTACGCCGCCAACATCGAAAAGGCCGAGGTGGACGCCCTCCAGCCCAGCCAGGCCGCACTTGCCGCCCGCGCCGCCGCACCGGCCATGCAGGAGGTCCACACCCCCTCCGTCGGAAGCATCGATGCCGTCTGCAAATTCCTTGGCACCCAGCCGAACGAGATGATAAAGACGCTGATCTACGCGACCTCATCGCAGGCAGCCCAGAAGGAGATATCGGCAGAGAAAGCGAAACGTGACGGACGACCAGGGATTACTTCTGTCTATTTTGAGAACAATTATGTTGTTCTTGTGCGAGGCGACCACGAAATCAACGAAGCCAAGTTGTCTCACGTATGCGGGGGAGAACAACTTAAACTAGCGAGCGAAGATACCATTCGATCGCTTACCAGCGCCGCAGTCGGCTTTGCCGGGCCGCAAGGCTTGGCTGGCAAAGTCGCCAAGCTCATCATCGACCACGCGGTCGCGGCGATGGGCGTGGGCGTGGCGGGGGCGAACAAGACGGATTATCACATCCGCAACGTCGTCCCAGGCCGGGACTTCCCGCTGGCGGGCGACAACGTCGTCGTCGCCGACATCCGCAACGCCGTCGAGGGCGATACACATCAGGGCAGCAAGCTGGCCTTCTCGCGCGGCATCGAGGTCGGCCACGTGTTCAAGCTGGGCACCAAGTACAGCGAGAAGCTGGGCGCCACCTTCCTGGATGAACAGGGCCGCCGATTGCCCTGCATCATGGGCTGCTACGGTATCGGCATCAACCGCATCCTGGCCTCGGCCATCGAAATCGGCCACGACGACAACGGCTGTATCCTGCCCGTCAGCATCGCGCCCTTCGAGGTGGAGGTCGTGCCGCTCAACTGCGACAAGCCCGCCGTCATGGACGAGGCGCTGCGGATCCACGACGCCCTGTGCGAGAGCGGCGGCGACGTCCTGATCGACGACCGCGACGCCCGGCCGGGCGTGAAGTTCAAGGACGCCGACCTGCTGGGCATCCCGCTGCGAGTCGTGGTGGGCGAAAAGGGCCTCAAGGACGGCAACGTGGAGATCAAGCGGCGGACGGAGGCCAAGCCCGCGATGGTCCCTGTCGCCTCGGCCGTGGAGAAGATCCGGGAAATCCTCCAGCAGATGAGAAACGAACTTGTACCCAAGTAACAATGACAGGCTAGAGCTTAGCTTTCGGCGGCCCCCCACAACGCCGCGAGGCTTCCGGTGGAGGCCCGACCGCGCGGAATCGTCCGGCGCGATTCCCGCCTCCCGGCCCCCGCGTCCGGTCCGGTGCTGATTGGCCCGTCCACGCAACAAGTACGTCGATTGGCTGGTCTACGTCGCCCTGCGGCTGGTGGCGATGTTCGTGCACATGTTTTCCCCGGCCGCCAACTATCGCACGGGCTGGCTGGTCGGCTGGGTCCTATGGCGATTCGACACCCGCCACCGCCGCCTGGCACAAGAGCATCTCCGTCGCAGCTTTCCCGAATGGCCGGGGGAGCGGATCGACCGCGTGGCCATGCAATCGTTCCAGCACCTGGTGAAACTGGCCCTGGAAGTGCTGCTGACCACGCGCCTCATGACGCCCTGGACTTGGCGGCGGTACGTGCGGCTGGCGAACCTGTCCGAGCCGATCCGCCTGTCGCTGGAGCGGAAAGGGGGGCTGATCTTCGTCACCGGGCACTACGGCAGCTTCGAGATGGTGGGCTACACGATGGCCACCCTGGGGTTTCCCTCCGTGTCGGTGGCCCGGCCCCTGGACAACCCCTATATCAACGACTTTGTCATGGGCGTCCGCGAGCGGACCGGCCAGAGCATCCTGTACAAGAAGGGCGCGACGGCCTCGATGGAAGACGTGCTGGCGGCCAAGGGAACCCTGGCGTTCATCGCCGATCAGGACGCGGGGCGCAAGGGCCTATTCGTGGATTTTTTTGGCCGCCAGGCCAGCACCTACAAGTCCATCGGCCTGATGGCGATGCAGTTCAACGTGCCGATCGTCGTGGGCTACGGGCGGCGATTGGCTGAACCGTTCACATTCGAGATCGGCGCGCAGCGGATCATCCATCCCGGTGAATGGGCCGACCAGCCCGACCCGCTGCGATGGATCACCCAGGAATACACCCACGCCATGGAGCAAGTCGTCCGCGATGCCCCGGAACAATACCTCTGGGTCCACCGCCGCTGGAAACATCGACCCAAGGGTGAGTCCCCCGGTCCCGACGGCGTGGCGTGATCCTCGACGCGATAAGATATTGAGCCTGTCCCTCAAAGAAGGACTGGTCACGCCTGCGGCGACGGTCTGCAAAGGGGTCTGGTCATGTGATCGCGCGGCGGGGCTCCGTCCCGCCGCGCATTCAAGTACCTGTTAGGCTGGCGGGACGGAGCCCCGCCAGCCAGGCGTAAACATCCAAAGTTAAACTGCTCCGCCGCCCTCGGCTGAGCAGCCTGCTCGGGTTTATCGCGTCAGCGTCGCTCGCAGGCGTTTTCCCAGCAGGCAGGTGATTTCGTAGGGGATAGTGCCTGCCAGGCGGGCGAGGTTGGCGACACTATGGGGGGCGTCGGGGTCGGGGGAGATGATCTCGACCTCGTCGCCGATGGTGGCGGAGGGGGCGTCGGTGAGATCGATGATGACCTGATCCATGGACACGCGGCCGCGGACGGGGGCGTCGCAACCGGCGACGCGCATCGTGGCGCGGTTGGACAGGCAGCGGAGGTATCCGTCGGCGTAGCCCACGGGCACCAGGCCCACGCGGCTGGGGCGGGCAAACGTGTGCGTCAGGCCGTATCCGCAGCGGCTGCCGGCGGGGAGGTTTTTGACTTGCATCAACCGGGCGGTGAGGCGCAGGGCGGGGCGCAGCGGAAGGCGGTGGTGCATCTCGTCAGAGGGCTGGTAGCCGTAGACGGCGATGCCAGGCCGGACCATGTCCAGGCGCGCCTCGCTCAGGTCGATGGTACCGGCGGAGTTGGCGGCGTGGATGACCAGGCCGTCCCGCCCGCCACCGGCTTGGACGGCGGCCAGGAAACGTTCGAGTTGCTTGCGAGCATAGGACTTGTCGGCTTCGTCCGCGGTGGCCAGGTGCGTGTATATCCCCTCGAGTTTCACGCCGCGTTGCGCGCGGGCCTGGCGGATGAGCGGGCCGGCGGATTCGGCCGGGATGCCGCTGCGCCCCATGCCGCTGTCGATCTTGACATGGATGACGGCTTGGGCGGCGACCTTGGCGGCGGTCTCGGCGACGACGTCCAGTTCGCGCCCGGAGGTCACCGTCAGGGTGATGTTGCGGGAGATCAACTCGGCCAGGGCGTCGAGTCGTTCCTGCCCGTCGGCAAAGGCGCAGGCGGAAAAGAACATCAGGATCGCGCCCTCGTAGCCCAGGCCGCGCAGGTCGATGGCCTCCTGCGGGGTCGCCACGGCAAGGCAGTCCGCCCCGGCCTGGAGAGTCTCCAGCAGCAGCGCAAGCCCATGGCCGTAGCAATCGGCCTTAACCACGGCGCAGAGCTTCACCCCTGGCGCCAGCAACCCGCGCAACAGCGACAGGTTGCCCGCCACGGCGGAAGCGGAAATCTCGGCGTTGAGATAGCTCTCCATGCGGCTGCACTCCACGGCCGACAGGATATCCGATACTTCCGGCAGTTTCGCCAATATATCGCCGAGGGCCATCCCGATGATTTCCCTGAATTTGGTGCCACCCCCAAACGCAGTTTGGGGGTGTGCGGCTTGAGTGTGGCGAACGTGACACACCCCCAACCCAAGGGTTGGGGGTGGCACGGATATCAAAACCAGGTTTGGGAAGGCCCCATGCCGTAGTCCGTGATCGGAGTCGCCAAACAAACGAGCCGCCTGGTGACGGGCCCAAGCAGCTCCCATGCCTTGGCATTCCTCGCTCCCACATCATTCGAGGCCCATTCCGGCTCCCGTCGGCCGCGGGAGGGCTATGTGGTTATCCGCCTCTATGATCTATCAAGCGCACTGATGTTCTATCTGCCGATTCACACGGCGGCGGTTTCCCGGAAGGTTCAATATGGCTTTCAAGGGCCACCTCCTTCCGGCCGCATATGCGCGGCTGCAGGTATTCTACCAGCCCCAAATAAGAAAGTATACTGAGACTATGCGACCTTCATTCATGACATAGCCGGTTAAAAAGCGTTGGTTCATCAAGGGTTGTGCGGTAATATGATGAATTCCCCCCGCCGGCGGGTTGTCGGCGGGTGTTAAACGAGGTTAGGAACATGGCTTGGCGTGCGGCGATCATGGGCGCCACCGGCGCGGTGGGCGCGGAGTTCTTGAAGGTTCTGGAAGAGCGGAATTTCCCCCTTACCGGCCTGAAGCTGTTGGCCAGTTCGCGCTCTGCCGGCAAGAAGCTGGCGTTTCGCGGCGAGCAGATCGTCGTCGAGGAACTCACCGAGGGCAGCTTCAAGGGCGTCGAGTTGGTGCTTGCCTCGGCTGGGGCGAGCGTGTCCCGCAAGTTCGCCCCCTTCGCCGTGGCGGCAGGGGCGGTCGTGGTGGACAACACCTCCGCTTTTCGGATGGACGAGAAGATTCCGCTGGTGATTCCCGAGGTCAACCCCCAGGACATCGCCTGGAACAAGGGCATCATCGCCAACCCGAATTGCTCCACCATCATCATGAACGTGCCGGTTTGGCCGCTGCACAAGGTCAACCCGTTGCGCCGCATCGTCGTCAGCACCTACCAGGCCGCCAGCGGCGCCGGCGCGCAGGCGATGGCCGAGCTGGCCGAGGGCGCGCGGGCGTTCCTGGAGAATAGGCCGTTCCAGCCCAGGGTCCTGCCGCACCGGGCGGCGTTCAACGTCTTCAGCCACAACTCCGAGGTCGGCCCCGACGGCTACAACGTCGAGGAACGCAAGATGGCGCTGGAGACCCGCAAGATTTTCCATTGCCCCGAGGTTCTCATCACGGCTACCTGCGTACGGGTTCCCGTCATGCGCGCCCACAGCGAGGCCATCAACCTTCAGTTCACCCGTCCTTTCAGCGAGGCCGAAGCGCGGCGGATTCTCTCGGAGGCGCCGGGCGTCAAGCTCGTCGATGATCGGGTGAAAAACTACTTCCCCATGCCGCTGGACGCCAGCGATCAGGACGCTATTCTGGTGGGCAGGATTCGCCAGGACATCTCCCAGCCCGACGGCTGCGGCATCGACATGTTCGTCAGCGGCGACCAGATCCGCAAGGGCGCCGCCACCAACGCCGTCCAAATCGCCGAGATGCTCTAGCGGCGGAAGCCCTGTTGCCGACAATAGACTCAAGAGGCATATTCCCATGCGAAGAAACATCGTACATGCCGGAGCCGGTTCATTGACCTACGCGATCCGCGAGATCGTGCAGGTGGGCTACAAGTTCCGCGACCTGGGCCTGGACATCACCTGGGAAAACATCGGCGACCCGGTGCAGAAGGGCGAGAAGATCCAGCCTTGGATCCGCCAGATCATGCGCGACATCGTCGATCAGGAGGCATCCTGGGGCTACTGCGACACCGCCGGCGTTCCGGCCACCCGGGAGTTCCTGGCCGCGGAGGTCAACAAGCGAGGCGGGGCTAGGATCACCCCCGACGACATCATCTTCTTCAACGGCATCGGCGACGCGGTGGCCAAGGTCTACGGTTTCCTGCGTCGCGAGGCCCGCGTGCTTGGCCCGACGCCCGCCTACAGCACCCATTCCTCGGCGGAGGCGGCCCACAGCGGCTACGAGCACCTGACCTACGAACTGGACCCGCACAACCGCTGGATGCCCGACCTGGACGACCTCCGCATGAAGGTCAAGTACAACGATTCCATCGCGGCCATTCTGCTGATAAATCCCGACAACCCCACCGGGGCGGTCTACCCGCGGGAAATGTTGGAGGAAATCGTCGCCATCGCGGCGGAATACGACCTGTTCCTCATCTGCGACGAGATCTACACGCACATCGTCTACAACGGCTACAAGACTCTGCACCTCTCGGAGGTCATCGGCGACGTCTGCGCCATCGTGATGCGCGGGATTTCCAAGGAAGTGCCCTGGCCGGGTTCCCGCTGCGGGTGGATCGAGGTGCTCAATCGCGGCCGGGATGAAATGTTCAACACCTACGTCAACTCGCTGCTGGCCTCCAAGCGGCTGGAGGTCTGCTCCACGACCATGCCGCAACTGGCCGTGCCGCGCATCCTGGGCGATCCGCGCTACCCCCAGCACCTAGCCAACCGCGCCGCGATCTACGAGGCCCGCGCCAAGGAGGCATGTTCGTTGCTGGCGGGCATCCCAGGCGTGCTGGTGAACTGCCCCAGCGGGGCATTTTACATGACGATCCTGTTCGAGGACGGCGTGCTCAACAGCCGGCAGAAGCTCCGCATCGACCAGCCCGCCGTGCGACAGATGGTGGAACAGTTGGTCTCCAACGGCACGCCCAACGACAAGCGGTTCGTCTACTACCTGCTGGGCGCGACGGGCATCTGCGTCGTGCCGCTGAGCGGCTTCTGCTGCAAGCGCGACGGCTTCCGCGTGACCATCCTGGAATGCGACGACGAAAAACGCCGCTGGACCTTCGCCACCCTGGCCAAGGCACTGCGGGAATATCTGGGTTCGTAGGCACACGCAGCCAGTTTGGGTGCCCAGACTGCCTGTGGGCGACAGAGTTGACCAGTCCACGAGCTAACAGGCCGAGTTCAGGGCTTGACGAAGCGGGTGGGATTTAGCGATACTGCTAGTTAAGCAAGAACACAAGGCGCAGGTATGGCAAACGATTTCTCACTCAGGCATCCACCCGTTGTGGAAACCGTGCTCGGAATCCAGTTTGAGCGACTACGGAATCTGACGAATGCGCATCTTGGGGCATTCTGGGAGCGGAAGAGACAGGAATGGCCCGATGTCAAAGACGCCCCGCCGCTGGAGGAGCAATTTGAAACTTTCGGGAATCAGGCGGGATGGAACCGAGCCATTAGGCTGAAGTTTACGCAGGCTCCATCGGCACGATTTCAGATCAAGAATGCTGCCGGTAACCGCATGATCCAGGTTCAAAACTGCCGCTTAGACTACAACTGGATTGGACGACCTGGAAAGGAGTACCCAAGGTATTGGACGGTCAGGCCCGAGTTCGATCAAGTACTCAACGAGTTCAGGCAGTTCATTGCCGAGCACAAGCTGGGGGAGTTTGTCCCAAAACAGTGGGAGGTGACTTATGTGAACCACATCGATCAAGGAACGGTGTGGAACGAGCCAAAGGACTGGCCAGGCATTTTCAGGTCACTCCCGGGCGTGGTCATCGTGCCCCAAGGAACTTCCCTTGATGGCTTCGGGGGCCACTGGCACTTCGAGATTCTACCGCAACGTGGGCGATTGCATGTGGAACTCCAGCACGCTTACGTCGAAGGCCCGGAAAGAAAGGAAGTTCTGGCAATGAACTTGACTGCCCGAGGCATTATCAGCAAGGAAGAGGATGCGACGGCAGGCATCGACAAGGGACTGAACTTGGGCCACGATGTGGTCGTGCCTGCCTTTTTTCAACTCACTTCTCAGCAAGCGCAGGACTACTGGAACAGGGAGATCAAAGATGGCATTGGATAGTGCTGCCGTTCTCTCAGGAGAGCCACTAACTGTCTTCGAAACAGCGAGTGTCGTTGAACCTGAATTGAAAGAGAGCGAACAGACAGAGAAGAACAGGGAATGCTGGGACAAGTTCATCTACGGAACTCTGATCGAATGGGGCAGAAATGTGAGCGCACTCGAGGACGAGGGTTTTATCCCTCCGGGGCTGGAGATTATAAACTTAGCCTGCCAGACTGCGTTAGCCATGAGAGATCAGGGATTCCCTCCACCCACTAGGATTGTCCCAGACGGCGAAGGAGGCATATCGTTCGAGCGAGTTGTGGGCACCCACTCAGACTCCCTGAATATTTATGCCGACAGGACGATCGAGTTGCTGAGTTTTGACGACTGCCGCTTGTCCGCGCGTTATAGCCTTTGAGGGACGCACAATGGGAGACGGGACGGAGCCTGTCGGGGACGACGAGTATTTATACAGGCGGATCCCGTTGGTATTCGGTCCCGAAGGTCAGCAACCCAGCCCAAAGGCTTTCCGTCCAAGAGAGTCCGATAAAACGGGGATTTCGTTCTTCCGCGCTAAATACACAAGCCCTGAGCAGGTTGCGGCAAACAACCGCGAGAAGCACTATTACATAGCGGTCCTGCTAGCCGGGGATCTACGTGCCAATGGTTTCCAGATCGTCCCTCGTCCTGAAGGCCATCCCCCAGGTCATGCCGAAATCCCGGACTTAACCTGGTACAACCGCCGAACAAACAGAGCTGAGGAAGCACAACAACTTCTGGCCCAAAAGCTCTGTCTGAAGATATTTGGGCCTTTACCCAAAGACAGCAGTTAGTTGCGTAGAAGGGCACGCAGGATAGCGACCGAAGGACCGGAAGGCCCCTTGCGGGAAGCGATCTGCGTGCAAGACGAATGGTCAGGAATCCCGCACGCGGAACCTTGGCCTGCCAGCCAAGAACTCGCGCCTTACATGATTACCATCGAAGACCCATGTGGGGTGTATAATCCACCGCATGAATGACCTTCCCCCTCGGCGGAACATCAAGTTGGTGGTGGCCTACAACGGGGCGGCCTATCACGGCTGGCAGAGGCAGGCCGAGGGATTTGACACCGTCCAGCAGCGCCTGGAGGAGACGATCGGCCGGGTCGTGGGCCACCCGGTGACGGTCTGTGGCGCCGGGCGGACCGACGCGGGCGTTCACGCCGCCGGGCAGGTGGCCAACTTCCATACGACAAACCTGGCGATTCCCGTCGTCGGCCTGCGCCGGGCGGTCAACTCGCGGCTTCCGCGGGACATCGTCATCCGCTCGGCCGGGGCGGTCGCTGAGGGTTTCCACGCTTCACGATCGGCCAGGGGCAAGACTTACCAGTATCGCATCTGCGTCTGCCCCGTCCGTCCGGTGGAGCGGTGCGGGCAGGTGTACCACTACTGGCGGCCCTTGGATGTGGAGGCGATGCGCCGCTCGGCGGGGCGGCTGCTGGGCGAGCATGATTTCCGCGGCTTTGCCTCCTCCGTGGAGCAGCGAATGAACACCGTGCGCGTGATCCGCCGCTGCGAGGTCGCCGAGATCGGCGATGAGATTCACGTCACCGTCCAGGGCAACGGCTTCCTCTACAACATGGTGCGGAACATCGTTGGCACGTTGATAGAGATCGGGCGGGGGCATTGGGAACCCCGGCGGATCGATCTAATCCTCTCCTCCCGCGACCGCGCCGACGCCGGACCGACCGCCCCGCCGGATGGGCTGAGCCTGTTGTGCGTGCATTACGACGATGACTGCCCGGCTGCGCTAGAATGATCCGACTCAAAAAGGCGGTGCGTGACATGTCCAAGAGAATCGTGATCATCGGCGGCGTGGGCCTCCGCGGCGGCCAAGGCCCGGCGAGTGAGCGAGGATGTCGAGATCGTCCTGGTCGAAGCCGGCCCGTACATCAGCTTCGCCAACTGCGGCCTGCCGTATCTGGTGGGCGGCGAGAATCCAAACAGAGCATCTCTATGGAGACGCATCATGTGTGACGGCGTCGCGGTAATTGTGGGAATTGCACTTCTTGTGGCCGCGTCGGGCGGATGCAGTTGTGGACCCAGCGAACTTCATCGTGCCGCGGTTGCGGCTACCGTATCGGGATCGGCCGGGCCTCGCGATGTTATGAGCGATACTTGGGACGCGACGGATGCGCTGGGACGCCGCGTGGCCACGGCTGGGGAGGCGCCGGCGCCCAGGCCGGAAAAGTTTGTGGGCATCTTCTACTGGACGTGGCACCGGGGCCGCTCGGAGCCCTACAACGTGCAGGAGATCATCACCCAGCACCCCGATGCGCTGACCAACTACGAGCATCCGGCGTGGGGCCCATGGAACGCGCCTCACCACTGGAACGAGCCGCTCTTCGGTTTCTACCGCAGCACCGACCGCTGGGTGCTCCGCAAGCATGCCGAGATGCTGGGCGACGCGGGGGTGGACGTTCTTTTCTTCGATTGCACGAACGCCAATATCACGTGGGATGAGGAGTACAAGACGCTCTACAGCGTCTTCGAAGAGGCCCGCGCCGAGGGTGTGAAGACGCCACAGATCGCGTTCCTGCTCCCGTTTAGTCCCACCGACGGCAGTCGGGAGAGCGTCGAGCGGCTCTACAAGGAACTCTACTTGCCGGGCAAACACCGCGACCTGTGGTTCATGTGGAAAGGCAAGCCCCTCATCATGGCCTACAACGAGAACATCGCCGATGTCCCCGGTGACGCGGCCGCCACGCAGCTCCACAAGGATATCCGGGAGTTCTTCACGTGGCGTCCAGGGCAGCCCGACTACGTGAATGGCCCCCAACGTCCCGACCAGTGGGGCTGGCTGGAGATTTACCCGCAGCATGGCTATGTGAAGACGCCGTCGGGCGGCTTCGAGCAGGTGACCGTGGGCGTCGCGCAGAACGCCTGCGACCTCAGTGGAGGCCACTGTGCAGCGTTCAACCTGCCCAATAGCTACGGACGCAGCTACACGAAACGCGAGGGGCAGGACACGCGGCCCAACGCCCATTGGTACGGACTCCACTTTGCGGAGCAGTGGGACCGGGCCTTCGAGCTGGATCCCGAGTTCGTGTTCATCACGGGATGGAACGAGTGGGTGGCCGGGCGCCACAAGTTCTGGGGGATGAAGGAGAACGCCTTCCCCGATGAGTACGACAACGAGCACAGCCGCGACATCGAGCCCATGAAGGGCGGCCACGGTGACATCTACTACTATCAGATGGTTGACCGCATCCGCCGGTTCAAGGGCGCACGCCCTCAGCCGACGGCGAGCGTGCCCAAGACGATCCGCATCGACGGCAGCTTTGGCGACTGGGACGGCGTGGGCCCCGAGTTCCTGCATCACCAAGGCAATACCAGGCCGCGCGACGCCCAGGGATATGGATCGAGGCACTACATCGACAACACGGGCCGTAACGACATCGTTAGCGCCCGCGTGGCCCGCGACGCCCAGAACGTCTACTTCTACGTTCAGACCGCTGCCGATCTGACACCCCCCACCTCGCCCAACTGGATGTGGCTGCTCATTGACATCGACCGGAACCACGATACCGGATGGGAGGGCTATGACTTCATTCTGAATCGGACCGCGCCGGGTGTGCTGGAACGGTGTATCGGGGGCTGGACCTGGAAAGAGGCCGGGAAGGTGCGGTTCGCCGTGAAGGGGAACCGTCTGGAAGCGGCCATCCCGCGCAATCTGCTGGGCCTGGCTGTCGGCATACCGATCGACATCGGCATCAAATGGGTTGACAACATGCAGAAGCCCGGCGACCTGGCCGACTTCTACCTCAGCGGCGATGCAGCCCCCGAGGGGCGGTTCAGCTTCCGGTATCGGGAGTAGGCCGTACCGTCCACGCCGGGGCAACTCCTGAAGAACCTAGCCGGTCCGAACCCGCCGCTGGTGCTGGACGTCCGCACGCCCAAGGAATTTGCCGCCAGCCACTTGGAAGGTGTCGTCCACATTCCCGTCGATGAACTTCGCCATCGCCTGGACGAAATACCCGCCGACAGGCCCCTGGCCGTGCATTGCGGCGCGGGCTACCGCAGTTACATCGCACAACGGATCCTGATGAACTCCGGGCGGGGCAATGTTCGCAACGTCCTGGGGGGCTATGGCTTGATCCAGCAAGTCCTGCGGGCGAGCGGAAAAGGCCATTAGAGCGGTTTAACTTTGGATGTTTACACCAAGCTGGCGGGGCTCTGTCCCGCCAGCCTAACAGGTGCTTGAACGCGCGGCGGGACGGAGCCCCGCCGCGCTATCACCCAAACTTAAAATGCTCTAGGCGGCGCGGGTTTCGCACCCGTTCCGAATGCGCCAGTCTGTCCGGGCGGCGGCGCTTGCGATACAATCGGTCCGATGGAAGAGCAATTCCGCACCACAAGCCCCGCCCAGACCGCCCGCTTGGGCGCCGTGCTGGCCAATCCGTTTTGGCCGCAACGCGGCTCCGTGTAGTTCTCATACACGTTCTGAGACCGCTTAGTTACATCACGAGCGAGGCGGGCAGCGGAGCGAGACGCGGTTTCCCGGGTTCAGGCCTTCTGGGCGGCCAGTTCTTCCTTGCGCCACGGGCGGAGGACGCCCTTGGAGTCCAGGTACGCCTCGCAGCGGGTCATCATGCCCGCGTCATTGCTATGGCCGTCGAACTGGAGGCTGAGGAATGGCTTTCCGGAGGAATGGCGGATGAAGTGCTTGATGAACGAATCCGGCCCGCACTTGAAGTTGGTGATGTAGATGATGTGCAGGTTGGGGTGGCCGGCGACGATCCTGGCCGTGGCGATGATGCGCCGGCCCAGGTCCCAGAACATGTTCTCATTGAGGTCGCGGATGTCAACGGGGTCGGTGTCCAGGAAGTCCATCGGGATACAGTTGACGCCGTAGTACTCGCGGAGCTTGCCGGCCAGCGAAAGGTTCATGCCCGGATCGTGCAGGTTGTAGGGGCGCCCCAGCAGCACGATGCCGGTGGCGTCGGCGGCCTGGAGCGTCCGCAGCGCCTCCCGCCCGGCGGAGAGGATCGCCGACTTGAACCTCTCCTGCGCTTCCATCGCCGCTCGCAACGCCCGCTCCACCGTCGCGCGTCTGACGCCCAGGTGCGACAAGGCGCGATGAAGCTGGCCGAAGGCGATTTTCATCCCCTCGCGGAAGTGCAGCGTCGGGGAGATGAACCGCACGCCGTGGGGCTGGAAGACGGGCGCCTGCCGGCAGACGAAGGGAAGCGTCTGATGCCAGGGGCACAGGTGCGACTCGTTGTCCATCCATTGCGTCTGCATGGAGACGATATTGGGCAGGAAGATGCGATCCACGCCGCGGCGGATCAGATCGGCCACGTGGCCGTGGGCGGCGATGATCGGGAAGCACGGTTCGGCCACCACCGTCTCGAGGCCCGCCTGGACGGTCTGCTTGTTGGTGGGCGTCGAAAACGCCACGTCGAAACCGCAACCGCTCAGGAACGTCCGCCAGAACGGTAGCGACTCCATGGCGAACATCGTCAGCGGCAGCCCCACCGTCATCGCCCCCGGGGCGGTCGGCGGGACGTCCGAATCGTCCATCATCAAACGCGCCCGCAGGGCAAAGAGGTCCTCGATGACCGGTTTGGAAGCGGCCTTGGCCCGCTTGCGGTAGCGATCGGAGCACTTGTCGCCCCAGTAGGTCTTTTGATTCTCGACGGTGAATTCCTGGATCTGGCAATCGTTGGAACAGCCGCGACAGGTGAACTCCCGCAAGGTGTAATCGACCTTGGCCAGGTCGTAACCTCGGAACCGGCTTGGGGCGAGCTTGGAGGGCGGGGAAAGTTCCCGGCGAATCTCCGAGACGTATCGACCCGGCGATTGCCCATCCGCTTCGGCGCCGTCCCGCCGAGCCTCGTCGCCGGCGGACATCTTTTCTTGGGCCAGCAAGGCCACACCGATGGCCCCGATGACTCCGTTGTGCGGCGGGACGATAATCTCCTTGCCCAGGACGCCGGCGAAAGCCGCCGCCACGGCGTCGTTGTAGGCCGTGCCACCCTGGAAGAAGATGCAGTCGCCGATCTTTCGGCCTCGCACGACGCGATTGATGTAGTTGTACACCACCGAGTACGCCAGACCGGCCACCAGGTCGGCCTTGCCGGCGCCACGCTGGAGGTAGCTGAGGACGTCCCGCTCCATGAACACCGTGCACCGCTCGCCCAGGCGGATGGGGGCCTTGCTGGACAAGGCCATCTCGGCGAATTCCCCCACGATGGAGATGTCCAGTTCCTCGGCGCGTTCCTCCAGGAAGCTGCCGGTTCCCGCGGCGCAGGCCTCGTTCATGGTGAAATCGACCACGATGCCGTCCTGGAGCGAGATGTACTTGGAGTCCTGCCCGCCGATCTCGAAGATCGTGTCGGGCACGCGCCCGCCCAGCATGCGCCGCCCGACGAACATCGCCCCGGTCTTGTGCGCGGTGATTTCGTCGTTGATCGTGTCGGCGCCGACCAGCTCGCCGATCAGCTCCCTTCCGGAACCGGTGGTGCCCACGCCGCGAACGACGAGGCGGTCGCCCCATTCTCGCTCGATTTGCCGCAGGGCGTCGGTGACGACCTGAATGGGCCGGCCCATCGTGCAGGTGTAGATATCCACCACCACGCGGCCGTCGTCGTCGATGGCGACGACGTTGGTGGAGACGCTGCCGATGTCGATGCCGAGATAGACTTCGATCCGTTCATTGGGGGCCACCGGCGGGTAGGCCTCTGCCTGGTTGCGAAGAAGCAGGACGTCGTCCATGCACAGCGGAGCGGTCGTGGGGAAGGCCGAGCCGCTGGTGTCGCTGGAGGCGCGAAGATCGTTGATGTGGGACAAGCCCTCCGACTGCCGCGCCCGCGAGGCGATCACAGCGGCCCCGACGGCGGGGACGTGGGTGAAGGCGGGAGGAACGCAAAGGCGCGTCCCGTCGAGGTTCATCGCTTCGGCCATCGCGCGGACCACCGCGGCGTTGGCGGCCACCCCGCCGATAAACACCACCGGCGCCTCCACCGCGTGGGATCGCACCACAGCCGCCCGGAAGTTCCGCGCCACGGCGTTGCACAACCCGCGAAGGACCTCCGCCGGGGAGTAGCCCTTCTGCTGGGCGTGGATCATGTCGCTCTTGGCGAAGACGCTGCACCGACCCGCCACCTGCGCGGCCCGCTCGGTCGAGAGGACCATCGGAGCGATTTCCTCGACGGTCAGCTTCAATCGCCCGGCCTGCTGGTCGATGAACGAACCGGTGCCCGCGGCGCAATCGCCGTTGGTGGAATAATCGATGATGCCGTAACCGCCGTCCTTGTTGCGGTTCAGCCGGAGGTACTTGGAACTTTCTCCCCCCATCTCCAGGACCGTGCGGGCCTCGATGCCCATCGCCGCCAAGCCGGTGGCGACGGCCTTGAACTCATTGACCACCGCCGCGCCAATCCGCGCCGCGGCCAACTTCGACCCGCTACCGGTAAAGCAGACGCCGCGGACAGCGCCCTCTCCGACGGCCGAGATGATCTCTTCGAGCAGTTCCTTGGCCGCCTCCAGGGGCTTGCCTTTGGTCCTGCGGTAGGTGCTGAGATAGAGCCTCCCCGAGGTTCCCCTGGGGTGGGCGGAAAACAGGGTGAAACCCTTGGCTTCCAGGCCCTCCAATGGTCCGTCGCCCTGGACAAACACCGCCGCCGTCGCGCTGACGGCGCCTATATCTATGCCTACATGGCAGATGCTATTGGATTGTGGCCCCATAGAGGAAAGCATTATGGGGGCAGGATGGCGAAATTTCAAGGTCCCGGCATCGTTTCCTGTCATATAAGGCCTTGTACCTGGTTGGGGTCCACCAGGCTGCTTGTATGCCTTCTTCGAGGCCAATTGCTTGTAATCGCGGGACATCGGCCAATGGTTATGGAGATGGACACATGGAACAGTCCGTTTTGTGCGCTGGGGCGTTCCTGGCCCTGGCGACCGTATTGACATTTCGAGTTGGCGCCGCCTCCGGTTTGGATGCCCCCTCCGTAGATGCCCGGAAGTACATCCAGGCCGTGGAAACCTTCACCGACAAGGCCCTCGCCCACGGCAGGGACGTCTACGGCGACAAGCACACGCCGCTGTTCGTCGACGGACTGAACGTTGACACGCTGGAACCCGTGCGGTGGCACTACGGCGACCAAGTCTGGACGCTGGTCAACGGGACCAGCCAGCAGGTCTTCTTCCGAACGCTGGTGGGCCTGACCAACCTGACCGGCCAGGACAAGTATCGCCAAGCCGCCGAAGAGGCCCTGCGCTACACCTTCGACCATCTGCGCGTGCCCAATGGGTTGATCTACTGGGGCGGGCACTGCTGCTGGGACGCCCAGGGCGACCGGCCGGTGGGAAGGCCCTCCCTGGCCCATGAGCTGAAATGTTTCCTGCCTAATTACCAGCTCATGTGGGAGGTGGACCCCAATGCCACGGGGAAGTATCTTCAAGCCGTCTGGGCCGGACACGTGATCGACTGGTCCAACCTCGACATGGACCGCCACGCCTCGACGCGCAACCTGCCCCGCGCCAAGGCCTGGTCGCGGCCGTACCAGGGCGGTCCGATCTTCTTTGAAGGCAAGGGCCGGACGTTCAACAACATCGGGGTCGATCTACAGTATGCCGGGGCCTTCTACTACAAGTTCACCGGAGAAAAAAAAGCCCTGGAGTGGGCCAAGAGGCTGGCGCATCGGTATGTCGAAACCCGCAACCCCGCCACCGGTCTGCGCGGTTACCAGTACAGCTTCCCGCCGCCGGACCGTGCCAATCTACAGTTCGGCAAGGAACTACCCGGGCACCTGGTACTGGAAGGGACGATCCTCAAGCCCCCCTGGTACGCCAAGACCGGTATCGTGCAGTTCAAACTTGGGGAAATGCTCGGCCAGGACGGCAAGGAGTTTGTCCAATGGGCGCACGAGGACCTTACGGCGCTGGCTCGGCACGCCTACCAGCCCGCCGATAATACCTTCAAGCCCATGCTGACCGATGGATTCGATCTGACGGGCTTCGTCAAGCCGCGCGACGGGTATTTCGGCCGAAAAGGCACGAAGTTCGAATCCACGACGGCCTCCTGCAATTTTCTATGGGCCTATGTGCTGGCCTACAAGGCCACGCGGGACGAGTTCATGTGGGAGATGGCCCGCCAAATCGCCAAGGGCAACGATCTGGGCGATATCGGCCGGGGCGACGGAACCGACGCCCGCCTGGACCTGCGCACCAAACAGCTCGACAGCGACGCGATCTTCGCCCTCCTGGAGCTGCACAAGATCACCGGCCAGACGGCGTTTCTGGACCTGGCCAGGAGAGTCGGAGACAACATCCTGGCCAAGCATTTCTTCGATGGTTTCTTCCTGCCAGGCAAGGATTATCTCTACGCCAGCTTCAACGCCACCGATCCCCTGGCGCTGCTGCACCTGGCGGGGGCCTTGGAGGGCAGGGAGCAGGTCGTGCCCGATCATTGGTCAGGGGGCTGGCACTTCGCCTGCGAACTACTCCCCACCGACAAGAAATACACCTACGATCACCGGGTGATCTACAACCAGAAAAGGGCTTCCGCGATAGATTCCTCCAAAAAAACCGCTCGGGAACAACAAGAGGATGACTGATCGGGTCCTGTCCGTCCGGGCAGGACCAAGCGGCATGGGGCGAAAGATGCCCTGCACGCATGGATACCCAGACCCACTTCCGTCGAGCGATAGTGTTTGAAGGCGCGGGGGCGTTTGGGGTATGCTTTTGTGGTTTGCGGCGTTGAGGCGACCGCTATCCTGGATGATCCACATGCCTACCAAGAATGTGACTGTCGTGGGCCTGCAATGGGGCGATGAGGGCAAGGGCAAGATCGTCGACGCCCTGGCCAAGCGATGCCGCTACGTGGTGCGCTACTGCGGCGGCGCCAATGCCGGCCACACCGTCAACACCGGCGGGCAGAAATTCGCCATGCACCTGGTCCCATGCGGGGTGCTCAATCCCGGTGTGATTAACATCATCGGAAACGGCGTGGTGTTTGACCCCGTCGTGGGGTTGGAGGAGATCGACGGCCTGGTCGCCCGCGGCGTCGCCGTCGGCGCCGATAACCTCCGCATCAGCTCAGCCGCCCACGTCGTGATGCCCTGGCACAAGATTCAGGATTCCCTCAGCGAGCAGGCCCTGGGCGGTGGAAAGATTGGAACGACCGCCCGCGGCATCGGACCCTGCTACGCCGACAAGGCCTACCGTTCCACGGCCATCCGGGTCGGTGAGTTGACCGATCCCGATGGCCTGCGGGACAAGATCGCCCGTATCGCGGAGATGAAGAACCGGATCTTCGCCGCCCTGTACAACGCGCAGCCGATGGACGCATCGGCGATCGCCAAACAGTACGCCGAGTGTGGCCACCGCCTGGCGCCGATGATCTGCAATACCGGCGCGATGCTTCGCCAGGCGATATCCGATGGCCGGCGAGTACTCTTTGAGGGCGGACAGGGCAGCATGCTGGACATCGACCACGGGACCTATCCGTTCGTGACCAGTTCCTCGGTGTCCTCCTGCGGTGTTCCTTCGGGGGCGGGCGTGCCTCCCAGCGCCATCGGCCAGGTGGTGGGCGTCATCAAGGCCTACACCTCCCGCGTGGGCGCCGGCCCGTTTCCCACCGAACAGGACAACGCCATCGGCGGATACCTGCGCGAACGCGGGCACGAATACGGCACCACGACCGGCCGGCCAAGGCGCTGCGGCTGGCTGGACGCCTTCGCATTGCGATACGCCGTCGATTTGACCGGGACCAATGAACTCGCCCTGTCGCTGCTGGACGTGCTGACGGGGCTGGAAGAGATCAAGGTGTGCACCGGTTACCGCCGCAAGGGCCGGGCCGTGGAGACCTTCGACCCCGCCGGCATGGAGGGCGTGGAGTGCGTCTACGAGACGCTGCCCGCCTGGCGCGAGGAGATCGGCGCCTGCCGGCGATTCGGCGACCTTCCCCCCGCCGCCCGCTCCTACGTGAACCGCATCGAACAACTGACGGGCCGTCCCGTGGGCCTCATCAGCGTCGGCGCCGACCGCGACGCCACCATCACGCATCAGACCTCCATCGAGGGACTGGCATGACCGACGCTCCCAACCCCCAGGCCATCGCGGAGGCCCAAGCGGCGTTGGGGGTGCCCCCGGAGCGTTTCCCCCGCTCGGTGGCCATCATCATGGACGGAAACGGTCGATGGGCGCGCGACCGCGACCTGCCGCGCGGGGCCGGCCACCAAAAAGGCGCCGAGATCGCCCGGAGGATCGTCCACGAAGCCGTGCGGTTGGGCCTGGATTCACTGACGCTCTACAGCTTCTCCATCGAGAACTGGCGCCGGCCGCGCGAGGAAGTCGCCCTGCTGATGAACCTCTACGCCGAATATCTCATCAGCCAGCGCGATACGTTGCTGACCAACAACGTCCGCTTGCGCCACCTGGGGCAGCGCGAGGGCCTGCCCGATCGGGTCCTGCGCGAGCTGGACGCATCGATGGCGGCCTCGGAAGGCAACACGGGCATGTTCCTCTGCCTGGCCCTGAACTATGGTTCGCGGGCGGAAATCACCGACGCCGTCCGGCGAATCGCTCAGGAGGCCCGCGACGGCAGGACCGACCCACAACAGATCGACGAGGCGATGATCACCCGGTCCCTGAACACCGCCGGCGTGCCCGACCCGGACCTGCTCATCCGCACCTCCGGAGAGCACCGTCTTAGCAACTTCCTGCTGTGGCAGATCTCCTACACGGAGTTCTACATCACCGAAACCTACTGGCCGGACTTCACGGAAAAGGAGTTCCACAAGGCCATCCTCTCCTACACCGCTCGCTATCGCCGTTTCGGGGGCATCGGTTCCACCACCGCCTAGAGCAGTTTAACTATGGATGTTTACGCCTGGCTGGCGGGGCTCCGTCCCGCCAGCCTGACATGTGCTTGAATGCGCGGCGGGACGGAGCCCCGCCGCGCTCTCACCCAAACCTCTAGCCCCCCGCACCTCCCACGTTGCCTCTCCGCGCCACCGATTCCGGCCTTGACGTCCACGTCCCGGAGGGGTAGAAAATGGCCTCTCCGGCGGCCAAACATCCCCGCGGGATACACAGGAGCGGCACATGGCAAACGTGAAGATTCTTTACGACAAGGACGGGTCTCTGGCCCCGCTGAAGGGCAAGACCGTCGCGGTGGTGGGTTTCGGTTCCCAGGGACACGCCCATTCCCAGAACCTCCGCGACAGCGGCATCAACGTCGTGGTCTCCGAGTTGGCCGGCACCCACAATTATGACCTGGCGGTCAAGGCCGGTTTCCAGCCCGTCTCGGCGGCTGAGGCCACCCGCAAGGGCGACCTGATCGTCATCACGCTGCCCGATGAGGTTCAGGCGGTCGTCTACAAGAAGGAGATCGAGCCGAACCTCAAGCCCGCAAAGGCGCTGGGCTTCTGCCACGGTTTCAACATCCACTTCAAGCAGATCGCCCCGCCCAAGGGCGTGGACGTGGTCATGATCGCCCCCAAAGGCCCCGGCCATACAGTGCGAAGCTGCTACGTCGAGGGCAGCGGCGTGCCCTGCCTTCTGGCGGTGGCGGCCGACGAGACCGGCAAGGCCCGCGACGTGGCGCTGGCCTGGGGCATCGGCATCGGCGGCGGACGGGCGGGCATCATCGAGACCACCTTCAAGGAAGAGACGGAAACCGACCTCTTCGGCGAGCAGGTGGTTCTCTGCGGCGGGCTGACGGCGCTGGTCAAGGCCGGCTTTGAGACGCTCGTCGATGCCGGCTATCAGCCGCACATCGCCTACTTCGAGGTTCTCCACGAACTGCTGCTGATCATCAAGCTGATGTCCGAGGGCGGCATCAGCTACATGCGATACAGCATCTCCAACACCGCCGAATACGGCGACCTTACCCGCGGGCCGCGGATCGTCACCGACCAGACGCGCAGCGAAATGAAGAAAATCCTAAAGGAAATCCAGGACGGCAGCTTCGCCAAGGAATGGATGGAGGAGTGCCGCCAGGGCAAGCCAAACTTCAAGAAGCTCTACGCCGCCGACAAGAACCACCCCATCGAGGTCGTCGGAAAACAACTACGCAAGATGTTCTCCTGGATGGAAGCCAAGGAAACGCCGGAAGAATAGAACCCCTTCCAGCCACGACCTCCGCCAACAAAACCCAAGGCCCGCGCGGATATCCGCCGGGCCTTCTTTATGCGCCGATCCGAGGAAGACGGTGATAGGCTGGGTGAGGGGTGCCATGCCCACGCTTGTGTATGGCGAAGGGACATAGGTGGCGCTTTTCTGAAGGGACATCGGTAACAGGTTTTCATAGGACAGTATGACGATTGAGGGCGTTCAAGGCAACGGTTCGGATGCATTGGTCACCGTAGTAGACG
>Ga0315284_10001514_pt1 | contig 33130 bp, 39 predicted proteins | sample YL17G09_16_MG_FD_203696 | JGI IMG/M metagenome (GOLD analysis project Ga0315284, IMG submission 203696) | Sediment microbial communities from Yellowstone Lake, YNP, Wyoming, USA - YL17G09_16 | ecosystem: Environmental > Aquatic > Freshwater > Lake > Sediment | place: USA: Wyoming | collected... | reverse complement strand
GAAAAGGAGGCGTCCACGTGAATCCGACCGATTTCCTGATCGGCATCGGGGTCGTTCATCTCGTCGGCGGGCAGGTAGCCTCGCCCTTTCTGGACGACCAGTTCCATGTCAAAGACCACGTTTTCCGTCAGCGTCGCCAGCACCAGGTCGGAATTGATGACCTCGATGGCGGGGTCCGCCTCAATCATGCCCGCGGTGACCGGACCCTTCACCTCGCTGTGCACCCGGATGGTTTTGGGCTCATCGGCGTGCGACTTGACGACGAAGGTTTTGATGTTGAGGACGATGTCGATGACATCTTCCATCACGCCCGGAATGCTGGTGAACTCGTGGGGGGCGTTGGCGATCTTGACGCTGGTCACCGCCGCGCCCTCCAGGCAACTGAGGAGGATTCGCCTCAGCGAATTGCCCACCGTGATTCCGAAGCCTCGCTCAAACGGTTCCACGCTGAAACGCCCATAGGTGGGGGTGGAAACCGATGGATCGTTGACCACCCGTGTCGGCAGTTCCAGGCCACGCCATCTGATTCGCATTGACTATAGCCTCCGTCCTTGTCGCCGCTGTCGGCGTCGTTGCTTTCCTGTTCCCGGCGGCGGGACTATTGACTGCACAATTCCACGATCAACTGTTCCTCGACGGGGATCATCACGTCGTCCCGCGTCGGGATCGCCAGCACTTCCGCCTGGAGATTGACCATGTCCAGTTTCAGCCAGTTCTGCACGTGCGGTTCACCCAGTTCTTCCAGCGATGCCCGGAGCATCTTCTTGGAGCGTTCGGAATCCTTGATGGAGATCTTGTCCCCGATGCACACCTGGTAGCTGGGTATGGTGACCCGCCGTCCGTTGACGTGCACATGACCGTGAACCACCACTATCCTAGCCGACGCGCGGGACGGGGCCAGGCCCAGCTTGTACAGCACGTTGTCCAGCCGCCGCTCCAGCAGGCTCAGCAGCGCCGCACCGGTGTTGCCCTTGGTTCGCTCCGCCTGGTGGAAATACTTTATGAACTGCTTTTCGTAGACGCCGTAGTATCGCTTCACCTTCTGTTTCTCGCGAAGGCGAAGCCCATACTCACTGGCCCGCCCACGGCGCCAGTTATGCTGCCCGGGGGGCTTATTGCGCCACTTGCGTTCCATGGCGCACTTGGCCGTCTCGCACCGGGCACCCTTGAGCATCAGCTTGATGCCCTCGCGCCGGCAGAGCCTGCATGACGGTCCGGTGTATCGTCCCATTGCTCGCTATGCTCCTGCAATCGTGGTTGGAATTCTTAAACGCGTCTCTTCTTGCGAGGCCGGCAACCGTTGTGGGGAACCGGCGTGACGTCCTCGATGGACACGATCCTCAATCCTGCGCCCTGAAGGGCGGTGATGGCGCTTTCCCGTCCGCTGCCCGGCCCGTTGACGCGCACCTCCACCTCGGAGATGCCCAGTTTCCTCGCCTTTCCGGCCGCCGATTCCGCCGCCCGTTGCGCGGCGAAGGGGGTGCTCTTGCGGGAACCCTTGAACCCCATCGTACCGGACGATTCGCGCACCAGCGTGTCCCCGTTGGCGTCGGTCACCGTCACCAGCGTATTGTTGAACGTCGCCTTGATGTGGATGACCGCCTTGGCGATGCTCCTTCGGACCTTCTTGGTCTTGCGTGCCTGGGCCATATCTTACCGCATCTCCTTGACGGATTTCTTCCCCGCCACCGTCTTGCGGGGGCCTTTGCGCGTCCGGGCGTTGGTCTTGGTGCGCTGACCACGAACGGGCAACCCGCGGCGGTGCCGCATGCCGCGATAACAACCGATGTCCTTCAACCTCGCGATGTTCTGTTGCACCTGGCGGCGAAGCTGGCCCTCGATGACATAATCCCGCTCCAGGACCACCGCGATCTTGGAAAGCTGGTCCTCGGTGAGGTCCTTGGCCCGCACGTTGGGCGCGATGCCCGTCTTGGCGCAGATATCCGCTGCGACCTTGAGGCCCACGCCGTAAATGTATTGTAGGGCGATGCCCGTCGGCTTCTCGCCCGGAATGTCCACACCTACCACACGCGGCATAGCGAATGCTCCTTGGTTGGGCCTAGCCCTGGCGCTGCTTGTGCTTGGGGTTGATGCAGATCACCCGCACCACGCCTTTGCGACGGATGATCTTGCAGTTCTCGCATATCCTCTTGACCGACGTTCGAACCTTCACTGTATCACCTCATCGTGCCGCGGGCTACCGCCCGTTGGTCAGCACGTCCGCGCCGTGGTCGGTCACCGCCACGGTATGCTCAAAATGCGCCGACGACAGGCGGTCGCCTGTGACCACCGTCCATCCGTCGGGTGCATACTCCACCCGCGGGCTGCCCAGGTTCACCATCGGCTCCACCGCCAAAACCAGCCCGGGCTGCAACAGAATGTCCTGCGCTTCCAGTTCCCGCGACACGAAATTGGGAACCTTGGGGTCCTCGTGCATGTCCTGACCGATGCCGTGACCGACAAACTCGCGCACGACCGACAGGCCCTCGGACTCCACATAGTCCTGCATCGCCCGGGCCACATGGCTCCACTTCTCGCACGGGCGACACATATCAACCGCCATCACCAAGGCGTTGCGCGTCACGTCCACCAAGTGGCGGACCTTCCCGTCCACCTCGCCGACGATGAACGTCTCGGCTGCGTCGCCGCACCAACCGTCCAACCGCACGCCGAAATCCACGCTGACGATGTCGCCGGCACGGATCACGCGCTTCGGGGAGGGGATCCCGTGGACCACCTCCTCGTTCAGCGACGCACAGATGCTTCCAGGGAACGGTCCGGCGGCGCCGCGCCCGGGCACGCCCTTGAACAAGGGTTCGGCCCCAAGCGCGCGGCACAACCGATACGCCTCAGTGTCCAATTCTTCCGTTGTCAAACCGGGGGCGATCATCTCGCCCAGGCGGTCCAGGACCTTCCTGACCACTCGTCCGGCCCGGCGCATTCGTTCGACCTGATCAAGCGTCTTGAGCCGTATCGCCACCGCCGCGCCCTTCCTACCTGCTACCGGCGCCGAAGGACTCAAACGCCTTGGTCAACTGCGCCAACACGCCGTCGGCATCCCTGCCACCGTCTACCTCGATCTGCTTCAGGCCGCTTCGGTGACGGTAATAATCCACCACGGGCGCCGTCTGGCGATTGTATGTTGCTAACCGGTCGCGAACCACCGCATCGGCGTCGTCTGGGCGTTGCACCAGCGCCCCGCCACAGGCATCGCACGCGCCCGCCTGGCGAGGCGGCATGAATTCCACGTGATACACCCGCCCGCAAGCGGGACAACTCCGCCGCCCGGTGATCCGCCGGACGATCAAGTCCGGCTCCGCCGTCATCACGATCAGAGCGTCCAACGGCTTGCCCGCCTGTGCCAGTTGCGCGTCCATCGCCTCGGCCTGCGGGACCGTCCGTGGAAAACCATCCAGCAGCAGCCCGGCGTCACCGGCGTTTCCCGTCATCGCCTTGGCCATCACGCTGACGACAATGTCATCAGGAACCAGCTTCCCGGCGTCCATGTACTCGGCCAGTTTCTGGCCCAACGGGGATCCGCTGGCCCGCTCGGCCCGCAGGATGTCTCCGCTGGACAGATGCACCATTCCAAATCGTTCGACCAACTTTTTCGCCTGCGTGCCCTTGCCGGCGCCAGGCGGTCCCATCAAGATGATTCTCAACCGTAGGCCCCCTTGATCCTGGTGCTTCCTCCCAGGAAGCCGCCGTAATTCCGCATCACCAGGTTGGCCTCGATGCGCTGCACCAGGTCCAGGGTCACCGAAACGGTAATCAACAGGCCCGTCCCGCCCAGGAAAGCCGAGATGGCAAAGGGCACGTTCAACCAGATGAAGATTACCTCTGGGATCACCGCGATGACGGCCAGGAACGCCGCTCCGCAGTAGGTGATCCGCTCCATGACCCGTTCCAGGTACTCCGCGGTGCGCCGGCCTGGACGCAGGCCCGGGATGAAGCTGCCGTAGTCCTGCAACTGCTCGGACATCTCCTTGGGCTTGAACTGCACCGTCGTCCAGAAGAACGCGAAGAAGAAGATCAGCCCGATATAGAAGACCTGATAGGGGTAGCTGCGCATATCGAATGCCTCGCGCAGCAGCCGCGTCACGTCGTTGTGGAAATTGCCGTCGAGCCATCCGAACAACATGTTGGGGAACAGCATCAGCGAGGAGGCGAAGATGATCGGCATCACGCCACCGTGGTTGACCCGCAGGGGCAGGTACTGCCTCTGGCCGCCGTAGATCCGCCGGCCTCGGGTCTGCTTGGCCTGCTGGATGGGGATGCGGCGCTGGCCCTGGGTGATCAGGATCGCCCCGGCCACCACGAAGATAAAGCAGGCCACCAGGAAGAGGATCTTGATAGGCCCGATCTGTCCGGCGCTGCCCGGACCGGTCAGTGAGAAATCCACCATCGTGCTGAAGCGGCTGATCGCCGCCGGGAGGCGCGCCACGATGCCGGCCATGATCAGCAGGCTGATGCCGTTGCCGATGCCGTACTCGTCGATCTGCTCACCCAACCACATCAGGAAGACCGTCCCGGTCGTCAGGGCCAGCACGCCCATGATGAACAGGAGCTTGGACCCGGCGTACTGCCCGTAGACGCGCATGCCCTCCACGTCGCCGCCCACGCCCACCATGCCCTTCATCCAGAACACCGCCTGGATGACACATAGCAGGACGGTGGCATAGCGGGTGTATTCCTGGATCTTCTTGTATCCGGCCGGACCTTCCTTCTGAAGCTTCTCCAGCGCGGGCACCACGGTGGTCAGCAACTGGAAGATGATCGAGGCGGAAATGTAGGGCATGATGCCCATGCCGAAGAGGGTCATCTGGACGTTGCCGCCCGTCAGCATGGTGTAGTATTCCATCGCCTGTCCGAAGGCGCCTTCCTCCTGCTGCTTGACCCACTGCGTCAGCTTTTCCTGGTCCACGCCCGGCAGCGGCACGTGGAAACCGATGCGGTAGATGCACAGCAGCGCCAGGGTGAAGGCCAGCTTCTTCAGCAGTTCGGGGATGGAAAAGATATTTTCCAGGGACCGCCGGACGGGCGAATCGGCCCAGAGGGAATAATAATAGATTCCCAGGACGATCAAGCCCAGGACGATCCTGACGATCGGTCCGACCAGTCCCGCCCCGGTGACGCCGCTGCGCAGGGCGGCCGCCACGGCACCGGCGCCGGTGACGATCATCCACCCGGCCAGGGCACCGAGAATCAGACCAACGATCAACCTGAAGATGCGAAAGACCATCTAGCGTCCTTATTGTTGCGGTGGGGCTAGCCTTGTTCGGCCGATCCACCGGCCTGGGCGATCTTCTCACGCGCCGATGCCGTAAATGCAGTCGCCACAACCGTCAATTTCTTGGTCAACTCGCCCCGGCCCAACACCTTGACGGGCCGGGCGGCGGCGTCAATCAACCCCGCGGCGACCATCGCGGCTGTGTCCACGCGGCTGCCGGCGTCGAAACGCTCCAACGACTCGACATTGACGATCTGGAAGACCTTGCGGAACCTGGCATTGGTGAATCCTCGCTTGGGAATCCTGGCCAGGACCGGGTTCTGCCCGCCCTCGTAGCCCAGGCGAATGCCAGAACCGGCTCGGGCGCCCATGCCCTTGCTTCCGCGGCCGCAGGTTTTTCCGTGCCCCGAACCGATGCCGCGGCCCAGGCGGGTGCGGGCCTTGTGCTTCCCGGCCTTGCTGAGAATTTCATCGAGGTTCATTCGATTCTCACTCCTCTCAGCTCGGAGATCATCTCGGGGGTGCGGAGTCGTTTGAGGGCGTCCAGCCCCGCCTTCAAGAGGTTCTTGGGGGACGTCGAACCATAGGCCTTCGTCAGCACATTGCGGATGCCGGCCAGCTCCAGCAGCGGGCGAAGCTTCTTTCCGGCGATGACGCCGGTGCCCTCCGAAGCCGGAACCAGCACGACCCGCGACGCGCCGCATTGGCCCGTCACGATGTGAGGAACCGTGGCGTTCCGGAGGTTCACCGAGAACATGCTCTTGCGTGCGTCGGCGATTCCCTTGTCCACCGCCTGAGGAACTTCGTTGGCCTTCCCGTAGCCCAGGCCGACGTGACCCCTGCGGTCCCCCACCACGACCAAAGCCGCGAAGCTGAAACGCCTTCCGCCCTTGACCACCTTGGCGCAGCGGTAAACCTGGACCACGTTGTCTTCCGTGTTCCCATCAGCCTCGAAGGCTTCCGCGGCGAACCTTTGCTGTAATGCCACCTGTGCTTGCTCCTGCGGAGTTAGAAGTCCAATCCGCCCTTGCGGGCCGCCTCGGCCAATTCGCGGACGCGCCCGTGGAAGGGATAGCCGTTGCGGTCAAACACGACCTTCTTGATGCCCGCCTGAATCGCCTTGGTCGCCAGCGCCGTCCCGACGACCGAGGCGGCAGCCTTGTTTCCACAGCGATTTCCAAGCTGCTGGCGCAGCGGTTTTTCCACCGACGAGGCGGCCACCAGCGTCCGCCCACCGAAATCGTCGATGATCTGGGCGTAGATATATTTATGACTGCGGAAGACGCTGAGGCGCGGCCTTTCGGTCGTTCCGGTGACGTTCTTCCGCACGTGGCGCTTGCGGCGCTTTCGCTGCAACAGTTTCTTTACGATCGCCTTCATGATGCCCTATGCCTCAGCGGTCCTCTCGCCCGGCAGGCGGACCCTTATCCGGTGGCCGTTCCCGCGAAGGCCTTGCCCATCTTGCGACGGACGTATTCACCGGTGTAGCGGACGCCCTTGCCCTTGTAAGGTTCCGGCGGGCGAACCTTGCGCAACCGAGCGGCCAATTCTCCGACAGCCTGCTTGTCGGCGCCGCGGATCGTAAACCGGGCCGGTTCGTTGTCGCCACGGGCCTGGGGGGTCTGCACTTCCACCGTCAGGCCTTCGGGGATCTCGAACACCACCGGATGGCTGAATCCGCAGGTCATCGTGAACTTCCTGCCCTGCAACTGCACGCCATAGCCTACACCGTAGACCTCCAGCGAACGAGAGTAGCCTTCCAGGCAACCGTGGATCATGTTGGCGATCAGGTTGCGCGTCAGGCCGTGGAGGCTGCGGGAGAAACGGTCGTCGACGTGGCGCGTCACCACCACCAATTTGGCCAATGCGTCCACGGTCACCGCCACTTCCGGACGGTAGGTCCAGGCCAGTTTGCCCTTGGGGCCTTCGACGTGGACGGTGCGACCCTCCACGGCGACCTTCAGGCCGGCGGGTATGGCAATCGGCTTTTTTCCGATACGCGACATGGTTCCACGTTTCCAGCTAGCAGACGGTGCAAAGGACCTCGCCGCCGACCATATTGGCACGGCACTGGCGGTCGCTGAAGATTCCACTCGACGTGGAGACCACCGAAATGCCCATCCCGCCCAGCGGTCTGGGGAGATCCTCGACGCCTCGATACACCCGCCGGCCCGGCGTGGAGACCCGCTTGATCTCCGTGATGACGTCCTGGCCCAGCGGTCCGTATTTCAGATAAACGCGCAGCAGGCCCTGCTTGGCGTCCTCGATGCGCTTGTAGTCCTCGATATAGCCTTCTTCCTTCAGCACGCGGCAGATGCCCTCGCAGACCTTGCTAGCCCGCACGTTGACCATCTCGTGGCGCGCCCGCAGGGCGTTGCGTATCCGTGTCAGCATGTCGGCGATTGGATCAGACAGACTCATGATGCTCGTTTTCCTCGCCTACCAACTGGCCTTTTTCAGCCCCGGAACCTTGCCTTCTCCGGCCAGGTTCCGCAGGCAGATGCGGCACAAGCGGAACTTGCGATACACCGCCCTTGGCCGGCCGCAAAGCTGGCAGCGGCGGACCGTGCGCGTCGAAAACTTCGGCGTCCGCTTGGCTTTGTTGACCTGTGCCTTGGTTGCCATATGTCAGGATGCCCTCTCGTCTCGTCGGAACGGCATGCCCAGCAGGCTCAGCAGCTCGCGGGCTTCCTCGTCGTTGCGGGCGGTGGTCTGCATGGAGATGTTCATGCCCTGCGTGAAGGTCACCGTCGCCGGGTCAATCTCCGGGAAAACCGTCTGCTCCACCAGTCCCATATTGTAGTTGCCCCTTCCGTCAAAGCCCGAGGGATTCAATCCCCGGAAGTCCTTGACGCGAGGGATCGCCAACGTGACCAGTCGGTCCAGGAACTCCCACATCCGCTGGCCGCGGAGGGTGACCTTCAGGCCCACCTTCATGCCGCGGCGGAGCTTGAAGTTGCTGATGGACTTCCGGGCCAGCGTGACGATGGGCTTCTGCCCGGTGATCAACGCCAGTTGCTTCTCGGCGCCTTCCAGCCGGGCGGCGTCCTTCTCCGCCTCGCCAATGCCCATGGACACGACGACCTTCTTCAGCTTGGGCACGGCGTTGATGTTCTTGTGCGAGAACTTCCGCGCCAAGGCGGGGACCACGTCGTTCCGATATTTTTCCAGGAGCCTGGCGACCATCGCGGCTTCTACCTAGCTTTATTTACTGTGCCCAAAACCTGCCCGGACTTCTTGGCGATCCGGTCCTTCGACCCGTCGGAACCAACGCGGAAGGCCACGCGAGAAGGCTTGTTGGTCTTGGGGTCCACCGGTAAAACATTGGAGATGCTGATGGGCATCTCCTTCTGCATGCGCCCGCCGCGCGGTTGCTTGCGGGAAGGGCGCATGTGCTTGAAGACGCGGTTGACGCCCTGCACCAGCACCTTGGCCGCTTCGGCGTCGACGTGCAGCACCTGCCCGACCTTACCCTTGTCATCGCCGGCGATGACCATCACCATATCGCCTTTTTTCACGTGCCTTGCCATGACTGCTAGACCACCTCGGATGCCAGTGACACGATCTTCATGAAGTTCTTCTCTCGCAACTCGCGAGCCACGGCGCCGAAGATGCGCGTGCCGCGCGGGTTGCCTTCCAAGTCGATGATGACCACCGCGCTGCGGTCGAAACGGACGTAGCTACCGTCTGGCCGCCGCACCGGTTGCGCCGTGCGAACCACCACGCAGCGGACGATGTCGCCCGGCTTGACTTCCCCGCCGGGCAGCGCCTTCTTGACCGAACAGATGATCACGTCGCCCAGCGAGGCGACGCGCCGGGTAAAATTTTGTCGCTTCGTCGAACCGCCAAGCACGCGGATGCACCCGACGATCTGTGCCCCAGTGTTGTCGGCAACGTCCACGCGTGTTTCTTGCTGGATCACGTCAGGAACCTTCTTGCGCACCGGTATGAACTATCCCGACGGCCTTGCGAACCATCTTCACAAGCCGCCAACTCTTGGTCTTGCTGATGCGCCGGCAAGCGACGATCCCCACCAGGTCGCCGACGCCCGCGGCGTTGTCCGGGTCGTGCACGGCCAGACGGGTCCGCCGCCGCATGTACCGCCCATAGGTCGGATGCTTGACCAGTCGGTTGACGATCACGCTGACGGTCTGGGCGCCACTCTTGGAGGCGACGACACCCGTCAGGGCATTTACCTTGTCGCCGGCTTGTGATTCTGTGCTTGTCATCCCGTCCTCGTTATCGCCTCAACTCGGCCGCCTCACCGGGCGGCGGAAAGACGCTGTTTCCTGACCGTCAAAATGCGAGCGATGTCTCGCTTGGCCATGGTCAGCAGGCTGGGGTCTTCCAGCTTCTCGGTCACGGATTGCGCCCGCAGGTCAAACAACTTGCGACGCAGCCGCTCCAGCTCGCTGGCCAATTCCTCATCGCTGAGTTGTCGAATATCCTTGGCCTTCATGGCCCGTCCTTACTCTCTACACCGCGTACCGCCGACCGATCATGCGGCAACGCACCGGCATCTTGTGGGCGACACGCCGCAGCGCCGACCTGGCGGTTTCCTCATCCACTCCGCCGATCTCGAAAAGTATCGTCCCGGGTTTCACCACGGAGACCCACTCCTCCACCTCGCCCTTTCCGGTACCCATGCGGGTTTCCAGCGGCTTGGACGTGACGGACTTGTCCGGGAACACCCGAATGTACACCCGCCCTTCGCGGTGCAGGAAGTGCGTCGCGGCGACGCGCCCGGCCTCCAACTGCTTGGCGGTGATCCATCCCGGCTTCAGGCTCTGAAGGCCGTAGTCCCCAAAAGAAACCGTATTGCCCCGGGTCGCCATGCCGCGTATGCGACCGCGCTGCTGTTTACGGTACTTCACTCTCTTGGGCATCATCGCCATGGGAACACCTGTATGCTACGAACTCTGCGGCTCCTGCGGTCCGGGGCCTTCCGGCGCCGGCTCGGCGGACTGGGACTCTCCCTCGGAAGTTTGTTGGGCCTTCACCACTAACACGGCGGCCCGCCGTCCTCCCAGGCGCGACCCGCCCGGGCGCATCGTCGCCTGGGGCGCCGACTCGCCTGGCCCCCTGCCGCCGACTCGCCGCTCGCGGCGACGGCGTGCCCGAGTCATGGCCGAGGCGGTGGCCTGGTCTTCTTCCGTGACGGCCTCTCCAAACATGCCCCGGTGGATCCACACCTTCACCCCGATCGTGCCGTAGCTGGTGAAACTGGGGACGAAACCGTAGTCCACGTCCGCCTCCAGCGTGTGCAGCGGGATGCTACCCATGATCAACGCCTCGCTGCGGCTCATTTCCGCCCCGCCCAGCCGGCCGGAGATAATGATCTTGACGCCCTTGGCGCCCGCCTGCATGGTGGTTTCGGCGCGCTGCTTCATTGTGCGGCGGAAGCTGGCCCGCCGCTTTAGTTGCGAGGCGATCCCGTCGGCCACCAGTCGGGCATCCAAGTCGGGATTGCGGATTTCAAGAATATTGATGTTTACGCGGCGGTTGGTCAGGTTCTCCAGGGCATCCTTGAGCTTGTCCACTTCGGCGCCCTTGGGACCGATGACCAGACCCGGACGGGCGGTCTTGAGGATGACCTTCAGTTCCTCGCGCGTCCGTTCGATCTCGACTTCACTGACGGCCGCATAGGGTGGCTGGCGGTTGAGGCGCGCGTCGATGAACCGGCGGATGTGCTCGTCCTCGACGAGGAACTCGCCGTAGCTGCTCTTGGGAGCAAACCACCGGCTTTTCCATCCGATCGTCACGCCGGTTCGAAAACCTATGGGCGAAACCTTCTGACCCATTGTCGCGCCTCTTTACTCTTGCCGTTGCTCTACCACCACGGTGATGTGGCTGGTTCTCTTGAGGATCGGATGCGCCCTGCCTCGATCCTTGGGTTGAAACCTCTTCATCACGGGCCCTTCGTCCACGCGGGCGTCCAGCACGTAGAGACGATCCACGTCCGCCTCGGCCTCGTTGGCGTTGGCCACGGCGCTGGTGAGGATCTTGGAGATCATCCCGGCCGAGCGGTTATGCGTGAACTTCAGAATGTTCAGCGCCTCCTGGGCGTTGCGTCCGCGCACCAAGTCAATGATCAGCCTCGCCTTGCGGGCGCTGATCCGGGCGAACCGATGTTTTGCCTGCCATGCCATTGCTGCGTTTCCAGCCTCAAGAAGAATGTGTTTCCGCCTCGGCCTTCCTGATCCCGCCGTGTCCGCGGAACATCCGCGTGGGGCTGAACTCCCCCAGTTTGTGTCCCACCATGTCCTCGGTGACGAAGACGCGGTGGAAGGTTTTTCCGTTGTGGACCATGAAGCTCATCCCGATGAACTCGGGCACGATGGTGCACGCCCGCGCCCAGGTCTTGATCGGCTCTCGGTTGCCGCTGTCGAGGGCCTTCTGCACCTTCTGATACAGCTTAACGTCCACAAACGGGCCTTTTTTCGTGCTGCGGGTCATTCCCTATTGCCTCAGTCGCTTTCGTCTCGCCTCACAGGACCAGTTGCCCATACCGAACATTGCGGCGGCGGCGGATGATCAACTTGTTGGAAACCTTCCGCCGCTTGCGTGTTTTTCCGCCCTTGGAGAGCTTTCCGGTGGGGCTGACGGGATCCCTACCGCCACTGCGCCGACCTTCCCCACCGCCCATGGGATGGGCCACCGGGTTCATCGCCGAACCTCGTACCGTCGGGCGGATGCCCAGGTGTCGCTTGCGTCCAGCCTTGCCCCAGCGGATGCTGCCGTGCTCCATGTTGCCCAACTGCCCGATCGTCGCTCGGCATTGGGTATTGATCATTCGCATCTCGCCCGAAGGCAGCAACAGGTGGGCCCACTTGCCCTCCCGTGCCACCAGCCGGGCCACCCCGCCGGCTGCGCGAACCAGCTTACCGCCCTGACCGGGGGCCATCTCGATGTTGTGAACCTCCAGGCCCACCGGAATCTTCGCCAGCGGAAGGCAGTTGCCCAGTCGAGGCTCGGCGGTCTCGCCGGAAAAGAGCTTCTGGCCGATCTTCAGGCCCAGCGGGGCCAGGATGTATCGTTTCTGCCCGTCGGGATAACCCACCAGGGCGATGTTGCAGCTGCGGTTGGGGTCGTATTCGACGGTCAGCACTTCGGCGGGCTGACCGTCCAGGTTGCGGCGGAAGTCGATGATGCGGTACATGCGCTTCGCGCCGCCACCGTGATGCCGCGTGGTGATGATCCCGCGAAAGTTCCTGCCGCCCGTTTTCTTCACGGGGCGCAGCAGGCTCTTGTGCGGCTTGTCGACGGTGATCTCCTCGCTGACATTCACCGAACTGAACCGCCGGCCTGCCGAGGTCTTCTTGTAGATTTTAATGGCCATGACTTACTCGTCCCGGACCCTAGAACAGGTCTATGTGGTAGTCCGGGTGCAGCACGACGACGGCCTTTTTCCAGTGCCTCGTCGTTCCATATTTCCAGCCCGTCCGCCGGGGCTTTCCCTTTCGGTTGGCTGTGCGAACGGACTCCACCTTCACCTGGTAGATCTTCTCCACCGCCTGCTTGACCTGGGCCTTGTTGGCTTCGGCGGATACCTCGAAGGCATAGGCGTTTCGCGTCTGCGCCTGGTGCGTGCCCTTCTCGGTGACCAGCGGGCGGATGATCACGCCGTAAATATCGTTCCTCATGCCCTCGCCTCTCTGTCGATGAGGGCCTTCATCGCCTCGTCGGTGACCAGCATCTTGCGCCGCGTGGCCACCTCGAATGCGTTGAGTTCCTTGGCGATGCGAACGGTCAGGTCCTGGATGTTGCGGGCGCTGAGGTACACGTTGCGGTCCCGACCGGCCAGGGTCAGCAGGCAGGAACGGTTGATCTGGAGATTCCGAAGCACCGCCGCCATCATCGAGGTCTTGGGCTTCTCGGCGGCCAGGCCGCGTATCACCATCAGGTCGTTTCCGAGCATCTTGGCCAGGATTGCGGAGTTCAACGCCGCGCGCCGCATGGCCTTGGGGAAGGTCTTGCGGAAGTCGCGGGGCGCTTTGGCGAACGCCCTGCCGCCGCCACGCATGATGTTGGTGCGAATCGGACCCCTTCGGGCGTTCCCGGTGCCCTTCTGGCGGTACAGCTTGCGGGTGGAGCCTTCCACCATGCCGCGGCTCTTGGTGGCCGCGGTGCCTTGGCGCCGGTTGGCGTGGTAGGTCACCACCGCCTGCTTCAGCAAGGATACGTTGACCCTCTTTCCGAAGAGGGCCTCATCGACCAGCATCGTGTCGATCTTCTTGCCGTCGGTGTTGTATACGGGCACTTCCAGCATGAAACGCGAACCCTCAGGACTTCTTGGCAACCCGTGCGGTCTTGCTGACACGCACGACGACGAACCCGCCGTTGGCCCCGGGAACCGATCCCTGGATCAACAGCAGATGGTTTTCCTTGTCAATGCCCACCAGCTTGTGGTTGCGACTCGTGCACTGCACGGCGCCCATGTGGCCGGCCATCCGCTTGCCCTTCTTGATGTCCCCGCCCCAACCTCGGTTGGTGGCGTGGGCGCTGATGGACCCGGGAGAGCGGTGCTTCCGCTCCGTGCCGTGCGAATCGTGCTGACCTGCGAAGTTGTGCCGCTTCATCACGCCGGCGAAACCCTTGCCCTTGCTGGTGGCGATGACGTCCACATACGGCACGCCCTCGAGGACTTCCACGGAAAATGACTGGCCGGGCTGCACGTCCCGGGCCGGCTCGGTCAGGCGGAACTCGCGAATGAATTTCTTGGGCGAGCAATTGGCCTTGGCGGCATGACCGGCCAGGGGCTTTCCGGCAAGACGGGCCTTGGTCTCACCGAAACCCAACTGAACGGCGTCGTAGCCGTCGCCGGCGGCGGTACGGACCAGCAGCACGCTGCACGGACCGGCCTGCACCACGGTCACCGGGTGCACCACGCCGTCGGCGTCGAAGACCTGCGTCATTCCGATTTTTTTGCCCAACAGTGCCGACAGCATGACCGGCCTACGCTTTGATCTTGATGAACACCCCGGCGGGGACGACCAGGCGGTTGAGCGCCTCCACCGTCCGGACCGTGGGTTCATAGATGTCGATAATCCGCTTGTGGGTCCGAATCTCGAACTGCTCGCGCGACTTCTTGTCCACGTGCGGGCTGCGTAGCACCGTGTATCGCTCGATGCGCGTGGGCAGTGGAATCGGTCCGCGGACCCTCGCACCGGTGCGCTCGGCGTGGTCGACGATTTCCTTCGCCGAGGCGTCCATCGCCCGGTGGTCGTATGCTTCCATCCGAATACGTATCTTGTCCTGTGGCATAATATTGGTCTTATCGTCGCTTCACTGCCGCCGGCCACACCCCGCCGAGGCAGGAGCCGAGCCATGCCAGGATATAAACTGCTCGTTTGCTGTCAATTACTTTCATGGAAATTTCCCACACTTTTTTTTCAACCTGTTCCTATGCCCGTCGCAGCAACTCTTCGGCCACGTGCGCCGGGGCCATGGCGTACGAATGCGGCTCCATCGTACTAGTCCCGCGCCCCTGGGTGAGGGACCGCAACTGCGTGGAATATCCAAACATCTCCGCCAGCGGCGCCAGGGCCTTGAGCACGCGAAATTGCCCGCGGTGCTCCATCTCCTTGATCTCCACCCGCCTGGCGTTGAGGTCGCCGGTGACCGATCCGACGTAGTCCTCCGGGGTGGTCACCTGCAACCACATCATCGGTTCCAGGAACACCGGCGAGGCATTGGCGACCGCCTCGTTGAAGGCCAGGGCGCCGGCATGCTGGAACGCCAGATCGGAACTGTCCACCGGATGGTGCTTGCCGTCGATCAGGGTGACCTTGATGTTCAGCATCGGGTAGCCCGCCAGCGGACCGCTGGTGGCCGCGTCCCGCACACCCTGCTCCACCGAAGGAATAAACTCGCGGGGCACCACGCCGCCCTTGGTGCCGTCCTCGAAAACCAGCGGTTCCTCGCCTTCCTGGGGGGGAAACGGCTTGACGCGCAGTTCCACCACCGCATACTGCCCGCGGCCGCCGGTCTGGCGGATGAACCGCCCCTCGGCCTGGGCGGAGGAGCGGATGGTCTCCTTGTACGCCACGCTGGGGCGCCCCACGCGGACGTCCAGGCCCATGTCGCGCACCAGTTTGTTCCGCACGATCTCCAGGTGCAGTTCGCCCATCCCGGCGATGACCGTCTGACCCGTTTCCGAGTCATATCGATAGCGAAAGCTGGGATCCTCCCGCCGCAACGTATTGAGCGCCTCGCCGAGTCTCTGCTTGTCGGCGTTGGTTTTGGGCTCGATGGACATCGCGATGACCGGCTCGGGAAACTCCAGGCGCTCCAGCACGATGGGATGCCGCGTATCGCACAGCGTGTCGCCCGTCAGGCTGCTCTTGAGGCCCACCACCGCCACGATGTCTCCGGCAGAGGCTTCCTCGCGGCGGATCCTCTTGTTGGCATGCATCTCCCAGATACGGGCGACATTTTCCTTCTTGTCCTGCGTGCTGTTGAGCAGCCGCGTGTTGCCCTTGAGCCTGCCGCTGTAAATGCGGATGAAGCTCAGATCCCCATGCTCGTCGGAGGTGATCTTGAAGACCATCGCGGCAAAGGGTTCCTCCGGAAGGGGTTTGCGCTGGACGGTCTTGGCGCCCCGAACCGACTCTTGGCCCACCACCGGCGGCCGGTCCAGCGGGCTGGGCAGATAATCCACCACCGCCTCCAGCACCGCATGGATTCCCATGTGGTTCAGCGCCGAACCGCACAGCACCGGATGCAGCTTGCCCTCCAGTGTTCCGCGTCGAATCGCGGGGATGATCTCCTCGGCGCGGATGTGGGTGGGGTCATGGAGGAACTTCTCCATGAGACCGTCGTCGAAGTCGGCCGCCTTTTCGATCAGGTCGTGACGGGCCACTTCCGCGTGGTCGCGATGCTCGGCGGGAATCTCCTCGACCCGCAGCGTCACGCCCACCTCGGCCGGGTCGTAGAAGTGCGCCTTGCGCCGAACCAGGTCGATCTCCCCGCAATAACGGTCGCCCTCGCCCATGGGCAGTTCCAGCACGATGGGATAGCCTTGCAACCGCTCGGCGATCTCCTTGACCACCCGCTCAAAGTCCGCGCCCAGTCGATCCAGCTTGTTGATGAAGCACAGGCGCGGCACGTGATATCGATCGGCCTGCCGCCAGACGGTCTCCGACTGGGCCTCCACTCCGCCCACACCGCAGAAGACCGCCACCGCGCCGTCCAAGACGCGCAGCGACCGCTCCACCTCGATGGTGAAGTCCACGTGGCCGGGGGTGTCGATGAGGTTGATGGTGCAATCCCGCCAGGCAAGGCTGGTGGCCGCGGAGGTGATGGTGATCCCCCGCTGCTGTTCTTCTTCCAAGTAGTCCATGACCGCCGTACCATCATGGACCTCGCCGATCTTGTAGGTCCGGCCGGCGAAGAAGAGGATGCGCTCGGAGACCGTGGTTTTTCCGGCATCGATGTGAGCCATGACGCCGATGTTTCGGATGTTTTGGATGTTTAGTACGTCCGTCGCCATATTCGTCGTCGCCGCCAAGCGGTGAGCAAACCATTTCCAGGCACGCCAAGGCCGCACCGGACGCGCCTAGCGCCCACGGGGACGGGGGGAACGCTCCCTGCGCCCGCCGAACGGATCGGCGGGGCACCGGTCTTGGGGCCGGGGCGCGACCGGGCGCGTTGACCCGTGGCAGACCGGTCCGGTTGTGCTATCTCAAGCGGCCGGCGCCAGGGCCTGTCCCGGCGATCCAACCTTCTCTGAGCCCCGGCCGGTCTGGCCGACCGGGGTCGCCCGCGTCGATGACCGCATCGGTCATCCTTCCCTGTGCGGGCGATTCCATTTACACCGCTGCTCCGCGCCTTGGGCAAGCGCGCGGAAAATAGGCTGGAAAAAACTTTCAAACCTACCAGGCGAAGTGCGCGAATGCCTTGTTGGCCTCGGCCATGCGGTGGATGTTCTCCCGCGTCTGCATGGCCGCCCCTTCGCCCTTGAAGGCGTTCATCAGTTCACTGGCCAGGCGCACCGCCATCGGGGAGCCTTTCTGGCCGCGCGCGGCTTCGCGAATCCACCGCACCGCCAGCGACAACTGCCTCTTGCTGGTGACCTGCATGGGAACCTGATAGTTCTGCCCGCCCACGCGACGCGAGCGGACCTCGATGAGCGGCTTGACGTTATCCACCGCCTTCTCAAAGACCTCCAGGGGAGGAGAGTCCTTGACCTTCTCGGCGATGATGTCCATCGCGTCGTAAAACACCCGCTGCGCGACGGATTTCTTTCCGTCCTGCATCAGTCCGTTGATGAACTTGGTCATCAGCTTGCTGCCGAACCGCGGGTCGGGTCCCAACTTCTGCGCCGATACGGTAAACCTCTTGAATGCCATGATGCTCTTTCCAGGCCCCCGGGGCTATTTGGGCGTCTTGGCGCCGTACTTGCTTCGTCCCTGCTTGCGATTGGCCACGCCCAAGGCGTCCAGCGTTCCACGGATGATATGATACCGCACGCCGGGCAGGTCGCGCACCCGGCCGCCACGAACCAGCACGATGCTGTGTTCCTGGAGGTTGTGGTCGACACCGGGAATGTAGGCCGTCACTTCCTTTCCGTTGCTCAACCGCACGCGGGCGACTTTCCGCAACGCGGAGTTGGGCTTCTTGGGCGTGACGGTCTTGACCAGGAGGCAGACGCCTCGTTTCTGGGGGCAGGAGTCCAGCGCCACGTTCTTCTTCTTGGCCTTCTGCACCCGCCTGGGACGGCGAACTAGTTGACTGATCGTTGGCATCGCAAACCTCTAAGGAATCTTGCTCGTTGCGTGGTTAACTCGCCTTGGTTTTTCTCTAACGGTTTTTCTCGTCTCAACCTTGCCCGCTGAGTGCTTCCTGCACGGCCTGGGTGATCTCCGCGTCGGTAAGCTGCTCGCTGGGCACGCCGGTCAGTTCCATCAGGTCCATCTGTTTCTTCATTTTCATGTCCAGATACAGTTTGAAGCTCGTGCCGGCCGGTATCAGGCGACCGAGAATCACGTTTTCCTTCAGACCGCGAAGTTCGTCGATCCTTCCGGCCAGCGCCGCTTCGGTGAAGACCTTCGTGCTTTCCTGGAAGCTGGCGGCCGACAGGAAACTCTCCGATTGCAGCGACGCCTTGGTGATCCCCAGCAACAGCGTCTTGGCCGTGGCAGGCCTTGGCCGGCGGGTCTTGGCGGGCTGGCCTCCCTTGGCTTCGGCGTCAGCGTTGGCAACCTCGACCTTCGACCGCAAAACCACGTCACCGGCGACGAGCTCCGTGTCGCCCGCATCCACGATCTTCAGCGATTCGGCAAGCCGTTTATTCTCCTCGCGGAACCGGTACTTGTCAACCACGTCGCCCGGAAGCAGGTTGCTGTCGCCGACGGCCTCGAGCTTGACCTTCCGCAGCATCTGCACGACGATCGCCTCGATGTGCTTGTCGTTGATGCTCTGACCCACGCCGCGATAGACGCTCTGTACCTCCGTCAGGAGGTACTGCTGCAAGGCCTCCTCCCCGCGGATGGCCAGGATGTCGTGGGGCACCAGCGGACCTTCCGTCAGCGGGTCGCCCGCATCCACATAGTCGCCGGTGTGCACCAGCAGGTGCCGGTCGTGGGGCACGTGGTGTTCCCGCTCCATGCCCGATTCGCTTCGGACGATGATGGTCATCTTTCCGCGGCGCTTGTCGGTCCTCAGTTCCACCCGGCCGGAGATTTCCGCCATCGCGGCGGGGTCCTTGGGGTTGCGGGCCTCGAAAACCTCCGTCACCCGCGGCAGGCCGCCAGTGATGTCCTGCGTTCCGATCATCTCACGAGGCTGGCGCGCCAGAAGCTCTCCGGGAAGCACCGACTGGCCCTCCTCCACCTCGATGCGCGCCTTGGCGGGCAGGTAGTGGAAGTCCAGGATCTTCCCGCTCTTGTCCTCGATGACGATGCGCGGGTGCTTCTCGCCCTTGTGCTCGATGACAACATATCGCTTGGCGGTGCTGCCCTTGGCGCGTTCAGCCTCGACGCGGACGGTCTCGCCTTCCTCGATGTCCTGGAAGCGAACCGCGCCGGTCGCCTCGGCGAGAATCGGGACACGGTGCGGGTCCCAAATCACCAGTTTCACGCCCGGACGAACCTTGGCGCCATTGGGAACCAGCAACGTCGCACCGTAAGGGACGGTATATTTTTCCAGTTCGCGGTTCTTCTCATCGACGATGGCCAGCTCACCGTTGCGTTTCAGCACCACGCGCTGCTTTTCCTTGCCCGTCTGGACATCGACGGCGTTCAACTCGCGGTATTGGACCGCACCGGTCGCGGTGGCCAGGACTTCCGACTCCACCACGTCTCGCGTCGCCACGCCACCGGTGTGGAAGGTCCGCATGGTCAACTGGGTGCCAGGCTCGCCGATGGACTGGGCCGCGATGATGCCCACGGCCAGTCCCTCTTCCACCAGTTGCCCGGTGGACAGGTCCACGCCGTAACACTTGGCGCAAACACCCAGGGGGCTTTCGCAGGTCAGCGTGCTGCGGACGCGGATGGTCTCCATGCCCAGGTCTTCGATCTGCCGGGCCATCGCCTCGGTGATGATCTCGTTTTCCTTGACGATGGTCTTATCGGTGATGGGGTTGACCACGTTCTCGCGCGCCACGCGTCCGACGACAATCTCGCGCAGGGGCACGTCCACCTGCTCGCCCTTGTAAATGGCGGACTTGGGGATCCCCTTGAGCGTGCCGCAGTCGAGACTCGTGACGATGACGTTCTGCGCCACGTCGGCCAGTTTGCGGGTCAGGTAGCCCGAGTCGGCGGTTTTCAGGGCGGTGTCGGCCAGTCCCTTACGGGCGCCGTGAGTGGAGCTGAAGTATTCCAGCACCGTCAGTCCCTCGCGGAAATTGGCCTTGATGGGCGTTTCGATGATCTCTCCGGAGGGCTTGGACATCAGCCCTCGCATGCCCGCCAACTGGCGGATCTGGTCGATGTTGCCGCGGGCATTGGAGTGGAACATCATCCACACCGGGTTGAGGTAGTTGGGGTCGTCCTCGCGGCGGTCACTCTCCAGTTCCGCCAGCAGGCTCTTGGTGATCTCCTCGCGGGCGTGGATCCACACGTCGATGGTCTGGTTGTACCGCTCGCCCTCGGTGATGGCGTCCGCCTGGAAGTCGGCCTGGATGCGGTCCACCCGCTTCTGCGACTCCGCCAGGATCGTCGCCTTGCGCTGCGGGATCTTGGCGTCGGTGATGCCAAAGGACAGTCCCGCCAGCGTGGACTGGACAAAGCCCAGCTCCTTTATGCTGTCCAGCAGGTCCAGCGTGGCCGAACGGCCCAGCGTCTGGAAACAGTCGCTGATGACGCGGCTGGCGCCTTTCTGCCCCAGCGGGTAGTTGTAGAAGCCCATGCCCTTGGGCAGGATGTCGTTGAAGATGCACCGCCCGGCCGTGGTGACGATCCGGCTTTTTCCCGGTTTGTACTGCCGGTCCTGCTCGACGACCACCAAGCTCTCGTCCATGCGGACGACAATCTTGGCGTGGACGCCCACGCGCCCCAGCTTGCAGGCGGTAATCGCCTCATGCGCGCCGGGAAACACCGGGTACGATTGTCCGTCGCTGAAGCGGAACTTCCGCACGTCGGAGCGGACAAACTCCGCGCCGTGTTCAGAAGTCAGGTAGTAGACGCCCAGGACGATGTCCTGCATGGGCATGGTGACGGGCGCGCCGTTGGCGGGCGAGAAGATGTTGTTGGTCGCCAACATCAGCACGTGGGCCTCGGCCTGGGCCTCCACCGAAAGCGGCAGGTGCACGGCCATCTGGTCACCGTCGAAGTCGGCGTTGAAGCCCTTGCAGACCAGTGGGTGAATCTTGATGGCGTTGCCCTCCACCAACACGGGTTCGAAGGCCTGGATGCCCATGCGGTGCAGCGTGGGAGCGCGGTTGAGCATCACCGGGTGCTGGTAGATGACCTCCTCGAGGATGTCCCAGATTTCCCGGTCGCGACGCTCGAGCATCTTCTTGGCCGACTTGATCGTATCGGCCAGACCGCGTTCCTTGAGCTTGCGGATGATGAAGGGCTGGTAGAGTTCCAGGGCAATCTTCTTGGGCAGGCCGCACTGGTGCAGTCGCAATTCCGGACCGACGACGATGACCGACCGGCCGGAGTAGTCCACGCGCTTGCCCAGCAGGTTCTCGCGGAATCGCCCCTGCTTGCCCTTGATCATGTCCGTGAGGCTCTTGAGCGGACGGTTGGCCGTTCCGGGCACGGGCCTTCGGCAGCGGCTGTTGTCGAAGAGGGCATCGACGGCCTGCTGGAGCATGCGCTTCTCGTTGCGGACGATGACCTCGGGGGCGTTGAGGTCCATCAGCTTCTTGAGGCGGTTGTTGCGGTTGATGATCCGCCGGTACAGGTCGTTGAGATCGCTGGTGGCGAAATTTCCGCTTTCCAGCAACACCAGCGGGCGAAGGTCCGGCGGGATGACGGGGATGACCTCCATCACCATCCACTCCTGACGGTTGCCGGAGGTGCGGATGCTCTCCACCAGCTTGAGGCGCTTGGTGAGGTCCTTGATCTTCTGCTTGGAAACGGTTTTTTTCAGTTCCTCGCGAAGCTCCAGGGAAAGCTCCGCCAGGTCCAGTTGTTCCAGCAAGCTTTTAATGGCCTCGGCGCCCATATAGGCCTTGAAGTCGTCGCGGTACTTCTCGAAGGCGGAACGATACTCGTCCTCCGTCAGCACCTGGCGGCGCTTCAGGGGGGTTTGTCCGGGATCGGTCACCGCGTAGTCCTGGAAGAGGATGATCTTCTCCAGGTCGGTGGCCCGCATGTTCAGCAGCGTTCCCAGCCGGCTGGGCAGGGCCTTGAAGAACCAGATGTGCACGATGGGGGCGGCCAGGTTGATATGCCCCATGCGCTTGCGGCGGACGCGGGAATGGGTCAACTTCACGCCGCAACGGTCGCAGATGATGCCCTTGTGCTTGGTGCCCTTGTACTTGCCGCAGGCGCACTCCCAGTCGCGCTCCGGCCCGAAGATCCTCTCACAGAACAGACCGTCCTTTTCCGGACGATAGGTGCGATAGTTGATCGTCTCGGGCTTCTTGACCTCGCCGAACGACCAGCTTCGGATGTCGTTAGGAGAGGCCAGTTGGACCTTCACCGAACCGTAGTCGTTGATCCGATCGTAGACGCTTTCGTTCATACCCGTACCACTCCAGTGTCAGGCCCATCGTCGCCTCGGCCAGCCGAGGCACCGAGGGCGGCCTACACTAGTCTCTTCTTTTCCAATTGGATGTTGAGTCCCAGTCCGCGCAGCTCGTTGCACAGCACGTCGAAGCTCACCGGCGTGCCCGCTTCCAGGGTATTGGTGCCCTTGACCATCGACTCGTAGATCTTGGTCCTGCCTTCCACGTCGTCGCTCTTGACGGTCAGGAGTTCCTGCAAGGTGTAACTGGCGCCGTAGGCTTCCAGCGCCCAGACTTCCATCTCGCCGAACCGCTGCCCGCCGGTGCGAGCCTTTCCGCCCAGGGGCTGCTGGGTGATCAGCGAATAAGGCCCGGTGGCGCGGGCGTGAATCTTCTCGTCCACCAGGTGGTGCAGCTTGTTCATGTAGATGAAGCCCACGGTGACCTTCTGCTCGAACGCCTCGCCCGTCCTGCCGTCAAACAGCGTTACCTTGCCGTCCTCGGGAATCTCGGCCAGCAGTTCGCGCGTGTCTCCGGCCTTCTGGACGACTTCCGTCTGCATGCGGCGCTGGCGGATGTGCTCGTTGGCCTCGCGGATACTGGCGCGGATTTCCTCCTCGGTGGCGCCGTCGAAAACGGGGGTAATGGCCTGGAAACCCAGGACCGCCGCCGCCCAACCCAGGTGGGTCTCCAGAATCTGTCCGAGGTTCATTCTTCCCGGCACGCCCAGGGGGTTCAGCACGATCTGGACCGGAGTCCCGTCGGACAGGAAGGGCATGTCCTCCTCGGGGACGATTCGGGCGATGACGCCCTTGTTTCCGTGACGACCGGCCATCTTGTCGCCCACGCCCAGGCGGCGCTTGGTGGCCACGCGGACCTTGACCATCTCCAGCACGCCGGAGGGGAGTTCGTCGCCGCGTTTCATGTGCTCCAGCTTGCGGTCGCGCTCCTTGCGGATTTCCTCGATTCGAGGCCAGTAACGAGCGTAGATCGCCTCGGCCTGCTGGCGCGCGGCGGGCTTGGTGGTCTTGACCCACTTGAGGGTGAAACCGTCGATCTGCTCCATGACCACCGCGTCATTGTCGCTCTGAGCGACCTTCTGGCGAGTGGAGGGGTCCACCATCGGATCGCCCAGGACTTCGTTGATCTCCCCCACCATCAGCTTGAACACGCGGATCATCCGCGCGTTCATGTCCGCCTGGTATTCCAACACCTGTCGGTTCAACTCCTTGCGCTGCTCCTCGGTCATGTGCATCCGCCGGCTGAAACGCTTGGCGTCCACCACCATGCCTTCCTCGCCGGCCGGCAGTTCCAGGCTGTCGTTCTTGACGTCCTCGCCCGCCCGGCCGAAGATGGCGTGCAACAGTTTTTCTTCGGGGGAAAGCTCGCTCTTGGACTTTGGCGACACCTTGCCCACCAGGATGTCGCCCGGGCCTACGCGGGTGCCGATCAACACCACGCCATTGGAGTCCAGGTTGCGCAAGGTTCGCTCCGAGACGTTGGGAATATCGCGGGTGAATTCCTCGCGCCCCAGCTTGGTCTCGCGAATCTCGACTTCATATTCCTCCAGGTGAATGGAGGTGAAGGTGTCGTCCTTGACCAGCCGCTCGGAGATGACGATGGCGTCCTCAAAATTGTATCCATCGTAGGGCATGAACCCCACCAGCACGTTGGTTCCCAACGCCAGTTCGCCCTGGGAAGTCCCCGGACCGTCGGCGATAATTTCGCCCTTCTTAACCCGCTGCCCGATGGTGACGATGGGCTTCTGGTTGAGGCAGGCCCGTTCGTTGAGCTTGCAGAACTTGCGAAGCTCGTACTCGTCAGCGTTGTCGATGACGATCCTCTGGGCGTCCACCTGGGTGATCACGCCGGCCTTGCGGGCGCGGATGACCATCGAGCTGTTGGCGGCCACGGGCTTTTCCAGACCGGTGGCCACGATGGGCGGCTCGGTGCGGATCAGCGGCACGGCCTGTCGCTGCATGTTCGAACCCATCAGCGCGCGGTTGGCGTCGTCGTGCTCCAGGAACGGGATCAGCGCCGCCGAGACGCCGACGGTCTGCTTGGGCGAGATGTCCACGTACTGGACGTCGCTGCCATTGACCACCATCACCTCGCCCCTGGCACGGGCCAGGACGTGCTCCTCCGGCAGGCGGTGCTCGTTGCGGGAGGTCTTCTCCAGCGCGTCGGGGGGGGCCAGGACCGCTTCCATCTCCTCGTCGGCGCGCAGGTAGGCGATTTCGTCGATGACCTTGCCGCGTACCACCTTGCGATACGGAGTGGTCAGGAAGCCGTATTCGTCCACGCCGGCGTAGATGCCCAGGGAGCTGATCAGGCCGATGTTGTTGCCTTCGGGCGTCTCGATGGGGCAGATGCGCCCGTAGTGGCTGATGTGCACGTCGCGGACCTCGAAGCCCGCCCGCTTGCGGTTCAGGCCGCCGGGTCCCAATGCCGACAGGCGCCGCTCGTGGGTGAGCTGGGCCAGCGGGTTCTGCTGGTCCACCACCTGGCTGAGTTCCCCGCGACCGAAGAAGTAGTCGATGCTCGCCGAGATGCTCTTGGAGTTCACCAACTCGGCGATCTTGTTCAACTCGGCGGGTTCCTTGAGGCTCATGCGCTCCTGGACGGTGCGGCGGAGCTTGAGGAAGCCCTTGCGTAGCTCGTCGGTGGCCAGTTCGTCGATGGTGCGCAGGCGGCGGTTGCCCAAGTGGTCGATGTCGTCCACCACGCCCGTCCCGCCGCGAAGGCCGACGATGTATTTCATCGTGTTGATGACGTCCTCATGTCGCAACGTCATCACCGACTCCGGCACGGTCTGTTTGAACTTGCGGTTGAGGCGGAACCGGCCCACGCGGCCGAGACGGTAGCGGTTTTCGTCGTAGAACTTCTCGGCGAACAGCGCCTTGGCCTTGTCCACCTGCGGCGGGTTGCCCGGACGCAGGCGGGCGTAGATGCGAAGCAGGGCGTTTTCGTAGCTGTCGGAGGGGTCTTCCGTCAGCGTGTTGAGCAGCAGCATGTCCTGGACCGTCTCGACGACCTCCATTTCCCTGAACTGCCGGGCCGAGCCCTTGGTCTTGGCCTCTGTCTTCACCGACGACGCCAAACCCTTCCACGCCTTCCGTACCTGGTCGGGCGTGTTCTCGGGTTCCTCCTCACTGTTATACTTGGGAGCACGCCCACCACTTGGCCAAGGGAACTCAACCATCACCCTGTCCTCGAAGTAGTGAAGCACGCGTTTGACGACGTCACCCTTCTCTTGCTTCTTCGCCGTCAACCCAAGGCCCAAGAGCATTGCCTCCAACCTCTCCCATTCCCCAGAGCGGAAGGGTGCGGCGCACCAAGTGCACTCAAGGTTATCCCTCATCCACTCGGTTATCGCCTTCGTGGCCCCAGGGTCCTTCGCGACCCCATCCTTGGGACGCTTGTCGGCAGGTGGTCTGATCTTTTCCCAGATGTGCCAGCGGAAGTTGCTGCCTTTGACGTTGCTGCTCCAGTGGTCTCCGAGGCGTTTACACAGACTCTTGCCAGCAAGGCCTACGTATACTACGGGCTTCGTTCCCTCCTTCGAGTTCCTGAAGACGTAGATGCCTGGGCTATCGTCAGCCGCCTTGCCACTGGTTTCCCATCCCTTCGCAGCATTGGCCTTCGCCAACAGACTCTCGACATAGGCAAGTGCAAGTTCGCGCAGATCCCGGGAACCTGCAGCTTTCGTACCCGAACTGCCGGTCGCAGCGAGGTTGATCCTCGTCATGGCCTCGCCGATCTGCCCACCGGAGGGGACAAGCTCCTCGCCGCTTTCGGGGTCCGCGATCGCCTCCACGGCGAACATCGCGGGGCGAAGCTGGTCGACGGGAATCGTGCGCGTCTCGTAGAACTCGCGGATGATCGCCGCCGTCGTGCCGTAACTCGCGTCCATCGCGCGGAGGAACGTGGTGGCCGGGATCTTGCCCGACTGGTCGATGCGGATGCCCAGGAAGTCCTTCTTGTTGACGTCCAGTTCGATCCAGCTTCCGCGCTCGGGGATGATCTTGGCCCCGTGCAGCGGGCGGTCCGATTCTTCCATCTCGACGGTGAAGTCGATGCCCGGGCTGCGGTGCAACTGCGAGACCAGCACGCGCTCGGCCCCGTTGACGATGAATTCACCGCCACCAATCATGATGGGGATCTCGCCGACGTAGATGCTCTCCTCCACCACGTCCTTGGAGTCCTTTCGCACCAGGCGGCAGCGGATGCGGAAGGGCATCCCGTAGGTCAGTTTCAGGTCTCGGCATTCCTGGGCGTTGTAGCGCGGTTCGCCCAGCTCGTAGTAGAGGTATTCCAGCGTGGTCTGCTCGTCGTAGCTGACGATGGGGAACACCTCCCGCAGAAGGGCTTCCAGGCCCTCCTTCTTGCGCTTGGCGGGTTCCACGTCGGCCTGGAGGAAACGTGCATAACTGGCCGTCTGGATCTCAATGAGGTCGGGAATGGGAGCACCATCGCCGATCTTCGAAAAGTTCCGGACCTTGGTCATACGCATCATCAGAGTGCCCTCATCAAGCTGGCCGCTTGCGGCGGCGATGATCTCTGAAAACCGACCCTTTACATCCCACCGGCGCAGCAAGAGACTCCCTCGATGGAGAGGGAGTTCTGCGTGACCGGACCAGCCGGCATCGGCGGGATGCTATTTGACCTCGACAGTGGCGCCTGCCTCTTCGAGTTTCTTCTTGGCGTCTTCGGCTTCTTCTTTGGAAACCGAGGTCTTGACTGCCTTGGGCGCGCCTTCGACCAGGTCCTTGGCCTCGGTGAGCCCCAGGTTGGTCAGCGCGCGGACAGCCTTGATAACCTGTATCTTCTTGTCTCCGATGCCCTTGAGGATGACGTCGAAAGTGGTCTTTTCCTCCACCGGTGCCGCGGCGGCGGCCGGTGCGGCGGCGACCATCATCGTCCCACCCGCGGCAGGCTCGATACCGTATTCCTGCTTGAGGTAGTCCGCCAGGTCGACGGCTTCCTTCAGCGTCAACTTGACGATCTTGTCTCCCAGTTCCTTGGTAGTCGCGGAGAATTCCTTCTTCACTTCGGTCGCTTCGGTCATTTCCTAAACTCCGTGCCAGTGGTGCACCGGCCTGATAGGCGGACGCCCCGTTGGCGTCCATTTAATCCCGGCAAGCCGGGACCAATCCGCGGCCGGACGAATAACGCAGAATGTCTTATGCAGCCGCGCCCTGGGAGGCTCCGCCCTCCGTCGACTCGCCGCCTTGCTTTTCCTCGATGGTCTTGAGGATCGAGGCGAGCTTGGCGCCCGGTCCGACCAGGCAAGCCGCCAGCCTCCTTCCCGAAGACAGGACCACCGCAACCACCTGGGCGATCGCCTCGTCCCGGTTGGGGAACTTGCTGAGCCGCTGGATCTCATCGGCGCCGAAGGTCTCCCCTTCCATGTACGCCGCCTTGACGAGCAGGTTCGGAAAATCCTTGCCCGCATCGAGAAGCTCGCGGACCACCGTAACGACGCTGTCGGCGCCATAGGCGATCGCGCAGGGGCCTTCCAGCAGGTCGGCGGCCTTGTCCAAGCCCACGGACCGGAACGCCGTCCGGGCCACGGAATTCTTGACCACCCGCAGGCGGATGTTCTTCTTCATCAGGCGGCTGCGTATACCGTTGGTGGCGACGGCATCGACGCCCGTGAAGTTCACCATCGCCAGGGAGGTCACGCCCTCCAGCCGCTTGGCCAGTTCCTTCGCCAAAAGATCTTTGACCGGTTTGCTCATGGTCTGTCCTTTACCACTTCCAGTTGAACCGAGGGCGACATCGTGGCCGACAGGCAGGCCCGCTTGATGTAGGCGCCCTTGGACGTCGGGGGCTTGATGCGATTGATGTGGCTGATGAAGGCCTCGACGTTCTGCGTCAGTTTCTCGGTGTCAAAACTGACCTTTCCTACCGGGACGTGGACATTGCCACCGTCATCGTTGCGAAATTCCACCTTCCCGGCGGCGTATTCCTTCACGGCCGTGGCGATATCGGTGACCACCGTGCCGGATTTCGGCGAGGGCATCTTGCCCTGGGGTCCCAGCACGCGACCGAGCTTGGAGACGTTCCGCATCATCGTGGGGGTGGCGATAGCCACGTCAAAATCCATCCATCCGTCCATGACCTTCTTGATCAAGTCGTCGCCACCGGCCTCGATCGCCCCGGCCGACTTGGCGCGGTTGACGTCCTCGCCGTCACAGAAGGCCACGACCTTCTTGGACACACCGATCCCATTGGGCAGCGAGATGCTGCCGCGGATGGCCTGCTCGGCCTGTTTGGGATCAATCCCCAGATGCAGCACCAGATCGATGGTGGCGTCGAACTTGGTGGGCTTGAAGTCCTTGAGAACCTTGACCGCCTCGGCCAGTGGAAGTTTTTCCTGGGGGGCAACCTTCTGGGCTTCCCGATAGCGTTTACTGCGGGTTTTCGGCATTGGCTTCTCCTAACGTCCCATTGCTTCCGGACTGCCGCGTTTTCCGGCCCGCGGTCGAGCCGTGGCCCGCAAAGGGCCTCCGCGCCGCGGGCTTTTCCAAGCCCGCCGGAGCGTTCGGATCACTTCCTGACGACCGTGATGCCCATGCTGCGCGCCGTGCCCTCGATGATCCGGCAGGCATGTTCGAGGTTCTGGGCGTTCAGATCGGCCTGCTTTTTCTGGGCAATCTGGCGGACCTGCTCGATGGTCACCGTTCCGACCTTCTCCTTGTTGGGCACCCCGGAGCCTTTGGCGACCTGCGCCGCTTCCTTCAGCAGGGCCGCGGCCGGGGGGCTTTTCGTGATGAAACTGAAGGTTCGGTCGGCGTAGACGGTGATCACCACCGGCACGGGCATGCCGTTGTATTCCTTGGTGCGTTCGTTGAACTGCGAAACGAACTGTCCGGGGCTGATGTTGCGCTGCCCCAGCGCCGGTCCCACCGGAGGGGCCGGGGTGGCCTGCCCACCGGGGGCCTGGAGCTTGATCTTCGCGACGATTTCCTTTGCCATGTCCTATTCTCAACTCTCGCCTGTCCGTCATCCGCCATCACGGAAGGGGCATCAGGTCTTTTCGATCTGCCAATACTCCAGTTCCACCGGCGTCGCCCGACCGAAGATCGTCACGATCACGCGGACCAGGCCCTTGTCCGGGAGCACCTCGTCTACCTGGCCCTCGAAGTTCTCGAAGGCCCCTTCCTTGATCTTCGCCGGGTCGCCCTTCTTGAACTCCAACGAGACGGGCGCGCCTTCCTTCGCCTTTTCCACTTGGAGCATCATCTTCTCGGCGTCGGAGGGCTTCATGGGAGTGGGCTTACCGGCCGCTCCGATGAAGTCGCCCACACCGGTGGTCTCACGGATGAGGAACCAGGCTTCCTCGCCGATGCGCCCGTCCTCGCCCAGTTCCATCTCCACGAACACGTATCCGGGGTACATCTTGCGCTCGACGTATTTCTTCCCGCCGACTTTCCTGCCGTGCGGTGCGGGCCGGCGCTCCATGGGCACCAGGATGCGACCGATCTTCTCCTGCAAGCCCTCGATCTTGACCTTCCGGTCCAAGGCTTCGCGGACTTGCTCCTCCTTGTTGGAGGCGACTCGTAAAACGTACCATTGCTTGGCCATTTCGGCTCTTTCCGTTTGCTTCCGACCGCCGGGTCCTCTAGCCCAGCACCCCCAACCAGCGGAACAACACCGTAAACAGCAGGTCCACGCCGAACAAGACGCCCGCCATGATTAGCGTCGTGATGATCACGACCTTGGTCGAGCCTATGATCTCCCGCCGGTTGGACCAGGAAACCTTCTTCATCTCGCCCTCGGTGGCAATCATGAAGTCCGCGGACTTCGGCCGGTTGACGATCCAGAACATCAATACCGCCAGCACGACCACCATCGCCGTGGGGATGCTGTAACGCAGCACCGGTCCGCTGTACGGGCGAAGCATCTCGCTCAACACGGCGGCGCCGATGACACCGACGGCCATCGCGCTGACGAAGGTGATCGTCCGCGTGTATTTGCCCTGGCCTCGCTTGTATATCTCAAAGAACGCCACGGTTCGTATTTCCTCGGTCCGCGTCCCAACATCCGCCGACGGCCGCCACCGTCGTGCGGTCTCCCAACCACCACGGCAGGGAGGACTTGAACCCCCAACCTGCGGTTTTGGAGACCGCTGCTCTGCCAGTTGAGCTACTGCCGTGTCTGGCGGGGGCGAGCCTCGCCGCCCGCACTAGCGATGAAGGCTGCTTCATTTTCGCTTGATCTTGTGCTCCGTGCGCGTGCGAGACCGCGGGCAAAACTTCTTCAACTGAATCTTCGGCACGCCGCCGGACGTGCGGACCTGCGTGCGGTAGTTCAGTTCGCCGCATTCGGAACATTGCAGAAAGACGTATTCTCGGGCCTTGGACTTGGCCATTTCGTTGTTACTCCAAAACCTTGGTCACCACGCCGGCACCGACGGTCCTGCCGCCTTCGCGGATGGCGAAACGCAGGCCCTCTTCCATGGCGATCTTGGTGTTCAGCAATTCCACCTCCATCGTCACGTTGTCACCGGGCATGCACATCTCCGCTCCGCCCAGCAGCTTGATCGTGCCCGTCACGTCGGTGGTCCGAAAGTAGAACTGCGGACGATATCCGGTGAAGAACGGACCGTGACGCCCACCTTCCTCCTTGGTCAGAACGTATACCTCGCCCTCGAACTTGTGATGCGGGGTGATGCTTCCGGGCTTGGCCAGCACCTGCCCTCGCTCCAACTCTTCTTTTTCGATACCCCGCAGCAGGCATCCGACGTTGTCGCCGGCCTGGCCATGGTCGAGGGTCTTGTTGAACATCTCCACGCCTGTGACGGTGGTGGTGCGCGTCTCGCCCAGACCGACGATCTCGATTTGGTCGCCGACCTTCACGGCGCCCCGCTCGATCCTGCCGGTGCCCACCGTGCCGCGCCCCTTGATGGAGAAAACGTCCTCGACGGGCATCAGGAAGGGCTTGTCGATCTGGCGGACCGGTTCGGGGATATAGTTGTCCAGCGCCTCGATCAAGTCCAGGATCGGCTTGCTGACTTCGGGGTTGCCCGGATCGCTCAGTGCTTTGGTGGCCGAACCCTTGATGACCGGGGCATGGTCGCCGTCAAAATCATACTTGATCAACAGGTCGCGGACTTCCAGTTCCACCAACTCCAGGAGTTCCGGATCGTCCACCAGGTCCACCTTGTTGAGGAAGACCACCAACTGCGGGACGTTGACCTGCCGGGCCAGCAGCACGTGCTCCTTGGTCTGGGGCATCGGGCCGTCGGCAGCGGAGACCACCAGGATCGCCCCGTCCATCTGTGCGGCGCCGGTGATCATGTTCTTGACATAGTCGGCGTGCCCCGGACAGTCCACGTGGGCATAGTGTCGCTTGGCCGACTGGTATTCCACGTGGGCGGTGGCGATGGTCAGAATCTTGGTCGGGTCGCGGCGGCCCTGGGATTCCGAGGCCTTGGCGATTTCGTCATAGCTCTTGAACTTCGCCAGGCCCTGCTTCTCCAGCACCATCGTGATGGCAGACGTCAACGTCGTCTTGCCGTGGTCCACGTGCCCGATCGTGCCCACATTGATGTGGGGCTTGTTCCTCTTGAAGACTTCCTTTGCCATGAGTCACGCTCCTGTAGGACAGCGATATTCCAATTTGGCCCGATTTACCGGAATCATCCACTCTCGCATCGACCCCGCCGGCGCCCGGCGTGCCAACGGAGATGCTTTTCCACTGCATCCATACCGAGCGCCCGTCACGGTGCCCCTCTCGGCAGGGTCCACCGTCGTGCGGTGAACCCTCCTGTTGCATCAAGCTGCTGATGGGAATCGGACCCATGACCTCGTCCTTACCAAGGACGCGCTCTACCAGCTGAGCTACAGCAGCATACCGAATCCTGCCCGGCCGAGCTTGACGGCCTGGCCGTTGCCGTGCTTGCTGTGGGTGCACCGCCACCAAAGCCTGACGATAGCCTATCGAATATAATCCTGCTCAATCGCCTGTCAAAGAAAAATTTCGCAGATTTTTTCCCAACAGTCTGCCCGTGCCTCTTTTCGGGAACCTCTGGCGATCCGCCCACGAGGCGCATTATAATGGGAATTCCATCGGAGACCACACCCGCGGTGAAAGATTCCAGGCAACACGTCCTGATCCGATATCTGGCCCACGCCAAGCCCTACAAGTGGCTGGTCTTGTTGATGGTACTGGCGGGAATCGCCAAGTTCACCCTCCCGATGGTTCCAGCCAAGGTCACCCGCATCATCATGGACGAGGTGTTGACCGACACCTCCCTTCAGTTGGACCAACGCAAGGCGTACCAATTGAAGCTTGGCCTGGCCATGGCTGGATCGGCCGTCCTCATCGCCATCGTCACCTACATCCGCGGATACATGCACGTGGTCATCGACGCCGCCATCGCCTTCGACTGGCGACAGGACCTCTGGCGCCATCTCCAGCGACTCAGCCTGAGCTTCCACAACACCCGCCCCACCGGTTCCCTGCTCAGCCGGCTGATCAACGACATCAACGTCGCCCAGGGGATGCTCAACGGGGGCATCGTCAACGTCATCATCGACGCCGCGGCGGGCACGGCCGCTCTGGCGCAGCTTCTCCTGCTCAACGTCCCTCTGACGCTGCTGGTGATCGTGGTGCTCCCCATCTACGGCGCGCTGTATCGCAAGGTCAATCCCCAGATACGCGAGGCCAGTCGCGAAGTTCAGGAGCAGACAGCCGTCATCAGCGGCACGGCCGTGGAGCGCCTCAATGGAATCGCCGTGGTGCAAAGTTTCGCCCAGGAGCCCGCCGAGGAA